>Ga0307373_10001167_pt1 | contig 49531 bp, 69 predicted proteins | sample OX2MG_FD_202534 | JGI IMG/M metagenome (GOLD analysis project Ga0307373, IMG submission 202534) | Soil microbial communities from Risofladan, Vaasa, Finland - OX-2 | ecosystem: Environmental > Terrestrial > Soil > Coastal area > Acid sulfate soil | place: Finland: Risofladan, Vaasa | collected...
GTTCCCGAGTTCACGATGCCGGTATCACCCGCGCCCGACTCGGTGCATCCATACACACCGAGGTAGCTCTTGGCGTTGAGGTTAATGCCATTCACAGTCGAGCCGGTCATGCTGCTCCCAGGCATGCAGCACAGATTGATCGGGTTGCCCGAGGTTCCCGACGCGCCAAAGGTCAGATCGCTCGAAAGGGTGCCGCTGCCGGTGAAGCAAATCTGCTGACCAGCGATCGCGGCGGTGAGATTGGTTTGCAGTGTGGCGAGCGAGCTCGTGGTGTTCGTGCAATTGCCGGGCGCGCACACCGTCGCGGGCATCGCGGACGGTCCCCATTGCTGCGGCGCGACTGCGCTAAAGGCCGGATTCATCGTGATCCCGAATCCCTGAAAAACGCCCGAGGGCGCCGTCGCAGTCTGAGCGGGCGGCGCGACGCCCGCGCCGGGCGCGGCGGCGTTGCCCTCATACGTCGCCCACTGGGTCAGGTCCGAGGTGGTGTTGCTGAGTCCGCCCGGCGGCGTGATCGCCGTCGCGGTCTGATCTTCTTCCCACAGCGCCTCGTAAACCTCACCCGCCATCGCGGTCGCGGCGAGCGCGGGAATCGCGAGCGACGTGCCGGGATTTGCGCAGGTCGCGCCCGAGAGACTGCTGACCGCCTGAATCGGATTCGTCGTGCTGACCCCGCTTGAGACGCGGATGATCCCTTTAGAATAGCCAGTGTTCGCCCAGGTGTAAGTCGCGCCGGGATCAGCGGCGGTCAGGGTGCGATAGCACGCCAGGAAGAAATAGTTGTTGGCTCCGCTGACGCAATCGCTCGAAGCGAACGGAGCCCATCCGACCGGGCAGGCGATGCCACCGCCGCCGTTCTGGTAGGACATGACGTAGGAGCGCGCGAACTGGCCCGTCGCGGCGCTCGCGGGCACCGTCAGAACGAGGTTCACCGGCGCTGCCGAGTTGTTGTTGTTCTGCGACCGCGCGACGAAGCTGATCTGCGCGCGCGCGGGAACGGCGAACAGCATGACCGCAAACGCGGCGATTAAGGCGAGCTTACGCATCACAGCGGCCCCGGATTCGAGCCGGTCAGATAGGCATTCGTCGTGGTTGAGTATTGGAGGGAGAAATTGCCGCACTTGCTCGCCGTGGTCGTGAAGACCGGGAACGTGCCAACGATGGTCAAGCCCGCGATCGGCGTGAACGACGCCGGGAAGCCGCCCGTCCCATTCTGGCAGACGAAGACATTCACCGACTGCCCGGCCCACTGCCCCTGCGGGATCGTGTTCGTGGCCGCCGCCGTCATCGTGAGCACCAGCATCGAATGCCCGTTGGCAGGAAGAACGAGCGTAGTTGCGGTGCTAATGCTGATGGCCGCGACAGTCACGTCTTGCAAGGCGATGGTGGGAACTTGTGCGGTCGATGCGATTCCCGAAAGGTCGGTGAACGCAGGTTGCGCGCCCGAAAGCGCGCCGCTCGCGCTGATGGAGTTCGCGAAATTGTGCGCGGCCAGCGAATTGCCGCCGAACGCGGTAGGCGCCGACGAGCCGTTGCCGAGCACAAGTCCGGTCAGCACCGCGCCGCCGAGAGCTCCCGCATTGTTGTACTGGATCGCGCCGGTCGTTCCGCCCGGAGTTCCGCCGCCCGCGCCGCACGCGGCGCCGGCATCGACGGTGTTGCCGTTCACGTCGTACATCACGCAGTGTTCGTACGTAGTCGCGCCGGTCGAGAGCTGGACTTTCGCGCCGTTGCCCTGTTCGGCAGTCACGCCGGAGAGTGAGACGGTCGAAGTCACCGCGCCGTTGGTCGCGGTGTTATTATTGGCGACGATCGGTGAAGTACCGTTCACGCTCACCAGGTTCGAGGCCACATTCGCGCCGCCGGAGACATTCCAGTTACCCGCGCCGTCCGCGGTCACTGCGCAATCCGCGGGATGAAGCCCGGAGCCGCCGCCCACGGTCAGCGTGTGTCCCGCGAGACACTGCACTGCATCGGTGACGTGGCAGGTCTCGCCCAACACCGGAGATGCGGGAAGGCTCGCAAAGATTGTCGGCGCACCGCATTGCGTGCCGCCATTGGCGACCGGCACCGTGCCAAGCGAAATGGTTGGGGTTGACCCGCCGCTCGATACGATCGGCGCCGTGCCGGTCACGCCCGTCACGCCCGGCGACGTGCAGGCCCACGCGCCTCGCGTGCCGAGCGCGAAGGCGCCGGTGCCGCCGGCGGCGCAGGGGATTGTCTGGTGGCAGTCGATGCAATATCTCAGCAGGCCATCCTGTTCGACGCCGAGTTGCGCGAAGGAAATACTCGTAATCCACGGCGCGATTACCTTCGTTCCACTCAAATGCGCGTTGAGGTCGTTGCGGAACTGCTGGCCAGCCCCCGGGCCGGAATAGTCGGGAATCGGGGCCCACGTCTGCGCGCGCGAGACCGGCGCGAGCGCGAGCAGCCCAAGCAGTGTGAGCATCAGCGCCAGTGCGGAAATGTTTTTCCTCATCGCCTTTCTCAGAATCCGATTGCGAGCCATGAAAAGCCGTTCGATCGTTCGCCGGTCGGGCCGAGAGAAGTACCACCCGGAACGTCGAGCACGAATGTTCCGCCTGTCTTGCTGTAGGCCACGACGCTTGCGACGGTGTTGAATCCCGAGGTCGATGCATAAAGGTTCGTCGCGAGCGGCGGCAGGAGAATCGCGTTCGGAAAGGGAATCGGCCAGGAGAGAGAGAACTCCAGGTCATTCGGAATCTTCTGATCGCTAAGCGGGTAATATCCCCACTGGATAATCGCCGAGACCGCTCCACGGCTGATGTCGGTGATCGGAATTACGAGATAGCCGTTGCTTTGCAGCGAACCAACGAACTTGGCCATGAAGGCCTGCAAGACGCCGATACTCGCGATGTTGGTGTCCTGGCGCCCCTTTATAAAGGAGGTGCGATTCGCGAGTTGCTGATGCGGCTGGTTACTCAGGCCGATGCCGCCGAAGCTCGCGCCCGAGCCTGCACCCTCGGGCCGGTCGGTCTGCTGGATCTCGTAAATCTCATTTGCGGAAAACTCGGGAGCATCAGTCAGGTTTGCCATCGTTCAAATCCTCAGAAGGTCAGCGTCCAAGTGCCGCTGATGCTCATGCCGGTCGTAAAAGCGATCACCGCGATCGTGCGATGCGCGATGAGCGGCGTCGGCGCCGCCGAGCCGGGCAATCCGACGCCGGTGTGATTAGCGAACAGGCCAAGCTCTCCGATGCCGATGCCGTCCGCGCCCGTGTCGAGCGTCGTCAGACTCCAGTTGAAGGTGACGCTGCCATTGCCGTCCTCGGCATGGCCGTCCAATGTCTTGTAGTACGCCGGCGCGGTGAGCGCCGTATCCGTCACCAGCGGCGCGGCGGTTCCGGAGCCGAAGCCGACTGCGCTTGCAAACTCGCCTGCCGTGTCTCCGCCAAGCAGCGCAGCCAGCGCGGGCAGTCCCGCATTGACGAACAGATTTGGGACTCGCTCGGCGCGCAGTAGGACTCCGTGCCGAAAGAGCCGGTAAGTGACTATTCCAGTTGGACGCTTCATGCTGATTCTCCGTGGATGACTCCACCGATCGTGAGGATTGAGTCCGCGACCTCCGGCTCAGCGGCGCCATAGGTTAGGCCGTGGTAGTAATAGTGCGCATTGTAGAGCGGCGCGATCGGGCCGATGTTTTCCTGGTACGCGGGCAGTGTCAGTGCGATTGTGAGCGCCGCATCGGCCGGCGGCGGCGCGCTATCGACGCCATATTCGGCGATGCCGTTGAAGGTGAAAGAGTCGCTCGGCGCCGGCGCGGCGTCGCGAACTGGCGGCGTCACGAACCAGACCGAATCGAGCCACGAGCGCTCGTTCTTGAAGAAGTTAATCGCGGCAACCGCCTGCGCCACTTGGCCCGGCGCAACGCCCTGACCATCCGCCAGATTGACCAGCACGCGGAAAACTGCCCATCCCTGGTCGGCCGGCCATATCACGCCACCCCAGTTGATCTGCCCCTCCATCAGGACGATGCCGGCCCATCCGAGCGCCGCGAGCGCGGTCTTGACCGCGTACGGTGTCCCGCGTTTCGCGTGCAGGGGAACCGCCATGCCGATCAGTTCGCGGAAAGCGTCGTAATCGCTCGCGCCATCCTGGCTGTCGGTCGATCCTAGTGTGTCGATATCGGTCAGAGAATCGATATCAGTCAGAGAATCGATATCCTCGATCACCGGCGCGGCGAGCTGCCAACTCGGATCGAAGACGTCGAACTGCCACGCCAGGAATTTGATCGCGGAATCGGGGCAGCTCTTCAGCCGATAGACGAGGAGCGGACTCAGATCGATTTCGCCCAGGCGCTCGATAAGCGGAAGAAGCGACTGCGTGCGCAGATCGTTTATCGACGGCGGTGCGACAAGGTCAGCCATCAGCTATGCTCCGCCGACGTTCCGAACGTGATGTTAATCGCGGTGCAATTGGCCCATTGGCCGGTCGTGAGAACCAGGTCCGCCGCCGGTGCGGTCAACAGCACCTCGTAGACTCCGGGAACGCTGAGCGCCGCCTCGAGCTGCGAGAGCACGATATTGCGCTGGACACGCAGGGCCTGGTTGATCGCGAACTGCGCCGCCGCTTCGTTTACCGCCGCCTGAGTCGAAGCCGGGTCGGCGTCCGAATACAAATTCACCGTCGCGGTGATGACGTAATCGACTTCGGTAACTGCAGACGTCTGCACTGTATCGGTCAGCGGCCGAACCTCATCCGCGCTGAGAGCGGCCGCAACTTTCTCCAGTAGTGCGCTATTTGCAATTCCCACCGGGTTCGGCGCCGCCGCCGGCTGTACCGTGACGGGGCCGGTCAGGACGTACACCTGCACCGTGCCCGGCTGCGGCGAGACTACGAGCACGTCGACGATAGAAGGATCGACGCCGAGCGCGAAGAACCGGTATGCGCCCGCAGGACCTGCGACGCTGAACTGATTCGGTGCGGCCTGGATTCGCGTGCGCAGATGGTCGTCAGTCTCCGGACTTGAGCCGCCGCCGGAAGTGGTAGTGTTTGCCGCCGACGCAATCAGTGCGTTTGGACTCAGTTGAACGTTGATCTGGCCTGCCAAATATCCGTTGGCTCCGCTGCCAGTGGTCTGACTCGTGGCATTGACCGAGCCGGAGGCCGCGCCGGCCGGAATAATCAGGTCGGCGTTCGTGGTGAAGATGAACTGTCCGTCGCTCGTGCCGACCGGCGTACCCGCGGCGATCGTGAACGGAACCGTCAGCGCGCTTTCGAGTGTGAACTCGATCGTCGTTAACGCGGGCTGCGCGGCGAGCCGGGTGACGGCGACGAGCTGGCCCAGGTAATCGATCATCGGGAACGCGGAGAAGGCGAGCAGGTTCTGCTGCGCGGCGTACTGGATCGCATTGCGCACCAGCGCCTCGCGATAGGCATAGAGATTGATCAGCAGGCGTTCGACTTGCGCGGGCTGGAGGACGCGGCCGGCGGCGTTCTCGAACGCCGTGATCATGTCGGCCAGAATCAGGTTCGGATCGAGTCCGTCCGCATCGGCGACGAACGTCGGCGTCGGCAGCGATGGAATGCTCGCGCCCATCAGGCACCCGCTCCTACTGCGAACGGAATGTTGATTGACTGCACGGGCGCGGCCGCGCCGGCGAGCTGAAGCTGCCAGTTGATTGTGACGATACGCTGGGAAAGAGCCTGGCTTCCGGTTCCCGCGGCAACCGAGATGGAAATCAATTTCGCGCGTGGTTCCCACTGAGTAATTGCGTCGGTGACCTCGCGAACGATATGCGGTATCGCGAGATTGAGCGGCCGATCGATGAACCGCCAGAGGTCACAACCGAATGTCGGCCGCAGAACGTCCGAGCCTTTCGGTGTGGTCAGGATAATCACCAGGCATTGCTCGACATCGCCATAACCCTGGACGACTCTGCCGATCCCGGCGCCGGTCGCTTGGACCGGCTGTCCGGAAAGTGCCGTCGAGTCGAGCGTCAGCGACCAGTCGGCCGACTGAATCTCCGCGAGCGTGACTGAGTTGGCGCTCATCAGGTGATCTCCGGCGGCGTTCCGGCGATTCCGGCGCCGCTCTGCACGGCGGTCTTGAGCAGATTGATGATGCTATTGATCGCCGCGATGATCGTATTCAGCGATGTCGTTCCGAGACTCGTCGTCAGGCCCAGATCAACCGGCGTGGAAAGAACGATGTCGCCGCCGCCGTTGATCAGAATCTCGCAGCCGTTCGCAGTGACGGTCAGGTTCGCGCCCGAGTTGGGCAGGCCAACCGTCAGCGTGTGCACGCCCGCGTCGTACTTGATAATGCTTCCATCCTGGGCGACGAAGCTCAGCACGTGCTGATTGCGGTCGTACTCGATCTGCGCGCCGTCCTTGAACCGGATCGCGCGCGTGTCGGCCGTCATTCCTGATTGTGGCGTGTCCACGCTCTGGAAAAAGGATCCGAGGACGACGCCGCTCTCGTCATGATCGTCCATCAGGCAGGCGACTTGCTCGCCGACGTCGGGAATCCAGAAATCCTTGTCGTACTGCGAGCCGCGGTTCACGACGTGCAGCCAATAGCTGCCAGCCTCGTCGAGGTCGGGCAGCGTCACGCGCACCCGAGCATTCGGGATGTCCTGTTCCTTGACCAGGCCGAAGCGCAGCGGCGAGGAACGCCGAGTCTGGAGCTGCTCGGAACTCATGTCGCCACCACCACGTTCCTCAGTTCGATCTCCGAGGTGTAGCCGCTCGCGCGATTAACCTTGTGACGGGCAGTTGTGATTAGGTATTTGCCGTCGAACCATCCGAAATTGCTGACCATCACGGTCGATCCGCCGGCGAGGATGACATTGCCTGGCATCGAGAGCGATCCGGTAATCATGTTCGAGTTGGCGTCGTGCAGCGCGGCCTGCGCCTTGAGTGCCGCTTGCTGGCCGTTCTCGCAGCGGACCGAGAGAGAGCGCGTATCTCCAGTCGGCACGGAGGGACTCGCCACCGCAGTCGCGGTGATGAGCTGCTTGCTAGCAGGGTCCTGCCACGCGACCGTCGCGGCTTTGTACACCTCATTCGTCTTTGTCTTGAACTTCCAGGTCGTGACTTCGCCGCGGCTGATGTTGATGACGGGCGCAGCCTGTTCGAGCTGCGGCCGCGCGTAGAAAACCAGAGTGGTGCCGCGCACGTTGAAGTCGTAGTTGTGCGCCTGCGCTATCCGGTGGAGGAAAGACAAATCGGTTTCCTGGCGCTGCGTGATCCGCGCAAACGGAACGTTGATCGCGTCGGGAATCCCTTTGACGGTCAGCCCGTATTTCGCCGCGATCGTGCTCGCGATCTGGATGAGCGTCTGGTTCTCATAGCCGATCGTCCGCTGCGTCCGCATCCCAGGCGTGACAAACGCGGCCATGCATCGCATGTAAACTTTGTCAGGCGGCCCCTTGAACTCGACCTCGTCCACCTGGAAATCCGGACAGGGCACCAGCGTTTCGCCGAAATAGCCAATCGAAAGACTGACCAGGTCGCCGCGCGTCGGAAGCCACGCCTTCTGCCATCGGCGCCCGCGATCTTCGAGCTCAAGTTCCATGTCCGGCGCAAGGCCTGTTTCGTGAGAGGTATAGGCAATCGACAGCGCCATCGGATCGATGCGCGCGGTAATTGGCACGCCCTGATAGGTGAGAAGCCACGCTGGCTTTCGAACCTGCGATGCGACCGCGGCCGCCATATTTAGAGGGTCCCCCACGGCGGCAGATCGAGTGGCGCAAACTCCTGCGCCAAAATCGGTATCGCGATACTTATTCCGCCCTCGAATACCGGCTCTATTGGCACTGACGGATTCGCCATGATGATCGGATTCACCAGGGTCGGATCGCCGTAGTAGCGCCATGCGAGCGAGTCCCATCGTTCACCGGCGACCGTGCGGTGCTGGAAATACTGCGCGGGCGGATTCACCGGCGCCGACGCCGGCGTGGTCATCCCAAATGCCGCGGCGAACTCGGCCGGTGTCTGCGGTGCGGCCGCCATCAAGCTGCCCTCACGATGGTCGAGACCGGAATATCGTTTGGCATCGCGTCGGGCGACGCGCCGCCTGCCGCCGCTGGATTCGACGCGATCGCGGAAGCGCCGGTCGCCGGGCCCGCGAACACTACAACCTGCGCGCCCGTTTCCGGATTGGTGATAATCGTCCCGGCAACGGTCTGGCCAGGTTGCAGCGTACCGGGGGGCACGAGTGCCAGAGGAGGAGTGCTCGGCTGCGGAGGCGCGGCCGGATCGATATTCGTGTCCGGCGCCCATTCCTTGAGCTGCAGGTTCATCTGGATCGCGACCGGCGTTCCGTCAGCGGCGTTCCATTTGTGCGTTTCGCTCGCGCGGACAATCACGAAGCTGCCCCAATGCTCGCCGTTGCCGAACACCAGCGGGAGCGCGTTTGCGGCGTCGCGTGCCGCGTAAATTGCGTCGCGTCGCGCGCGCGGATTCGCGAATGATTTATGAAACTGCAAATCGATAGTCACTTCGTCGAGTTCGGGGCCGGTGAATTGCAGCTTCGGTTTATTCTCGACGACTTTGTGTTCGGGAAACGAAACGGAACTGTCGCGCTTGAGCGACTCCGGCGAGCCGACGACCTGGAACTCGATATTGCCCAGCACCGCGAACATCACAGCTTCGTCCTGTCGCGTTTAGCGCGTTCGGCTTCGAGCGCGTCGTACATATCACGCGCCAGTTTCTCGGCGAGCGCTTTTAGATCCTGATCGTTCCCCACGGTGATGTTGATGCGCGGTGCGAAATGGAGGTGCGTATCGCCAGATGCGCCAGCCGCGGCAACGGGCGCACGCTCGGCGAACGCCGAAGGAAACGCGCGCGCGCCTGCGCGGGGCGGTCCCTGAGCCGCGCTCGCGCCGAGGGGCGTCAGCATCAGCGGCATCGTGACCGCGATCGCCGCAGCGGCGCGCCTGACTGCGGCGATCGCCGGCGCCGGCTTGATCGTGTCCGCGACCGTTCCAATCAAATTGACCTTGTTCAGATTGTGGAGCGGCCCCACCGGCGGCGGCGAGTGGCCGATGAAAAACTTGCCGATACCACTGGCGATATGCTCGCAGGCTTTCTTGATCGCATCCCAATGCTTGTAGATTTCAATCGCGATCAAGCCGAACGGTCCGGTGATTCCGATCAGGACAGCTTTTCCAAGCGTCGCGGCCCATCCGCCAGTCCATGTATTGAAGCTCGTGAAGATCGATTTAATGTCGCTCCATAGCCCAGAGAAAAATCCCTTGACCGCCGACCAGTGTTCATAGATTTCGTACGCGGCGACCGCCAACGCAACGGCGCCGGCGATCACGAGGCCGATCGGATTCGCGTCCATCGCGGCGTTAAATAGCCACTGTGCCGCCGTCCATGCTTTCGTCGCCACGGTTCCAAGCCGAGTCGCCGTGGCGAATGTCTTGAGCGCGGGAAGGAAGCTGACGAAGCCGAGGAGCGCCCCCGATGCCAGCGCCAGGCCGCCGCCGATAATCAATACGGCCGAACTAATCGCCGCTGCGGTTACGGCGATCTTCACGAGCTCCGGATGGTTCTCGGCAAACTCAGCCGCGAATCTCGCGGCGCTGGCCAGATGGCTCGAAAGGCTCGTAAACGCTGGCAGTAACACCGTGCCGATCGCCTCTCGAAAGAGGTTTATATTATTGAGCGCGATCGCCCACTGGTAATCGCTCGCGGCGCGCCGTTTTTCAGCCAGCGCCGCGGCCGAACCTTGCGCGTTCTGCATGTCCTTGAGCGTGGCGCTATATTCTTTCGATTTGTCGATAAGCAGCGCGACGCCGCGAATATCACGTTCGCCAAAGCCTAGTTGTTTCAGCCGAAGGGATTGCTGAGTTGCGGTCAGGCCGCCAAAAGCCGCATTGAGGTTCCGGATGGTGGCGCCCAGGTCGGTGCCGCCCTGCGCGGTTTTGGCGAGAAAGGGCAACAGCTTTGTGTCCGTCGTGAGCTTACCGAGCAGTTCCTGGAACGCGGTGCCAGCCTCTTGGCCGTGCAGGCCGCCGGAAGACAGCAGTGCAAGCGCAGTGCTCGCATCGGTCGCCGTGACGCCCGCCTGTTTCATCGTCGGCATCGCGTATTGCAGCGCGCCCGTGATTTCGCCGATATTCCCGAATGCGTATTTCGTCTGGAGCTTGGCCAGCATGTCGGCGTAGTACTGCGCCGTGCCTCCGAAATTATGCATCAGCGTGGTGAGCGTCCGCGTCGTCTCGACCATCTGCGCTTGCGCGTCGGCCGCGTCGCGCGTTGTCGCGGTGACGAGATCGTTTGCCGCTTTGACCGCGCCGAGTGCTTCGGCATGGCCGAGCATGTTGGACCGAGCGATGTAGTAGGACTCCGCGAGCTGAACATTCGTGACCGCGCTTTTTGACGCGATGCTGTTCGCGAACTTCTGAACTTCGGCGAGGTGCTGCTGGGTCTTCGCGCCATCATCCATCGCGGTCGCGACGTGAGCCATTTCGCCTTGCATCTCGATCGCCGGATCGAGCGTGGACTTTAGACCGTACGCAATTGCGCCGCCCATACCGAGCGCGACCGCGCCGATACCGGCCATCGTGCCGGCGGCCTCGCGCAGGTGCGCGGTGTCGCGGACCGATTTGTTCATGTTCTCGATATTCTTATTCAGTCCCTGGACGGCCGCGGCGGCGCCCTGAAAGCCGACGGCTTTGATCTGCAGGGCGAAATCGAGGAGCTTTTGGAGGGCCATTTAATTCCGCCTTTCGCGCCGTTCAGCGGCCCCTCACCTCGCGCCGATCGCCACGCTCGTCGCGACGACGATCGCGATTGTCTTTCGGCTCTCCGGTCGCGATCTCGACGCGCAGGCGCCGTCCCTGCAGTTCGGTTCCGTGGAACTTTTCGACCGCGCGTTCCGCGTCTTCGGCCGTCATCATCGTGATAAACGCGAAGCCCTTTGGCTTGTTGTCGTAGTGGTCTCTGACCATATCGACTTTCTCGACGCCGCCGACCGCAAGGAAGAGCGAGCGCAGTTCGTCCTCGGTGAGCGCGTAATTGAGATTCGCTACAAAGACTCGGTTGGATGCCACGTTTCCTTTACCTCTTCGGTTTTACGACGATGCGTTCCTGGTTTGCTCGCGGATCGATTCATTGAGCGCTGCGTTATGCCTACGCACCGATTCGATCCAGAACTCAAAATCGTCCAGCTCCATCGAGTTCAACTCGGTGACGGTGAACCCGAAGCGGATGAGAGCGGCGAAGCCGGCGCCGTCTACGCCGGCGCGCGAAAATTTGGATCGGTCTGCAACTTGTTTAGATCGGTCAAATCCATGTCGAGCACGTCCTCGAGCACGATTGGATGGCCGTCGATAAGGGTGAGCTGCGCGACCAGCGCGTATGTGATTGTCATCACGTCGGCGTCCGGGCCGGCGTTCTTCATCGCCTGAACCAGGTCGCGGCCGACGCCTTTGCGGATTTGCGCGTGCTTCCCGCTCGGCAGATTGAAGTCGCTGGTGAACTCCGGCTGCGGCAGAGCAGCCGTATCGAGCTTCACTTCCATCGGACATTCCTCCTCGTGCGTTTGAATTGGCGCCGGCTTCAGCCGGTGATTTCATAAGTTGAAGCCTGTCTCACTTTAAGCGCCAAGGTTGGCGTTGAACTGCGCGAGCTGGTCCACTCCGTTTACTGTGAAGACGTTCGCGAACACGTCGTACATGAAAATCTGCAGGCCGCCGATAGTCAGTTCGCTATGCTGTACCGCGAGGGTCGAAGTGTTTTCGACCGCGGCCTGATGCTTGAACTGCAGCTTGTCGGGATCCTTTATCCATCCGGTGAGAAGCAGCACTACCGGAAGCTGCGCGGCGCGGCCGAACGCCGTGATTTGGTCAACGCTGCCCCGGAACTGGAACATGTGAAAAGCGAACGGGTTGACGACCAGGCTCATCACCTGGGCGTCGAAGCTCTTCCACTTGATGCGTCCCTCGAGCTTGCCGAAACCCATTGGCAGCTCGGCTTCTCCGGCCATGCCGAGGCCCTTGTAGTCGCCGGGCGTGGATTTCGGAAACGGCACGTCCACTTCTTCGCAGCGGCCGAGATAGCTCACGCCGTCGACATAAACGTTGAGGTTATAGAGCGAATTGATTTGCAGATTCTGTCCAGCCATCGGAGCTTCTCCTTACCTCGCGTCCTTTACGCGGCTTGCGCGGCTGTCGTAGTGCCGAGAGTGCCGAGAGGAGCGGTGTCGAGATTCGTGTTCCAGGTGATCCGCTCCAGCGGCGGCGGAGGAGTGATGTCCAGCTCGAATACGAGCTGGCCATTGACTACCGTTGCGCTCGGATTATCCGCGGGATTGTAGCTGGCCGCGCCCGCGACCAGCGCGCCGCGCTGGACGAGGCTCAGGATGAATCCGTTCACGCTCTGCAGGATTGCCGTGATAAGCGCGTTCGAGGTCGGCTGGTCGATGAACTGGAGCATCGCGAGTTCGACCGATTCCTCGACCGCGTCCATCACGCGCCGGACCGGGATAAAGACGTCCATCGACGTCTTCGATGGAAAGGCCGCGCTGCGGTTTCCCCACACGCGCATCCCGGTGGCGTAGGCGTTGAAGATCGTGACGATGCCAGCGGCGTTCAGATTGTTGGTGTCGCAGGCCGGGTCCAGGATCGACGAATAGATGCTCACGTCAGGGCCGACGATTCCTTCGACCTGATGATTCGAGGGCGAATACCAGTAGCCGAACTCGGCATCGACTGCCGCGATCATTCCCGCCACCCATTGCGAATAGGGCGAGTCGTTATTCTGGTTCGCCAGCTCCTGGACCGGATTTCCGTACGAATCGATCGTGACGCCAGTCGGCACGATTCCGGTGTCGTAGAACAGCTCCTGCGGATAGCACAGGATCGTCCGTTTGCTCGAGGTGTTGAATGCCTGGCCGACCGTCCCGCGATTCGCCAGCGCGGCCGCGATGGCAGTGTTCGGACTCGAATCGACCAGTGCGTAGCCGCCGAGCTTCTGCGCCATCGCGTCCAGCGCGGCCGCGACCGTCTGCTGGTCGGAGAATCCGGGCGCGATAAAGAGCTGCGCGAAAAACCCCATCGTCTGGAAGGTCGTGAGAAGCGCCTGGATTCCGGTGTACACGCCGGCGGTGAATGCGCCGACAATATTCGCCGCGGTAACCTTCGTCGGGTCGGCATAACTGAAGGCGATTTTGACGGACGCCCCCGCGAGGATCGCGCCGCCCGAGAGCTGCGTGATGATCCCGTTGACATAGTCAATCGAATAGTCGAGTCCGGCGGTATAAGTGGTAAGGCCGCCCGAATCGGTCACGACGACGTTCGAGACCCCCATGTGACCGAGGTTGATCTTCTGGAGTGCGGGGGCCACCGGAAATGCGAACGCGGCCGCGGCTATCGCGGTCGAATGCGCGATCTGGTCGAACACGTTGACGACAATTACCTGTCCCGCGCCCTGCTCGAGTATCGCCGCGAGGGCATAAGGGATGCCGTAGCCCTGGACCAGAGGTCCGAATGCCGCGGCGGCTTGCTCGGACGCGACGAGAGTCGGCGAATTAGTTAGCGCGAGCTGCGCTTTGGTCTCGACCATCTGCCAGGCCGCGGTTCCGTCGGCGGCGGTAAGCCCGTACAGCACGGTCAGCCACACGGGTGCCACAGTTCCGGTGACACCCGCAATCGTGACCTGCTGGAGATTTCCGTTCGTGTCGATTCGCTGCATCCCGACGGTGAGCGCCTCTTTGGGATTCCAGAGAGGAACCGCCCCGGCTGCCGCCCACATCGGCGCGCGGCCGACAAGTCCGATTACCGAAGACTTGATGATTTGAATCGGAACCGGGCCGCTGGTCGATTCGACTACTTCAACGCCGTGTAGAAATGCTGCTGGCATGGTTTACTCCTGGGTGCCCGATTTTGCAGTCGTCTGCACTTCGGCTTTTGCGGGTTTTGCGCCCGACGCGGTGGAAGCGGGAGCTTCGGCGGCCGGCGCGGGCGATTGCGTAGTCCCGGATGAGGCCGCAGCCTTGAGATCATTCGGGTCGAGCGGACCGGTCTTGCCTTTCGGCCCTTGCGCCGCCACGGGCGCGGCATAGCGAGTCGCTGCGATATAATCCCGCACCAGCCAGTTTTTCTCGGACCGCGTAACTTCCTTGCCGGCGAGGAAGTTCCACCAGCTCACCGCGAAGAACTTGCGGTACGCGATTTCCTTCCCGCTGCGCTTGATTTCGACGATTCCGGTAAAGGGAGCCATCACGGTCGGGACCGCCGCGGGCGAGCGATATTCGTAGACCGACAGCCAGACGCCTTTGGCGACCAGCTCCTTGACGTAGTAGGCATCTCCAGCCTGATTGTATTGCACTCGGTATTGTGGCATCGCGTTTCCTCTCAGTTCGTCGGGAAGGTCGGCGCCGCGCCGCCGCCGGCGACCGCGCCTATTATTTCGCCGTAGCTGAAGCTCACCAGCACGGTCGCGAGTGCTGCTATATTGCCGCCAGCAATTTGAGTGATTATTCCGTTCGGGCCATCGACCGAGTAATCGCTCCCGGCCAGGTAAACGATCGTGCCGTCATGGCTGGTGACGATCACCTTCGAGACATTCTGATTGGGCAGCGTGATTTGGTTTTGCGCATTGAAAGTGAACGGCGCGAAGCCGACCGGGATCGCGGTGATGCCGCCAGTCTCGAGCGCGCTGCCCTTTGTGAAAAGCGGAAAGTCAGGCGTCGCTCCGACTTCGATATTGACGGTCGGCACGTCGAACGACATGCGGTAATACCAGACCCCGCCCTGCTTATCCCGCTCGACGAACTGAGTACCCTTCGGAAACATCTTGCGGCATCCGGGAATCCAGTAGCCGGTAAGAGTCGTCAGAATAGTATTCAAAACTGAGTACGCGCCCGGCGATGGACCGCTAGCCGGTCCGCCGTAGGCCCATCCGAGGTCGCGCATCAGCACGTCGATATGGAAGCGCAGTGTGCGGTCCTGGAGCACGACGGCGGTGTCCTCGACCTCGCTGTAATCGTCGCCGCCATAGACGACTAGGGCGGCGCCGACGCGATGCGTCAGCCGGTAAGTCTCAGGAGCATCGGGATAATGGGCGACTTCGATCTGATTGCCGAGCGCCGTGTTAAGCTGCGCGACAATCGAGGATTCGATCGTGCCGATATCCAGCGACTGCGGCGGCGCGAAAGTCTGGCCCTGCCAGGGCGTGTCGAGTGCGGCGCCCATTGCCTTATGCCGCGAGCCTCCGGGTCTCGGCGCGATGCTTGGCGCAGAAGAGATCGCTGCGCCGGCGCGCCGGTCCGTCGGCCGCCCAGAACAGGCGGCATTCCGGGCACTGACGGACATGCACCGGATTCGCCTTCGTGCCGAGCCGCGGCTTCCGCACTGCGGCTTTCGCGCGGGAGCGCCGCATTGCTTCAGGCGCGCTCAAGACGCGTTCCTTTCGCCAGGCCCGCGCGCGGCATGGCGCTGAGCAGAATTTCCGATCCTTGCGCGCGTGCTTCTTGCGAAACATCGCATGTCCGCATTCCCCGCAACGTACACCCCGCATCCCGTCCTCCCGGCCACGCGCATCATAAGTTTGAATAGTGCGCGACGATGATTTCGCCCGCGCGTTCCATATCGTTGCGATCGGCGCCGAGAAAGGGCCGCGCCGGAATGGCTGCCGGCCCGGGCGCCATCCCGGAGGTGCCGCCAAGCTGATGGATCGCGGCGGCGGAAAACTCGCCGCCGGGAAACTTGCGATTCGTTCCGACCGCCAACTCAGTCGAAGTAGCCTTGTAGGTAATCGATCCGAGCAGGCGCGCGCGGTCGATCAGTGCTTTTGTGCCGTACGCACCACCGCTGGCAAGATAGTTCAATCCGAAACTCAGTTTGCCGGCGCGGCCGCGGAACGCCCGTTTGTCGCGCTTTGCGATCGTCGCCGGGCGAAGCGGCTTCCACGGCTGGCCATCCGGGCCGCGCTGCTGTTCGAACCGCCGGCGAGTGCTCGCGACGAATGATTTGCCGATCGACTCGAGTACCGGCTTGAGTGTGAGCGTGCGCGTCGCGATCTTGCCGAGCTGCTCGACCACCTTCGCGTCGTCCAGCTTGATTTCCAGGTTCAAACCCGCGCCCATCAGAAGCCCCTCAGATTGCCGCGGTTGAAAATGCGGCTCGGCAGCCGGCCACTGGGATCGCCGCCGGCAAGCACAACCACTTCGTCAGCGTCTGGCGCGGGCTCTGAGTTATCGGTCGCGAGGCCGAGAGTGAGTTTGCCCTGGTTGATTTTTTCCAGCGCCTTGAGCGCGTCTTCGTAGCGCTTGCGCGCATCATCAAGGTCATGCAGCGGCCGGAGCGCCTGCATCCTGTACATTGCGATATCGATGCACATCGCCTTGAGCAGTCCGGGAATCGTGGCTGTCGGAAGAGGCAGCGCGAAGCGCGCTTCAAGATAGGAATCGATCATGCTCGACGCGTCATTGAGCGCGGTCTGAATGAATGCCGTGTTTACGGTCTGAGCGGTCGGATCCTCGTTGGTGAGCTGAACCAGATCACGGTTCGGAAACTCATTGATGACGTCCTGGGGAACTGCGTAGCTCATCTTGTTGTCGTTCCGTCCAGTTGCCGTTCAGTTGAAACAGTGGATACCAGCGGGAAGAGCGCTGGCATCCACTTCGTGCGAGTTCATCCCCAGACCGTCACCATCACCAATACTTCAGCGTCAGGAGAGATACTCGCTGACGATAAGCGTCGCGCTGTTTTGCCAGATATTCGTGCCGGGGACCGCCGCTACCGCGCCGGCCGCACCCGCGATTGCGCCAAACTCGCTGTGCAAGAGTTGGCGCGCAGTTTCTTCCAGAGAAGGCGGCACGACCAGGAACTTGGACTTCGGTGTTCCCGACCAGGCTCCGAAAGGGGCGCCCGCGTCGGTCTTGAAGCCGCGAATAGCAGCGATCGCCGCGGCGTAGTTCGCAGGGTTCGAGAGGTCCTGGTTGCTCGCATAGGCGAGCTGCCAGAGGCCGACGCCCGAGTTGCACCGCGCATCGACGCCGTAGCGGAACTCGCGGCGATTGAATACCGCTTCGTCGGTCATCGTGTTCATCCGGCTCACGGCATAATCGCGCCGCAACTGGAAGATGAACGGACGGATCGGCCGGGCCGCGTCGACCAGGAACCAGTACGCGCCGCCGCCGGCCGAGTTCAAATTTGACGCCACGATCTGCGCGCCCTGGTTTGCCAGTCCGATGTTGTGATTGCCGAAGAAGGCCGCGCCATCGTAGGCGAGAACATTGGCCGGAGTGGTAACCGCGTTTTTGATCAGCCCGAAGATCAATTCGTCAGGATGGATCTTCGCGTCCCATCCGAGCTGCTCGATCACCGGTTCGTAGACGCCGTAGGTGTCGTCTTCGATATCCTCGCGGAAGATTCCGACCGTGTCTTCGAAGGTCCGGTTGATGACCGTATAGGCGTGCGTTTCGAGCGCCTGGATAACGCGGTCACCCAGCCATTCCCGAAACTTCGTCGTGCGACCGAGCCACGGATAGGTGGTCTGCCGCGAGGTGGCCCTGATGATGCTCGAGATCAACTCGTAATAGGAAGGCGCCTTCTCGAAGCCGCGCTGGAACACGACGTCGAAGCCGGTGAACATCGCGTTGAGATTTGCTGCTGAAATTTCCATATCTGCCTTTTCTCCGTTGCGTTCCTCAGCGCCTCATCACGTCATCAGGTCGCGGAAATGGACTGATGCCAGAAATCCACCCAGATCCCGCCGGAGGCGTCGATTGCGACGATCTGGCCCGCCGCTGCGCGGGTCTGCACGGTATCGCCGCTTGCGCGGTCGTTCATCGACACGGTGTGGTCATCGAGCGCAAAGCATTCGCTGCCCACGTTCGCTGCCGCGATCGCGTCGAGTCCGGTCGCGTTGTCGAACAGAAAGACGCCTTTTCGCGCGACTATTGATATCGCGCCGGCGGCTCCCGGATTGTTGAGTGCGTTCTCGCCGGGGATTCCGTTGAGCACCATCTCAGCGCGTCCGATTATCCGGAGCGCAACGACGGTCGGGCTCACAGAAGCCGCGGCGGGCACCGCGTTGCCAGCGGCATCGAGCGCCACAATGCCGCCGAGGTACACATTCGTGTTGGCCTCGACTGGCAGAACTCTCATCCGGCCGCCGTCCGCCAACTCCGGAGTGTTTCGCCCATTCGCTAGTCCAGCCATGTCAGTTCCTCATTGCGGTTAAAAGTTTTTGCTCAGGCGACCGTCGCCGAGGTGCTCGTGCGCGCCGCCTTGGACTTGGTGAACTCTTCGGCGGTGAGACCGAGCGCCGCGCAAACCGCGGTCTCGGCCCGATTCAGAGACGCGCCGGCGCCAGATTCGGGAAGGCTACGGAAAGTGCCGCCCTCGTCCTGCAGCATCTTCGGCTGTTTCGCGGCAAACGTGGCGAACCCGGCAGGATCCGCCGCGCAGTATGCGAGTGCCCAATCTTTCTGCGCGGCGATGATGCGGCCTTCGCGCATCGCCGCCATCACTGCCGTCTCGGCCTTCTCGCGCCTGCGCTCCGCCTTCATCGAATTGAACTCGGTGACGACCTTCTGATAGTCGGCGACCGCCACGAACTTCGACGCGTCGATCGGCGCCGGCTGCTGCGCGTGTGCGGCTGACGCGGTCCGTTTGCTCATCGCCTCTTTCTCCTTGGCATGCTTCTTCGCCATCTCCGCGCGCGCGACCGGCGTGGGCGCGGCGTCCAGCTCGCTCGCCTGGCGCGCAGACATTTCCTCGGGCGATTCGCTCGCGTTGCCGTCCGCATCCCCATCCGCGTCGCCAGCGGCGTCGGCCGAGGCACCGTCAGTGCCGCCGTCCGCGTCGTCGTCCTCGTCGCCGTCGGTCGCAAAGTCCATCGCCTGGGCCGCTAGCTCCATCAGCTTGGCGGGAGGGAGATCGGGAAAAATCTTTTCGAGTGACGCAACCACTTGCGAGAGTTTTTTATTGCCGGTGTCGTCCGCCATATCTGGCTCCTCTGAAGCTGCTGAATGAGAAAGGCCAATCTTCGCGGCCGCGACCGCGGTTAGATTAAGGTTCGGATTGTTGGTCAACGAGGCGCGCAGGATGCGCGTGATGATGCCGGCCTGCGCTTTTTTGTCCTCATTCGGGCCGCCCACGAACTGGAATACCGGCGAGATGTACCGATATTGCCTCGACTGGATAGCCTTGGAGCCGTCAGCGTTCCACTCGACCCGTCCCCAGATTGCGCCGCTGCGCACCTGGAACTCGCGTATCCAGCCGACGGCCGGTGCGGGACGTCCCTCAGGTGCGGCGAAGTCGGTCGCATGATCGAGGTCGATCGGCAGCCCGGCGTCCATCCCCATTGCGAGCGTCGCGGCGATGACTTGCTGCGGAGCCTCGTTGAAAAAAGGCCCGCGTCCGTCTTTGCCGATGAACCTGCCGGCGGGAAGCAGCTCTACCCACTCCGGAGGAGTGGCGTTTTCCAAGGCTTCTATCGCGACGGCGTGCGTCGAGAGCATCGCCGCATTTTCAGATTTCGGATGAAGCTTGCCGTCGGCGCCCAGCGTCTCGGAAAGCTCTACGCCAAACTTCTTTGCGGCCGCGACGATTTTATTCCACGCGGCGCGTTTGGCAGTCTCGGACTCGAACTCGGTCTGATCAAAGCGCGCCGCGTCGCCGCGGACATGCTCCGCGTCGACGAGCGGAAGATGCTTCCCGCCTTTGGAATCGACGTAGGCGAAATCCTCGGCGGGAAGATTTTTGCGTTCCTTAGCCGAAAGATCAGCCATCGCCGCTACTTCATGGCGTTTCTCCGTAGGTGTGAAATGTTTGCGAAACAAGAGGCGCATCGCCGCCGATTCTGTTCAGCGCGCGCGCAATCGTAAACGGGCGAACTAATTCGCCCTGCCGGGTGGCACCGGCTTCAGCCGGTGCGGGGTCGCAGGCTAAAGCCTGTGCCACTTAATCAGGAATGATCTTTATGTCGGGATGAATAAAGATGCCGAGAGCGCGAAGCGCCCTCGCGTCCTTGGCGTGCAATGGAGCGGACTCCGCGACCGGCTTGAGCGCGTCGTCATTCGGATCGCGCCGGGCGCGCCGTGGCTTGGAATCGGCCGCGCGGCTACTTTTCAATTTCTTCAAGGACGACATATAGCTTTCGGCCACGTCTCTTTGCTGACTTTACCCGGAACGCCGTCCGCGGCGCAAACAGCACCTCGCGTTCTCGCGCATACCCCGAAATCGGACCGATGAAATGGCCGGTCTTGCTCTCGATCCGGAAAATCACGCCCTCATCGCCAGCAAATTTCTTTGCCTGGCCGCGATAGATGCTCGAGCTCCAAAATCCTTCGTCGAGCAGGTCCGCACCTTTCCGGTATTTTGCGATCCCCTCCGGCCTGAGACGCCATTTCTCGCCTCGCCACACGGTCCCGCGCACCTTCGGCAGAGCATTCAGCGCGCGCACCAGGTCGAAATCCTGCGGCGTGAGAGGATCGCCAGCGCGAAGGTGGAAATTGAAGCCGGACGGCGCCACGGAATATCGGTACGCCGCCGTCAACTGATCGGGCGTCCAGCGCTTCAGAATCTCGGACGCACCGTCGCGCTTCATCATCCGCGCGCGGAGTTTCTTCTGCGCGCTGCTCGCGCCCTTCCATGCGACCGATGCGGCATCTTCAATCGGATCGGTCGTTTCGGGCGTGGGCGGCGCCGGGATCGCGGCGACGGCGCGGGCGATATCTGGATCCGCCGTCGCCATCTTCTCCGCGAGCATCTGCTCCGCTGTGGCCGCCAGCCCCGCTTTGCCGGGGTTGTACGCGAAGCCCGGGCTGATGCCATCAGGGACCTGGCTGGTCTCGCCGGTGCGCGGATTTGTGTACTCGTAAGTGCCGGAAGGCGGGGCAGTCGCATTAAGATGATAGCCCTGCCGGTCGATATCCTTGGCCGAGAGCGAATCCACCAGGCATTTGCAGTTCCAGCCGTTGGGCGGATAGTGAGTGTCCCACCAGGGATCGTCGGCCGGCAGTATCGTGCCCGACCAATCGAGATGTTGCGGGCGCGGATGCGGGTCAGGATCGTCGTAACGCAGGTACGGCAGGTCTTTCTTCGTGCGCTGCACTTGCGCCCACGAGCCGGCCGAATATGACATCCGGAGATTCGTGTCATAGATGATCTGCAGGCGGCGCGCGGAGCCGAGCTGCACCTCGCGCTTCTTCCCGGTGAGCGGGTCGGTCATCATCTGCCGTCCCCACCATCCGCGAGCGCGCAGAATCGGTTCGAGCTTGGCCTGGAAATCCTCAAAGGCTATCCCATCCGCGATAGCCTCATCGACGACCGCACGGATGTCCTCGAGCAAATCGATCGTCATCGCTTTCGCGACGGTGAAGCCGCGCGCGTGCTCTTCCTGCCAGACGTCGCGCCAGTCAAACCCGATTTTGTAGCCCTTGTTGCGGAAGTACGCGACCGCGTCTTCGGGCGCAACGGAAGCGAAATCGAAATCGGACGCGTCGCCGTCCATTTATCTGAGTCCGTATGCTCTTTTGAGATTTTCCGGAATCGCGCCGAAGCGACGGTCGCGGTCATAGACCTCGTGCCAGCCGAGATTCGTGGTGACGCAGCGTATGCATGCGCCTCCGGTCTCGAAGGCGGTTTTCATCGGCACGGGGGCCTTGCACAAAAGACACCTGAAGGTGCGACGCGATGGCGCCAACACCGGATGACCGCGCCTGCGCCTGTCCTCTCTCGGCAATGCCGCCGCCATTCTCTTACTTCCGGCGCCGACGCTTGCCGAGCTTCAGACCTGCGTTGCCGGCGAGGTTCATTTGCATCGCGGCCTGCGCGATCATCTCGACGAATTTATCCGGGTTCATGCGCTGGACTGCGGCGACTACGCGGTGCTTCGCATCGGTGAAGTTTTTGGCTTTGCGAATTTCGGCCATCAGTGGCCGGATGATCGGCGCCATCGCTTCGTCGGACTGATTGCGCAATTTTTCGACGAACCGGTCGATCGCGTCTCCATCGCCGCCGCCTTTTAAGGGCGCCGAGCGCGCGAGACCGTCCTGACCCCTGTCCAACGTCGTTCGTACGCCTTCTGTAGAGGATGGCGCGGAACGGCGCCTCGTGCTGGCGACCTCGACATGCCCATTTCGGGGCTGCTCGCCGTCCACGTCGGTAAAAAGGCCCGCAAGGTTCGAATCCTGGGGCGATTCGTCGGGTGCTTTCGGCGCTGGTTCGGCGCCCGCCAATTGGCCGGTCTCCTTCGCCACCGGATGCAGTATCGGCTCGCCATGCGCGGGCTCCGAAAGTCCAAACTTTCCGAGCATTCCTTTCTGCGATACCGGCAATCCTCGATCGATCAGCGGCGCGATCGATTTGCTGAACGCCTCGAGGTCTTCTTCGTCGGGATATCCAATTGCGATTTTCGGGTAACGCTTTCGCTCTCCCCGGTTTAACTTGACGATCGGCCGCACCAGATCGCGCGAAAGACACGCGCCGAGCTGTTTCGCATCGGCCAGCGCAATATCCTTGCGCACATCGTTATGCACCGACGCCGCGGCCTTGGATCCGCCGCCTCGCGGAAGCTGTGTCGTCAGCGTCTGACCCAGGACGCCCTTGCTGACCTGGTTGTCGATATAATCGCAGAAGCCTTCGTACAGCTCCGGACTGGCGCGCAGATTCGATTCGACGAACTCAATCAGCATCGTTGCGGGAACGATCGCCGCCGCATCCGTTCCGATTGCTGACACCGCCTGCAGCAATTTTTGCTTATCGGCCTCGGACGCACCGGTGCCGTACTTGCCTACTCTGAGCGGCTGCCCGAAAGTCTCCGCGAACGTGACCCAATCCTTCAGGATGTAGTTCTTGAACAGATAGGCCCATCCGGCCAGCCGCGCGATTCCCCCCCGAATCGGCAGGCCCGACTTTGCCTTTGCGATATGTGTGATGAACTTGAACGGATGCAATGGCTCCGTTGCCGGCTGGATTCCTATTTGCGCGCCGGTGCCGCTGCGGATATTCATCGGCGCGAGATGCGCCGCGCCGGTCGCTGGAGGATTGTTTACTGTCTGGCCGCCCGTGCGCAGCGTGCGCACCAGCACCTGCTGTCCCGAGATCCAGTCAAACATGAACCATCGCGGGTCGCGCCACTCGAGCCGCTGCGGCCGCCACGGAACTTCGTCCCGGTCCCAGATAATCTCGGTAGCGGAAAATCCCTTGCCGACCGCATCGAGAATATCGAACAGCGAGGTTTCAAAATCGAGGTCGCCTTCGAGCAGGATGTCCCGAACCAGGTCGGCGTCGTAAATGTCCTCCGGATTGCTGGACGCGGCCTGCACCGAAATTTCCATGTGCGCGACCGCATGCTTCCGGACGCCGAGCACCGCGTTGTAGTGGAGATCCTTTTCCTCCATCTCTTCCGCGAGCGCGAGATAGAAATACGGATCGCCAATTTCGGCGTCGCGCAGAATCGAGACCAGCCGCTGGGGAGTAAGCCCGACCGAGGGATGCGTGACGGAATAAATATTCCGAATACCAGCCATCGTCGGCGCGGCCTGCTCCTCGTGCAACAGGCCGAGGTCCACCGGCCGCCCATCCGGGGCATAAAGCAGCGGCGTCATCGGCGCTTCACCACGGCGTTCTTCTGCGCGGCCGTCATCTCCTCATAGACCGCGTACCAATCGGTCGCGATCTGATGCTGCGCGGTCTTCAGGCCAATCGCTCCGGCGCACACCTGCTTGTGCAGCCAGTTTTCGACAATATCTTTCTGATGCGCGCCGGGTGCGGGCGAATAAGGTTGCGGCCACAGGTTCCGGATGTCGTTGCTGCCGCCGAGTTCCAGTGAAATGAGATGGTCGACCTCGCAGCAGACGCCCTTTTGCCGAGTGCGATGGTACTCCGCATAAACCTGCTGCTTTTCGCTCGCCGGCACATTCCGCACCGACGCGGTGCGGAACTTCGGGTTGCAGAGTTGCTCCGCCGTCGCGCGGGTAACCGCGCCGGGCGTCAGATGCGAATCCGGCATCACGACTTTTTCAGATGATGCCCCGCGCGCGAGAATTGGCGCGCACAGAAACGCACACGCCGCTATGAACGAAACGAGTTTGGCGCGCCGAGAGGGATTTGAACCCTCGTATCTGCCGGGCGCAAACGGCAGCGTCCTCCGTTGAACGATCGGCGCGTTCATTACCATGCTCCCCGGCCAAACCGCGCCGGCCCCCCAAACGGATTGCCGCGCGATTTCCCATCATCATCGTCATCACCTATTTTCGCGTCGCCGAACTTCGTCGCGCGCGGCGCCGGTGTGTAGTCGTAGCCAATCACGTCCAGCTTGGAGGCGAAAAATGCCAGCGCACCCGCGATTGCGGAGTCACCGTGCCGCTTGCCCGCGCCCGAATGAGATCGCGTGCGCACGTCCGGCACGCGCGTGATGCCTTTTTCGGTGCGCAAAGCACTGTGGTCGTTCAGGATATCGGTATCGAGTGGCAGCTCGATCGTGTCGTCCTGGAACGCCGCGATATAACCCGGCATGTTCTGGAGATACCAATCGACCGTGAAACGCACCGGCGCGATATGCTCGCCATATCGCTGCATCGCGGCCTCCGCCAGATAGCCGCCGTTGCCGCCGGCGTCCAGCGCGCCTGCCGTAAAGCGCGGCAGATGATCGACAATCCAGAAAAGTATCTGTTCCTGCTGGCGATACGGCACGTTGCGCAGTTCTACCACGAACGGCGTGAGCCGTTTGAGCGCGGCGCCGAGCTGCATCGGCCAGATGACAGTCAAGTCGAGCGTGCGGCCGAAGTCCTCACCAAAAAAGCTGAGCAGCTCGGGATTAAGCCGCGGCAAAAGCGGCTCCAAATTCTCTTTTATGAACGCGTTGGCGGACGACCGGCGCTCGTCATCCGTCAGATGCACGAACTTGTCGTCACGCTCCCACCGAATCACCGGAGCGTCCGCCGTCATCCGCGATTCTATCAGCGCGCGCGGCAGCGGCACCGAGCCGCCGAAGCGCGGGATGCAGAAAAGTTCCTCATCGACGTTCTCGCGGTAGCGCGCGATAATTCCGTCGCGCCATTTGATCTCGCTCTCCCGGCTCCAGGGCTTTCCGGTGCGCTCGCAGACCTTGCGATAGAGACCCTCGCGCTGCGCCTGATTGAAATCCACGCGATGCAGCGAATAGGGCACGCGGCCGGAGCGGCAATCGTTCACCAGAGTATTGAACGGATTCTCGGCGCCGTTGTGCGTCGAGATGATTCTGACCTTGCCGCCCCACACCAGGAACGCCATCGCCGCTTTGAGCAGTTCGTCCGGGTCATCGACGAATGCGAACTCGTCCAGCACCGCGATTCCGTCGCGTCCGCGCAGATTGCGCGGACGTGACGACAGCGCGACGATCTTGTGGCCGGAAGCGAAATCAATTCGATACGCGAGAATCGCCTTTCCCTCGTCCTCGTACAGCACCTCGCGCATCTCGCTCGCCGCCTCGTTGAAAAGCTTCGCCCAAAACGCGCAGTCCTCGATAAACTCGCGCGCGATTTCCTGCTCGTACGCGATATACCAGACGTCTTTGCCGTCGGCGCGGGCAGCCTGCAGAACGTCATCGGCTGATTCCGCCCAGGTGAATCCGATGCGGCGGGATTTCTCGGCGACTTTGACGTCCGCCTCGTCGGCGATCCATTCCTGCTGGTACGGCAGCAGCATCCGCTGGAGGTCAGCCACTGGCGCAGGCCTCCGCAGCCGGCGCGATCGCGCCGGCCCCGAGCAAAGCGGCGCGAATCTTTTCCGCCGAGCTGCTCGACAGGCCCGCGCGCTTGGCCTCTTCGGTTACGCGCTCGCTGGCGGTCTTGAGTCGCGCCGCATATTCGTCGGCCCATTTCTTTTGCGTCACGCTCGCACGCGCCAGCGATGCGATTCCGCGCGCGAGAGTCGCGGCCTTCTTGCCGTCGAGATCCTCCATCTCGAGATCAACCAACATCTGAAAGACGCGCTCCTGGAGTAACCGCACCAGCGCATCGTTCATCGTGTTTTCCGAGTCCGGAGATTCGGCGACGATCGCGCGCGCCTGCTCGGTCGCAAGCTTGATCGCCTTCAGCCTTTCCTCGAGCTTCTGGCCATGCTTGTGGACGGCGCTCTTACGGATTTCGTAGCCCTCGCCCGAGAGCCAGTCGGCGAGCTCGCGATAGCCGGCGAAGCCCTTCTTTATGATTCGCTGGTCGAGTTGCTTGCGGAGATCTTCAGGCAGCCGGGCGATAATGGAGCGCTGCATTTGAAAATTACCGCCGCGGGCGCGCGATTCCCGGCTCGACTGGCGCCGTGTATTCGACCAGGTCGATTCCCGCGCGGGTCAGCGTTCCATACCAGAAATCCGTTTCCTCGCCTTCGATCTCGATCAGCTTGCGCATCCGCAGGTAATCCAGCTCGCGGCGCACATCGTGCAGGGAAAACAGGAGCTTCAAATCCACCAGCACACGCCAGACGATTTGCTCGGATACCGCGATCGGACGGCCGGCGTCGATTACGCGCAGTATTCGCCAGCGCGCGTCCTCTTTCTGCTTCTGCTCGAAGTCAAATCCTTCCGCCATCGATCATCCCCCGCAGGTCCTTCATCTCGTCGCGTATTTCGTCCCGCAACCGGTCTATCTTTCCGTCCAGCGTCGACGAGAACCGAATCCAGTCCTCGCGCCGGACGTACTCGAGCGGCAGCGTGACCCTGATTTCGTTCAGGTCTTTTTCGAGCCCGAGCAGACGTTCCTGGTGGCGCACATCCTTGCGATCGCGCCGCGCCATGACCCACTGAACCGCGGCGATATTCACGCCCAGGAGCGTTACCGCGACCAGCGCAAAGGCCGCGATCGTTTGCCAATCCATCCATCCCCCTTTTTTCAGCGTTGCTTGCGCAGTCCGATGATGAATCCTGCTATCAGGCCGCCGACGGCTTCGCCGCCGATGAAGTAGGGTTTGCGGTCACGGCGCCTGCCAGGACTCCTTTGACGGAATCTTGCACTACGGACTCCACGGTCGCCTGTCCAAGCGCGACAGCGGTGTGCTCAAAGCCCGGCAGCCCAGACTTCACGGCCTGGAAGATCAGGTTGCAGACGGTGCCGAATTTCCAGGAACCGACCGCGCCCGCGAACGCGGGATCCGATTGCACGCTCGCCACGACCTGCGAGGTATAATCCTTCAGCGCCGCGACGAATTTCGGGAGCGCCGCCTTCACGTCGTCGACCGCGATCGCCTCGCCGCTGGCGACGGCGCCTTTCACGTCGCCCCACACCAGCGCCGCCACGCCGGCAACATCGCTGTTGAACTTTCCGACTTCAGATTCCAGATCGGTTAAAAGACTCATCTTTCTCTCTCCTGATTCGTTGCAGACGTTTGCAAAATTACCGCTGTTTCTTGAGCTCAGCCTGATACGCGTTGATTTGCCCGCGGTAGAAATCGCGCATGTACAACGTGTCGTTCTCCAGCGCCCTTATTCCGTCGAACATGGCATCGCGATCCACCTGGTCCAGGCACAGCGCGTATCCGGGACACTGAGTTCCGGATACGGCTGGCAAATCCGGCGCCGGCACGGGACTCGCGAACGCGAATGGCGCGGGCGGCGCGCAGGCCGCGGCGCCCTTCACCTCGACCAGCGCGGGAGAGCATCCGGCGGCGATGCCGGCACTGAGAATGAGCGCCGAAAATATCGGTATCGCTTTGCACATTCGCGGTTTTCTCCGGTCTGATTATCGCCGCTGATTTGGCAGCCGCGGCGGCTGCGGCTGCTTTTCCAAACGGAGGGGGCTGCACCAGGCCGCGCAGATGGATTCCAATCGCGGCGATCGCCGCTCCCGCCGCCCCGAGATAGCCGTGCGCTTCATATCCCGCCGCGCCGGCCACGATCGCGTAGCCGGCCAGCTCGGTTCGCTGGGCCCACGAGAGCTTTTTGATTTCCGCGATCGCGGAAACGTAATCCTTCACGCTGAAATAATTCATCGGATTCCCCTCACAGCACCGGAATCGTCAGCATCGAAGCCGCCTTGTCGATCGGATCCGAAAGGTAATCCATCGGCGATGCGCCGCTGTTTTCCTGTTCGTCGATCAGATGGAAACCGGCGCCAGAATCGCACCATTCGACGAGCCGATGAGGCGGCGAAATAAATGGGATCGGATTGGTCGCGATATCCAGAGCTTTCCCCGTTCCCGGCTCCAATTCTCCGGGCAACGGTGCGCGCGCAACCACGCATCGCGCGATAAATCCCCGCTCGTGCGTTTGCGCGCAGCCGCCCATCGCGACCGCGAACACCGCGACCGCGCTTACGAGGATCGCGACGACGATCATCTTCGCGGCGAGCTCGCGGATTTCCGCCGCGCTCATCGGACCGTCGATTCGTACTCGCCCGGCACATTTCCTTTCGTCGCTATTCATAGGCCCGGTTGAGCCAGCCATTGAGGAAGCGGCTCTGGCCACGCACCAGCGCCAGGCCGCGGTAATGCCCGGCTGCCTCGCTGCGGATCGCGGCGAGCATCGCGTCAGTCCGGTTCTCGCTCGCGATTTGATGAGCGGCGGCTCGCGTGCGCGGGCCCAGGTTGTCGGCTTCGGGAACCGCGATTCCGCAGGCGCGACACGCGCGCTGCACGATTATCGCGGCGTCGCCGGGACCGACGTTGATCGCAAGGTCAAAGACTTTCGGCGCGACGGCGGCAGGCAGATCGTCATAGGAGAAGCGTATCCACCAGTCGAACCAGTAGATTTGCACCGCGTCATCGCGGGTCAGATCAGCGATATCCAGGTCGGCGTATTCGCGCTTCGAGATGCCGAAATTGGTTTCGCCGCCGGCGTCGCCATCGCCGGACGCACGCCGAGGCGATTCATAGCCGCCTTCGTCGCGCAGGACTCGGCCGACCGCCGCGACGAACTCAGCCGGAAACTCCGCAACCGGAGAAACCCCGCCGCGATTCGCGTGCAGCCATCCGACGAAGGATGGGCTGAATTTATTCGCCTCTTGCAACGCACGTGAGGATATTTTCACTCCCGCGCGTGGTACACGGGCGAACTAATTCGCCCGATGCGTGAAAAGCGCTTTCAAGGATCTTCGGGTACTGTGAATACTCGCGGATTGGCGAGCCATGCGCGCACGACCCTGACGGCCATCTCTTCCGATGGCAGTCCGGAAAATAGTGGATCGACTGTGCATTGCGTCGAAGGCACGCCGGAAATGCGGTTCCCCTCTTCTTCCAAATCGCTCCGCGAGAGCGAATCAGCCGCGCAGCCGCAGAGCGCCGAGTTTGGAGGGAAGTGTTTTCGCCACCACGGATCGTTCACCTCCAGAACGATCCCGTGCCACTCGGAATGGCCGCAATCGTCGGCCAGCGCGGTATAGCGGAGCAACGGCAGAATTTGCTTGGTGCGCTGCACGCCATCCCAAGACTCGGCGCCTCTCCAGATGGCCGAGGTGGCGAAGCAGAGCGGTACCACGATCTCGGCCGCAGGGTGAACCTTGTTTCGGCGATTGGTTTCCGGATTGATCACGAAAGCCGACTCGACCCACCAATCGCTGGCTCCGAACATCGGCTTCAGAAGTTTCACGACGTCGCTCTCGTTGGTGCCATTATCGTGCGCCGTGCGGAGCGTATAGATCAGGCTTTTCTCAATTGCGGCGGCTTCGTCGGCAGCGCGTTTGGCATTGGCAGCATCGGCGCGCGCGGCGCTAGCCTCACTGGCTCCTTCCTGCGCGATCACGCTCAGGCAGGCACCGCATTTGTTCATCCGGAAAATTCGCCTTAACGCCGACAGCCGCGCGCCGCATCGCGTGCAGAAGTTCGGCCTCACTCTCGAGCCGCTGCCATCCATTTTTGATTTTCCCCTTTTACGTTTTCAACGCTGCTCCTCGAAGTCTTTCATCCACGCGGATGGAAAACGGGCGAACTGATTCACCAGTCTGCTCAGGAGCAATAGTTCGCTTCGCGGCAGAGAGTCAGACGAATCGCGCCCACGGGCAGTGAGATGGCATCGCCGGCGTAGCCCTGGTCCATCGTCCATGGTGCGGTCGAAAGCTCGTTGCAATCGGCGTCCCGCCAGCGGCCGTTGAAATACTCGCCAATCTCATGCCCGATCGCCACGCCTCCGGCGTTTTTGCCAACGTCGTATTGATTGGCCAGAACAATCGTGTCCTTCACGGCCCGAGAGGCAAGCGCGTCGTTATATTCGTCTGCGACCGCGACGCAGACCGCGAGCCGGGCATCGAGGATTTGTTGCTGCGTGAGCTGCTTGGGCGGTGGCGTTCCCCCTGACGGCGGTGCTGCGGCCTTGAGCCCGGCTGCCTTCTCGGGCGAGCTTGGCGGCGGCGCTGCGATAATAGTCGCGAAGAAAAGAATTGTCGCTACTATCGCGCTCGACCACCGTCGGCTCCGCAAGGAGTGGCCATGGGCAAGCATCCGGGTCTGCAGGCGCGGAACGAAACTCGCGACAAAAGCCGCAGAGGAGACGAGCCAAGCGACGGCGAAAATTTCGCCAAGAAGTTCTCTCATAGGTCCGCTCCTCCGATGCTGCGGATTTACTTTGTCTGGCGCCCTTCTATTTGGCAATTCTTCAAGATCACGTTCATCATCTTCCCGTCGCACACGCAAACCGCGTCGAGGAACTGCCCCCTCGACAGAGAGGCCAGTTCGTTTTCGTGCTCTTTCGCGAAGAAAAGCTGCGCGCTCGCGATATCGTCTTCCCGTTGACCGAGCGTGACATACATCGAGTTGAGGATATCCTTTCCGACGCTCCCAACCATTCCGTTCACTTCGATGGTCTTGCCCTTATACTTCTGATCCGCTGCCACTTCATTTGCCTCGTAATCCTCGACCAGTCTGATCGCGTTAATTGACAGCTCCGGCGTGGGCGGTGCTGAAGCGGACGCGCCACGAGAATCTGTGGACGATTGATCGTGATTTCCTAACAGCGCGCCGATGAAGCCCAGCAACACAACCAGCCCGATCATCCCGAGCACTACTCTGCGGAACTTGCCGCCGCCACCGGAAATCGGGGCACCGCAATGCGGACATTTCCCGGCTGAACTGGCGACTTCTTTTGAGCAGACCTTGCACGAAATCAGCTTCGCCATTTTCCTGTCCCTCCTCGCTTATGATTTCAGCCCCGGACGATCGAGCGCGGCGATCCATTCGTAGATCCATCCGAGGTCCTGTTCCGATGCTTTCGATAGGGAGGTCACACATCGGCCGAGTTTCTTCGAGACCAACGCAAAGAGTTCGTCCGGATTGAGATTGATATCCCAGGCGCAGGTCCAGATCGCGTTGACGACCTCTTCTCGCCATGCCTTCCTTCGACTCGGCGGCGGCAGAGCGCGGTGGGAAACATTACCGCTCGGTCTGGTCGCAGCATCGCGCATCTTCTCGATCCGCACGACACCGCCGACAGTTATGACGTTGCAATTTCCGTTGACTTGAATTGCCGGAACCGGCGCGCGCCGACGCCGCGGACGCGGGCGGCTGGCGTCGTTCAGTAGATCGACAATCTCGGCGCGTTTTTTCTCGCGCTCGCGCTCCTCCATCGTGTTTCCTCATAAAGAGTCAGGCGGCGGCTCTTACCAGAGCGAGTACTTTACCTCGATCGGCTTTGCCGGGTTCGGAAGCGAAGAACGCGTACACCTTTCCTATAATCTCGGCTTTCTTGGCCACTGCTGGCCTACGCTCTTTAGACCATTCTTCGACGCATTCCACAACCAGTCGCAGCAGGGCAGCATCGAGTGGTGTTGGCGCACGCTGCTGTGACTGGGCGTGACGGATATCGCCCTTTCCGGTCACCAGCCATCGCGGCGAGATGTCCAGGTGCTCGGAAATCGAGGCAATCACCTCGGCGTCCGGAGCCGTCTCGCCGCTCAAAAACCGGTAGAGCCGCGATTCAGTAATGCCGATCTTTTTCGCGAAGGCGCGATTGCCGCCGGCGAGGCGTGCGATCTCCTGCATCCGGGAGGCAACAGCGGCCCGAAACTCGGACCGTAATTTCTCCCGAGCGGCGCCCCCCGCATTCGCCTTACTCCGCGCAACAGCGGTCAAAATTCCAACGTCTCCTGTTTGTGCTTGACAATCTCCTATAAATAGGAGAGTATCCGTATCCGCATGACGATACTCGCGAAGCGAATCAGAGAACCAATGCCGCTGTCAAGTAAGAGACTCGCCGATCGCCAACCAGTGCGCCGCGACTGGCACAGCGCAGATATCGTCGCCGCGCTGAAGAAAGCCGGATGGTCGCTGCGGCAACTCTCGGTCGCCAATGATTACAAGCCGGGCACGTTGAATCTCGCGATGCGCAAGAAATGGCCGAAGGCCGAATCGATTATTGCCAAAGCGATCGGCCTGCCGCCTTGGGCGATCTGGCCGTCACGTTACCCGGACCGCCAGCACTGAGCACGAAAGGGAGCGCAGACCCGAATGTTCCTGACCAAAGACCCGATAATTGAAATCGACGGCGGGTTTATCGATCACGGCGAAAGATTTCTGACCGTAGTCATGGGCGTCGCGACGCGTCGCGTTGTCTCCCTCATCTCTGAGCGTCCATCAGCAGAGAGTTCTCTGCGCGCCATCCGTCGTTTCGTCGCAGACTACGGCAAGCCGATCGCCCTCCGGCACGACCACGCAAAGGAATATGCCGATCCAATTTTCCGGGATGGATTGTCCGAGTTGGGAATCGGATTGGTCGCAGCGCCTCCGTTTTCCGGTAGCGAGAAATCGTCTGCCGAACGGGTGCTTGGAATGGTCTCGCGCGAACGGCTGGAAGAGACCGAGCGCAGAAGCCGCCAGAGCTGAGGCCACTCGATGAACAACGAACGATGCGCTCGCCAAGCGCATCTCAACTGACGAGGGGAAATTCGTGGGGGAACGAAGCAAGGAATTTTTCAGCGCCGCCGAGCTGCTCGAAGCACGCGCAAAAATAGGCGGCAAGCTGAGCGAAATTATTCCGGGAACGATTCGAGGCATCAACAAGAAAGGGAACCGCGAGCGATGGGAATGCCGCTCGCGGACGGGACGCGGCGGCGGCCGCGAGTACGACATCACGAACTTCTCGAATGAAATTCAAACCGAGCTGTCCGCATTCTGCGGCGGCGCGATTTCAGCTTTGCCGGCTGCGGCGGGAGATGGCAATCCCATTGGTTCGTGCGAAGGTTCGTCCCCCCTTCCTTCCCACGCCCAAGCCGCGGCCGGCAATTCCTCTTCCACGTTTCTCGCGCTGCCGAACTGGCAACGCGGTGCCGCCGAAGCCAAGGCTGAAATCTTAAATCGCCTGCGCCAGTTCATGGCGGCTACCAATCTCGGAATCGAGAACGCGGCGCCGAAATTCGTCGAGCTCTACAATCAGCATCAAATCGAAGTCAGCGCGGAAACGCGCGCCGACTATTCGAAGCTCACGGTTCCTTCGCTCAAGCGATGGCGCCGGAACGGTTCAGCCGGAATCGACAAGCTGGCCGACCATTACGGAAATCGCACCGGTAGCGGACTCATCGACACGCAGCCGGATCTGCGCGGATTTATCCTCAGGCTGATCGAAAAGAATCCGCTGTTCAGCGTCGCGCAGATTCTCGAAGGCGCGAGCGCGGAATTTCACAAGACGGATATCCGCATTCCCTCGTATGGCGCTGTCACGCGATGGATTCAAAAATGGAAGGCGCTTAACCCCTCCGAGTTTCTGCGCATTGCGAATCCCGACGCCTGGAAGTCGCGCTACCGGGTCTCCCTCGGCGACGCGTCGGCGGCGATTACCGAACCGCTCCAGCTCGTCGAGATCGACGGCTCGCCGGTGGACATCTTATGCCTCGACGGACGCCGCTATTACATGACCGTCGCGATCGACGTCTTCACCCGACTATCGGTCGCTGTCATCTCGAAGACGGCGAATGCGGAAGCGGCTCTGCTCACGGTCCGCAAGTTCATCCTTAAGTTCGGCGTCCCCGCCGCGATCAAGCACGACCACGGAAAAGAGTACGAGTCGCGCCGGTTCCAGACCGGATTGCATCATCTGGATATCGCGTCGATCGTCGTCCCGCCGTTTTCCGGCGACAAGAAGCCACACATCGAGCGATTCGTCGGGACAATCATGCACGGCTTCGCGCCGTGGCACGGCGGCTTTATCGGCGCGAACGTCGGCGAGCGCCGCGGAATCGAATCGCGCAAGTCATTCGCCGCGCGCCTCGGCAAGGGGCGCGAGAAAGTTTTGCAGGTCGCGCTCACGCCGGATGATCTTTCGCGCAAGCTCGATGCGTGGATCGACGGTGTTTACGCAAAGCGCGGGCATCGCGGACTCGACGGCGGTTCTCCTGTTGGAAAGTGGAACGGGTGGCTGGAGGCCGGCGGCGCGCCGCGCCGGGTGCCAGATGAGCGGGCGTTGGATGTTCTCTTGGCGGATTGCGGGGAGGTTATGGTTCGCCGCGACGTCGGAATCCAATATGCCAACGCCCGCTTCTGGCACGATGGGCTGATTCCTTTCATCGGCAATAAGGTCCGGCTTTGCGCCTCGGAAGACATGGGCGAGATGCACTGTTTTTCGACCGGCCAAAAACCCGAGTTCATCTGTATTGCGCTCAATGTCGCGCGGCACGGGCTCAGACGCCGCGAGATCGCGATTATCGCGCGCACCTCGCAACGCAAATTCGTCCGCGAACGCAATCTGGAAACCTCACGGCTGCGGAAGAAGTTCACCACCGAACGCGTCGCCGACGCGATCGTCGAGATCGCCGGAAGGAACGGAGAGGCTATCGCACTGCCGGGTCAAATCGAGCTGCACGACACTCCCGAGTTGCGCGCCGCCGCCGACGCGCTCGCGCCGGCTGCCGCCGCGTCGCACGACCCCGAAGAGATCGCGCGCGGCGCGGAAGTGCTGCGCCGGATCGACAACGCCGCGGGCGCACGGACGCTGCCCACCGACGAAGAACTCTTCGCGCGCGCGATGAATCTCGAACAGACCCCGCGCACGCGATGGACCGCGCAGGACCGCGAGTTCATGGCACGGATGGAAGCCGACCCGGATTACCGGGGACGCCGGATGGTGGACATGGAATTTCGCCGCGAACGCGGAATGAAAGCCGCGCGCGCCTGAACTGGTACTCGCCCGAGGGAGGAACGATCGAGATGCTCGCACTTACGGCCCAGACCAACAATATCAAGAAGCTCGCCGCCGCGACCGAGGCGTTAATCACGCGCGCTCCGGGTGCGCCCGGAGCCGGAATCATTTCGGGAGTCAGCGGCGCGGGCAAGACCACCGCTGTCGCATGGCTCGCGAACCGCGTGAACGTCAACGCGGTACACGTCCGTGCGATTCGCGTCTGGACGCCGCTAACGATGCTCGAGTCGATCCTGTTCAACCTCGGCATCGCGCCAAATCGCAAATGCGCCCACATGGTGCATCAGATTGTCGAAGGCCTCGCAACGACCGGCCGTTCGCTGTTCGTTGACGAAGCCGACTACCTGCTCAAACGCCCGGAGCTGGTCGATATCCTGCGCGACCTGCACGACCTCTCGACCGAGCCGCTGATTCTGATCGGGATGGCGGATTTCCTGAAGAACCTCGACAGATGGCCGCAACTCAAGGGACGCGTCGGCCAGAAAGTCGAGTTCCTGCCGCCCGATCTGTCCGACGTAAAGGAATACGTCGCCACCTGCGGCGAAATCGATCTTTCCGATGATGCCGTCGAGTGGCTGCATGAAACCCACGGCGGCACGATGCGCTCGCTCGAAGTCGGACTCGAAATGATCGAGCGCCTGGCGCGCAAGCATGGTCTTAAAAAAGTCCACAAGGCCGACGTCGCGAGCGTCAGTGCTCCATTTCCCGTTCGCGGGCGCCGCGCGGCGGCGTGAGGAACGACGATGCCGCGACTCGGATCTCATATTAAGAAGGTCACGCTCGGCACCGCGCGGTTTCGCATCTGGCGCTCGATGCGGATTCTACGCAGCTTCACGATTCCACAACTGGTCGCCACGTCCGACGCGACCAAGAAAAATGCGACCTCCTATGTTAGCGGCCTCGCGCGCAACGGATATCTGCGGGTCACGCGCACGAAGAAGCCGGGCGCTCCCGGCGTCTACATGCTCGCCCGCAATACCGGACCAAATCCGCCTCGGGTCGGACACGACCACTCGATTTACGATCCGAACCTCGCGGGAGCACGGCGATGAACGCGGGCATCGGCGGCGAATGGATGAAGGTGTTGAAGCGCGAAGCCGATCGCTCCGGCCGCGCGCGAACCGCCGACAAGATCGGCTACTCGGAAAGCGTCGTCAGCGCCGTCCTGGTCGGCAGTTACAACGGCGACTTAACCGCGGTCCAAAAGGCGGTTGAAGGTGCGTTTATGGGCCGCACCGTCGACTGCCCCGAGCTGGGCGAACTGGCGGCCAACCGATGCATCGAACATCAGCGCCGCCCGTTCGCGGCGACCAGCGAAATCCGCGTCCGGCTGTTCAAAGCCTGCCGCTCCGGATGCCCCAACAGCCGACTCACCAGGGAGGAACGCTTGTGAGCCATCTGCGAGTCGAGATGCGGGAGACCACAGCGATCGTTGCGGATTTTTTCCACGTCACTATCCGCGAGCTGCACAACAGACGCCGAACCAATCCGCACGTCGAAACCGCGCGGATGTACGCAGTCTATTTTTGCCGGCAACGCACGGGGGCGTCGCTGCATCAGCTCGGCGATTTTTTCCGCCGGGACCATTCGACCTGCAATTACCATGTCGAGCTCGTGAAGAAGCTGATCGCGGGCCGCGACCGCGAAGTTGCGCGCCACGTCAGCAGTATCGTCGCGCAGCTCACGCGCCTGATGCCGGTGCCGGTGCTGGCGATGGAGAAAGCGGCGTGAACATGACCGGCAATTTCCTCTCCTGGCTGTTCGAGGATCCTTACGTCCGCGGCCTCGGGCTGCAGTTCATACTCGCGCGCGGAGCGGGAGATATTCCGCGCGAGATGACCTTCTGGCGTTTCGCCGATCTGCGTTTGCGCGGTGCCGATCCATATCTCAACGGAACCGGAGATCGCTGATGAGTAAAAAGAACACGCCGGCGGTGCGGCCGGCCACCAGCGACAAGGAAGCGGATCTTCTGATTGCCGCGATCGGCGCGGAGAGCCGCGAGATCGTGATGATCCAGACCGCGCTCAGCGAGGATATCGCGAAAATCAAGGTTGAGTACGAGGCGAAAGCCGCGCCAATCGCCGCGCGAATCGAAGAAGCGACCGAAGCCGTGCGCCTCTACTGCGAGGCTAATCGGAAGAGGCTCTGCCCGAAAGAGCTTAAGACGTATCGCTTTCCGAGCGGCGATATTTCGTGGCGCGCCAAGCCGAAAAGCGTGAAGGTGCGCGGCAAAGCCGAGCGCGTGATCGATTGGCTGCGTCAGCATGGTCCGGCCAAGTTCCTGCGCGAAAAACCCGAGCTCAACAAAGAAGCGATGCTCGAGGATATCGCCGAAGCCGAGAAAGTCCCCGGCATAACGATCAAATCCGGCGGCGAAGATTTTTCAATATCTCCCTTTGACGCCAAACTTTCTCAGGAGGTCGCGTAATGATGTTTACAATCAAAGTCAGAATTACCTGCCGCGATTGCGATCGCGAATACAGCAGCACGGTGCGCGCTTCGCACGGGATCGACGCGGCGATCGATTTCCTGCCCCTGTGCGCGCAGGGGGGCTGGACAGATCTCTCTTGGGCGAGCTGGCTTGTTGGTCCGAAGGGCCAGCGCGACTCAATCGAAACGGAGGGACTCTGCGCGGCCTGCACGCTCCAACACAAATCTTTCGGTCTTGAATGCACGCCGATTCCCTCCAGCAAGGACGCCCGGTACGCACTTCTTTTCTCCATCACGCATCGATTCGAGGAGGTCGCGTGATGGGCTATGAAGTAATTCGCCGCGAAGACGGCGGCGTCGTGATGATCGCCTGCCGTCGCGGGGGACGCGCCGCGCGATGCCAGGTGCCCGGATGCGTGAATAACCACACGGCACTTTGTGACTATCCGCTCGGCGGCATACGTGCCGACGCGACCTGCGACATGCGCCTGTGCGGATCGCATCGCGTGCCGCAACCGGACCGCGACCGGGATTACTGCCCGACGCACGCGAAGGGAGCGTAGTGATGGATGCACTGCTTTTGACGGTTGCAGTTTGCGGAATCGTGCTGGCGATCCTTGGGCGGCTCGCCGATCGATTTCCGCTCTGACGGAGGACGCGCAATGAAACTCGTGCCTCTCATAGTTGTAGCCGCCATGTCCAGCGCCGACCTGGCGTTATGCATTTGGGCGATCGCGCGATGGACCCGCGAAGAAAAACGGCGGCGTGCCGCGCAGATGCGACGGGTGAATCCACGCCCGGCGCGGCCCACGCAGTATCCCGACTGAGCGATGGCGACGCGAAAAAAAGCAACGGGGCCCGCCCTCTTGTTCGGCACTTCGGCGAAGCGCACCTCGGACTTAGTGCATGTGCGCACTATCGTCGAGTCCGTCGCCGAGGCGCTTGGACTGGATGTCCCCGTGATGCTCAGCCGGCGGCGCACCTGGTATCTGACCGAGGCGCGGTACGTCGCGGCGTTCCTGATTCGCGCGCGGCTGCATCTGGGCGCTCGCGAGATCGCATTCCTCATCGGATTTCAGGACCACACAACCGTGCTCGACGGAATCAAGCAGGTTAGCCGCCGCGCCAGGGCGAACGCGTGGCGCGGCTTTATCGACGAAATCGACCGCGACTCGCTCCGGCGATTCGCGCAAGCGGCGGGCAGCGGAGGGCATGATGATGATCGATGAACCATTCGATAGCTGGCTCGCGCGCGACAAGGCGATTGCGGCGCTCGAACGATGCGCGCGAAATCGGCGCCGGCTCGCGCGCACCAAGGCTTCCTTCAAAAAAGCCAAGCAGGAATACGCGGCCGCGCGCGGCGAGTACGACGCCGCCTTCCGCGATCTGCGCAAAGCGCTGGTCCCAAGTCCCGACGATAATCAGCCCGCGCTTCCGTTCGGCCACGCCGAAGGCGCGCACGAGGACCGAAAGGAAGCGCTGCAACAATAGATTCGCAATCGAGGATGAGGGGAGGGGCGGAAATGGGCGGCGGAGTTGAGAGCAGGATTGAGCGCGGCGCGATCGCAGATCCATCCGAGGCTGACGATTACACGACATCGCAGTACTACGACCTGCGGCGCCCCAGCCTTCCTGCCGATCCGGAAGCGGCCGGAGCCATCAGGCTGATGATGGCGATTCTCGAAACCTCAATCGAGGACTTTCTCGGTCCTTATGTGTCGAACGGCGAGACGGTGGCCGGCGAGTTCATCAGCGAGCTGCCGCGACGGCGCAAAGCTCTGGCTAGAAGCGCCGAGAAATGGATCGTCGCCCGCGGGGGCACGGCGCCGTTTTCGTTCGAGAAATTGTGCGAGGCGCTGGAGTTCGACGCGGAATGGCTGCGCAACGGGCTACTCGCCAAACAGGCGCAACTGAAAGCGCGCGGCGCCGACCGCGAGGAAATTTAGCAGGAAAAAACTGAAGCGAGGAGGATCTCGATGCCCGCGTCCGAAGAGTTCACCCATATAGATGTTGCGAAGCTTCACGAATCGAAGCTCAATCCGCGCAAGACCTTTCTGAAACTCGACGATCTGAAAGCCTCTATCGCCGCGGTCGGAAAAGTCCTGACTCCGCTGCTGGTCCGGCCCGGCGCGGGCGGCTTCGAGATTCTCGGAGGCGCGCGCCGTTTCCGCGCAGCCAAAGCGCTCGGCCTCGAGACCGTGCCCGCGCGCGTCCTGGCCGATATCGACGACAAGACCGCACTCGAAATTATTGTAATCGACAATCTCCAGCGCGAGGACGTGCAGCCGCTCGAAGAAGCCGAGGGCTACCAGGCGCTGATGAAAGAAGGCGGCTATGACGTCGAGGCGCTCGCGAAGAAGATCGGCAAGTCGCAGAGCTTCGTCTATCAGCGCCTCAAGCTGTGCGAGCTGATTACTCCCGTGAAGCGCGCGCTCGCGTCCGGAGAGCTGACGGCGGGACACGCGATTTTGCTCGCACGTCTGCAGCCGCGCGACCAGAAAGAAGCTTTGCAGACGTGTGCAAGGGAAGACTGGGACGATGACGGCGGCCGCAAGGCCGCAAAGATCATTATCTCGGTCCGGGAACTGGCCTCGTGGATCAAGCGCGAGCTGCAATGTGACCTTTCCGCGGCGCCGTGGAAGAAAGACGATCCTGGCCTCCTCGCCGATGCCGGCGCGTGTTCGGCCTGTCCGAAGAACACCGCGAATATGGTGACGGACGACGCGGCCGGCGCGAAGCCTGAATGCACTGATCGCGAATGCTTCCAGGCCAAGCTCGCCGCGCATCTCGAGCGCCGCAAACGCGAGCTCGCGGGTGAGGAGACCGTCGTCGAGATCGCGACGGAATATGGCTCGAATCTGCCGAAGAGCGTTCACGAGGCTTATAGCTATCGCAAGATTTCCAGCACGGACGATAAGTGCGACCACATGGTCAAAGGCCTCGTCGTCCACGGGCACGATATTGGCCAAGTTTACGATATCTGCGTCACAAAGAATTGCGCGAAGCATCGCAGCTATTCCAGCGGCAGCGGGGAACCCGAGCGCCGCGATGAGCAGCGCCTGAAAGAGAAAAAGGCGGCGGCCGAATCCGTCGCGCGGCGCAAGACTCTCGCAGCCGTCGCCGAGAAAGTGAACCATCTCTCGCCCGATGATCTGCGCCTGGTCATTCGCGGCTATCTCCACGAGATGTGCCAGGACGCCAAGCGCCTGATGCTGAAGCATCTCGGCCTCGCGAAAGACGGCTATCAATACGACACGCCGATTACGCGCCAGCTCGGCGCGATGAAAGAGCCCGAGCTCGCGCGGCTCCTGGTCACGCTGGCTCTTATCAACACCACTGTCGTCGGCGTGTGGAACGCGCAGCCGGCCACGGCTCTGAACGACGCGGCGAAACGCTATCGCGTGACGCCGGTCAAACCCGAACCGGTCACGCTCAAGAAGTCCAAAAGCGTACCAAAAAAAGCCGCACCCAAATCCGGGCGCAAGGCTGCTTAAGGAGAAGGTCTGCGACGATGGGCACCGCCGCGCCCGAAGACACCGCAGCAGGAATTATTTCTGCCGCAACGGGGACGATTCACCGGGCCGGTGAAAATCGCGACCGACACCAGCGTTGCGAGCGCGGCGAGCGTTGGAATCGTGCGCGGCGGCGACGTCGCTTCCGGTTTGATCGGCGTCCTTCAGCAGCATGCCAAAACAGTCCGGCGCGAAGGCATGAACTTCGCGAAAACGGTCCGGCGCGAAGTCCTCGAGTATCTCGAAACGCATTCCCAGGGCGCGACGGCCGACGAGATCGCTTACGCGCTCAGGCATTCCGTTCTCACCGTGCGCCCGCGCGTATCGGAGCTGGCCAGAAAGAAGCCGCCGATAGTGGTCGATTCGGGGCGGCGCGGGACCAACTCCAGTGGGCGTCGCGCAATCGTATGGCTCGCGACACAACCGCGGCTCGAAGCCGCGCGTGATGAGGATGAGAGGTGATGGAGAAGAACAAAATCAACACGATCATTCTGCCTGGGTGGGTTGAAATCACGTCGATAGAAGGCGAGCGCAAATCCTTTTTTGTGCGCGAGATCGACAATATCGCCGAGGGCAATTCCCGCGGCCGCGCCGGCTCGATCGTTTTCCTTAAGAGCACCCGCTATCTGTTCGCGCGCGAATCCTACGACAGGCTCAAGCAACTCATCGCGGCGGCCGAGGCGCAACTGCGCATCACGAAAGCCTCACTGCGAGCTGGTTTAGATCTGTGGACGATGAAGCGTCCGGGAAATGAGGGCAACACCCTTACCTTTCAGGGGAATCCAAATGACGAGTAACGCCATTTTCACTGCGCCCTGTTCATATTGCCGACGTGGCATGCATGCGCTCTGTCTCGGCTCTCGCCGCGGCGAGAAATGCACCTGCGGGTGTCAGATCGGCGCGCCTGCCGATTATAGAACCGCGCCGCCCGACGAACCTGCCGACGCGCTGGTCGAAGAAGGCGACATCATCGCGATCATGGGCAAGGGACGACTCTCGCACGGGATCGCGTGGCTCACGACGCCGAAAGGCGGCATCCGCGTAAGCCACGTCGGGATGATCGTCGGCGCCAAGCCGCCGCTCGTGAATGAGGCGCTGACGCGCACGCGCGTTAGGCCGCTATGGGTTTCGATCGCGGACGCCGAGCACGCTTGGATCCTGAAGCCGCTGAAACTGCATCGGCAATTTCGATGGTCGATCGTCGAACGTGATGTCACTTACTCTGCCGCCTCCTATGACTACCTGAAGATCTTTCTGCAGCTCGCCGACGCGATCGCGGGAAAGATTCGCGGGCGCCGCGTCTCCTGGTTCATGACCCGTCTCGGCTTCTGGAATCGTCCGATCTGCTCGTACGAGGTAGGGCAGTCATTCGCCGAGGAGGGACTCAACTTCGGTGTCCCCGATCGCGCCGCCACACCGGCGGACATCATGCTGTTCGCGTTCAAGCATCAGCACGACTGGTACCGAATCCTTCAGATCAAGTGAGAGCGGCGATGGAGAAGCTGGGACAGATAGTAAAAATTGACCGCGAACGGATTCGGCCGTTCGCCGGCCAGCCGCGCGAGTATTTCGACGAGACCGCTCTGAATGACCTCGCGCGCAGCATCAAGGCTGTCGGCCAGCAAGTGCCGATTACGGTGCGCCGATTGCCCCGTCCCGCTGGCAAGCACCTCTTCGAGCTGGTTGACGGCCAGCGGCGATGGCTTGCGTGCGGAATCGCGAAAGTGGCGACGATGATCGCGTGGATCGCGGGCGAGATGATCGAGCCGGAAGATCAGTTCCTCTCTTCCGTGATCGCCAACTTCGCGCGCGCGGAACATACGCCGATGGAGATCGCAAAGGCGATCGCGCGCATCCGCAAACGTCCGGAGATCGCGCGAATCGAGAGCCGGCAGAAACAGACCGAGGCGATCGCGGATATTTTCGGCAAAAGCTTTGGGTGGGTATATCAATTTGAAAAGCTTCTGCGCCTCGCCCCGGCGCTGCAAAGACGTGTCGGACGCAACCAGCTCGGAACGCGCATCGCCGAACACCTCGCATTGCTCCCGGAAGAAGAGCAGCTCAAGTGCTTCGAGTTTATGAGCGAGCGGGAATATGACCGCGACCAACAAGTCGCATGCGCACGGCGATGGCAGAAACGCCAGAGATTGACGGGCAGCGGCCACAAGGCGCCGGACCGAACGCAGTACTCCGTCCGCAGCGCCATCACCAAAATGACGGAGGCCTCGGCCGCGCTGATCGGTCTCGACGCGGACGAACTCGCGGCCGCGATCCTGAAACTCTCTGAAGGCGACCGCGCCGCAATGCTGCGCCGCATCGGCTCGCTGATCGAGCATCTGACGAAGCTCAAACAAGTCGCGACCCGCGTGGCGCTATCCCGCCGCGCCGCGTGATTGGGAGGAACCGATGACCGACAAGCAGAAGATCGCGAAACTCAGCCGCGCACTCCGCGCAATCTGCGACGATGAAGAGCAGGTCGCGCGTACCTCCTACTACGTCAGACACGCCGGCCCCTTCATCGAGCAATGGGAGCGCGCCGCTCCCGACCATTATCGTCTCTGGAAAAATGGCCGCGACGCCTTAGCCGAGGCGAAGAAATGAGCGCGATGAGGACTTGCCCGATCCCTGGATGCGGCGCCGGCCTGCGCTCAGGTCATCTGATGTGCCTGAGGCATTGGCGGATGGTCCCGCAGCCGAAGCAGCGCGAGGTCAATCGCACCTGGCGTTACTTGCGGAAGGTGGGGACGCGGAAAAGCATCGTCGAGTACGAAGCCTCAGTGAAAGCGGCAATCGACGCGATCGCCGCCGAGGTCGAGAGGTCGCTGCCATGAAAGCACTCACTCTCACGCAACCCTGGGCGACACTTGTCGCACAAGGCTTCAAATGCATCGAGACACGCTCATGGGCTACCAATTATCGCGGGCTTCTCGCGATCCATGCCGCTAAAACATTCCCGCGCGCATGCCGCGAGCTGCTCGCCGAGCCGGCATTCCAGGTCCTCCAAGACGCGAACCTCCCACTCGGCGCGGTCATCGGCATCTGCCGCCTCCACCAATGCCTGCGGATGCCCGAAGGAATAGTCAATTTCCGAGCCTGGATCGAGCGGAGATTCGGCCAGGTCACGGCGCCGGAGCTGGAGGTTCAGCGCGGCGACTTCTCTCCCGGCCGCTTTGCATGGGATCTGCGTTTCGCGCGCGAGCTGGATGTGCCGATTCCGGCGAAAGGAATGCTCGGCCTCTGGGAGTGGAGGCCTCCGGCTGAAGCACCAGGCTGGCTGCCATGAACATCTTCATCGTTTTCGGAGATTCCGGACAATATGAAACTCAGTATTGGCCGGTCGCCGCATTCCCCGATCGGGGCTCCGCGGAGAAACATGCGGAGCTCGCCCTGAACCGCGCGCGGCAATTGAGCCAAAAGTTCCAGGCTGCGGTCGATGCGGTCCAGGATGAGAGCGATGAGCCTTTTCCCAACCGCGAAAAATTCCTGAAACGCAACTCTTTCGATCGTAATGCCGATGACTTCGCCGAGCGGTATTTCGTCTGGACAATTCCCCTCAAAGGAGTTCTGCGATGAGTGACAAAACCGGAATCCAATGGACCGACGCGACCTGGAATCCCGTTTCGGGATGCTCCAAAGTCTCGCCCGGATGCAAAAACTGCTACGCCGAGCGCGATTGGAATCGGCTCAGCAAGAATCCGAAGTCGCCATATTTCGGCCGGGACTTCACCGACGTGAAGCTCCATCCCGAGCGCCTCGCTCAGCCGCTGCGATGGAGGAAACGGCCGCGCAGAATTTTTGTCAACTCGATGTCGGACTTATTCCATGAGGACGTACCTAACAATTTTATCGCGGATGTCTTTTGGTTCATGGAGGGTGTGGCTCCGATGCACACCTATCAAATCCTGACGAAGCGTCCGGAGCGGATGCGCGAGCTACTGACGAAATGGAGCGAGCTCACGGAGTGGAACGCCGAGCCCAATGTCCATCTCGGTGTCAGCGTCGAGACCCGCGAGCAATACGGCCGTATCAGCGAGCTCCATCACACGCCGGCGGCGGTGAAGTTCCTGAGCCTCGAGCCTCTGCTCGAAGCGGTGCCTGATCTTCCGCTGATGGATTATCCGTCGCGAATCGAATGGGTAATCGTCGGCGGCGAGAGCGGTCCGAACGCGCGGCCCTGCAACATCAACTGGATCCGCCAGATCGTTGCGCAATGCCGCGCCGCCGGCGTTCCCGTCTTCGTCAAGCAGCTCGGTGCGGTTCCCTGTCAATTCGATGAGGGAGGTCCACGCAACCAGATTCCGCGAATATTTCGCAACCGTCTCGATCGCGCCGGCGCCGATCCCGCCGAATGGCCGGAAGACCTGCGCATCCGCGAGTTCCCGCGATGAACGATCGGATTCCAATCACGGAGGGCTGGCTCAAGGGCGTTGGCTTCAGGTGGCACCAGCTCGACCGGCAGCCCGAAATGCATTGGCTATTATGGCTCGGCGGCGGGATCGACGGAGCCGGAACCTCTTTCGAGGATTTGGGAATTGAGATTGCGAGTTGCGCGTACACGGGGCAGACCGGCGCGCGCAACCTGGAAGGCTCGTGGTTTTGCTGGCTGCGCAGCGACACGGCGCATCGCTATTCCCGCTTCCTGCACATCCGCCATATCCGGTTCCAAGACGAAGTTATCCATCTCGTCGAAGCGCTGAGCGGCCTTCCCTGGAAACCGGAAAATCATATCTACGGGTCGCTGCACGCGCAGCCGCAGGCCGACCGTATCCGCGCCGAATGGCAACGGTTCGATCTGCGGATGCTCCGCGACGGATACAAGTGGCGCGAGATTGAAAAAGACGACTCGCGCGGCCAAGCGCTCCCCGATCACATGGAAGAGGCGGAGAAGTCGCGAGGGCGCAAGCGATGAGGATGCGATGCGCCGACTGCTTGGAGCAGATGGTGATTAATGAGGCATATCAGCTCGCGATCTGTCCACGCTGCGATCGGGCGGTCTGCCTGAGACACGGCCCGCAGCTTCGACGGCTCATCCGCGCTCGTTGTCCAGCGTGCGAGGCAATGACCTGCATGACCCATCGCACGTGGCAGGAGGGCGATTACCTGACCGGGCCGCTCGAATGCGCAAATTGCCGCGCCGGCCGAATTGCGACCGAGACAGCACGCGCGGAATCTGCGAATGCATGAACTCAAGCGATTAGCGCAAAGCCTAAATTGCGAGGCCTTTCACGAGGACGGCATCCAACCGGCGGCGCGCGCGAACGTCAAGAGATTTTACGGTCGTCTCGCGGGAATGGAGCGCTCAGGAAGCGCTGCATCTCGCGCCATTGCTCGAGTGTCATCTGGTGCGCGAGCCGAGCGTGCTCTTCCTGCGCCTGGTTGTCGTCAGCAACTTCTATTTCGCAAGGCAAGCATTTCATACCCGCCAGACTCGGCCTCGAGGCGCAGCGGATCAAGACCTCGCTGCACGTCCGTAAACAGCGTGTCCGCAGCTATGGAGATGAGATGGTGAAAGAGAAACCGGAACTCCGGCTCGCGAAGGACCTGTCTCTCCCGGCCGATACGGCGCCAGCACAGCGCTTTGCGTTCATCGGACGCGTTGGCAGCGGCAAGACCTACGCCGCCGGAAAGTTCGTCGAGTTGCTGTACGATTCCGGCCGTCAGGTAGTCGTAGTCGATCCGGTGGGCAATTGGGGACGCGGTCTGCGCATCGCCGCGGACGGAAAAGATCGCGGACTCGATATTCCAATTTTTGGCAGGAGCATTGGCGCGAATGCGGACTTTCCTCTTGAGCCGACCGGCGGGAAGTTGATCGCCGACGTTATCGTGGACCATCGCGCGTCGATGGTCCTGGACGTTAGCGAGATGACATACGGCGAGCAGTGCCGATTCATGGCAGACTTCGCGCCGCACCTGCTCCAGCGCAAGAAGGGCGCGAAGTCACCGCTGATGCTCGTCGTCGAGGAAGCCCAGGAGTTCATTCCGGAGCGGACGTTCAGAAACACCGCCGTGATGGTCGGCGCGATGACGCGGCTGGTGAAACTTGGCCGCAACTATGGAATTGGCTTCGCGCTCATCACTCAGCGTCCCCAAGCGGTCAGCAAGGAAGTACTCAATCTTACTGAGGTGCTGTTCGTCTTCCAGACATCCGGACCGCAGGAGCGCAAGGCGATCGCGGGCTGGGTCACCACGAAGGGGCTCGACCTGCACGCGCAGCTCGAGGAGCTGCCGGGCCTCGATCCTGGCGACGGATTCCTGTGGTCACCGCAGTGGCTCAAGACATTCCGTAAAGTTCGCGTGCTGCCGAAGCGGACTTTCGACGCGTCGGCGACTCCGACCGAGATCGAGCTGCATGCGGATCTCAAGCCGATCGATCTGAAACAGATCACCGCTGCGATGGCGGACACGATCGAACGGGCGAAGCTCGACGATCCGCGCGAACTCAAACGACAACTCGCGGACCTCAAACGCGAGCTCGCGGCGAAGCCAAAGCCCGTCGCCGCGCCGGATGAATCGGCGATCGCGCGCGCCGTCGCTGATGGCGTTGCGCGGCAGCACAGCGAATGGGTCCACCATACCAACGATGCGCTGATGCTGGTCGGCGACCTGCAGAAGGAAATGCAGAAAGCGGTCGGCGCCCTCGGGTTGCTTGAATCGACGCTGTGTCACACTCCGATCCCCAAGGCCGGGATTTCCTTCGGCAGGCTCAGGACAGGCTCTCGCGCGGCAGCCACGCGCGGGAATGACATAAAGAGATCTCCATCCGTTTCAGTGGCACCGGCTTTAGCCGGTGTGAATCACAGGCTAAAGCCTGTGCCACAGCAGTCCCGCAACGGCAACGGCGCCGGCGGCACGCTCGCGAAGGGAGAGCGGATCGTGCTGACGGCGATCGCGCAATATCCAGACGGCGTCGAGCGCGATGACCTGACGATCCTGACTGGCTACAAACGCAGCACGCGGGATTCCTATATCCAGCGCCTGCAGGCCGCGGGAAACGTCGCGCTGGATGGCAGCGTTATCGTCGCCACCGATGAAGGCGTCGCGGCGCTCGGCGATTTTGAGCCGCTGCCGAGTGGCGATGCGCTTTATCAGTGGTGGTTGCCGCGATTGCCCGACGGCGAGCGCAAGGTGCTGGAATTTCTGCACCGGATTTCCGATTGGGCGCCGCGCGACGATATCAGCGAAGGCACTGACTACAAGCGCAGCACGCGCGACTCGTATATCCAGCGGCTGCGCGCGCGCCGGCTCGTCGAAATAAACAGCGCCGGCGGCGTCCGCGCCAGCGAAGGATTGTTCGATTGATGAAATTCGAGATCAGAGAAGTCGAAATGTCCGATACGAACGGACCGAACTGGGTTGGCATCAAGCACTATCGTCTTATCGCTGACGGTAGGGAAATTGCGGAATGCTTCACGCGCGAATGGGCTGAGCGGCTGGCGCAGTCAGCGAGATTCTCAGGTGCGACCGGCGCACTAGATAGTGCAATAGACCGCCTCATCAAGGCCAGCAACAAACTGCACACTCTCCTGGGCGATCGAAATGCCGATGCGCACTGACGATCCTCGCCGGCGTGCGGATTTGGCCGCGATCCATGTCGCGAAAAAGCAGCTTCGCCTCGATGACGATCTCTATCGCGAGATCATCCGGACCGTCACCGAAGGAAGAATCGAGAGCGCCGCAGATGCAACGCCGCGAGAGCGAGGCGCGATTATCGAGCATCTGCGGAGCAAGGGCTTCCGGAAGCAGGAGTCGAATGTTCGGCCGCTGCGGCAGGCGCAGGGCCGGATGGCGCGCGGGCTTTGGATCGAGGGCGCGAAGCTCGGAATCGTCAGAGACAAGAGCGACGATGCGTTCCGTAAATTCGTGAAATCCGTCGCCGGCGTCGACCGGCCCGAATGGATGACTCCGGCACAAGCTAACAAAGTCATCGAAGCGCTGAAGGCGATGCATCGTAGGAAGAGTGGGGAGGAGGTACGAGGAGATGGCTTTGATGGATGAAATCGTCGCGGCGCTGGGCGCGCGGCAGGCGCAAGCGCTTGTCGAGGAGTTTGGCGGGATGCGAGTTTACATCCCGGTTGTCGCGCGCCCAGCTGACCGAATCAGCGAAGCGGTTGGCCTCGATGCCGCGACGGCACTATCGCGTCGATTCGGCGGCGAGAAGGTGGACATCCCAAATCCGTCAGCGCGCCGGAAAAGAATTATCGCGCTACACGCCGCCGGCGTCGCAGACCAGGAGATCGCCAGGCAGCTCGGTTGCACTCAGCGATGGGTTCAAAAGGTCCTCCACGAGCACCGCGAGTACCGCACCGCGTGAACTTGGAACTGCGAACTTGGAACCGAACTTGGAACTGCGCTGGTTCCAGGTTCATGCGCTTAGGCACGCTTACGCGCGTATTTTCGCGTTGCTGGCGAGATCCAACCGATCGGTTCCAAGTTGCCGGAAACCCAGTTTCACCGGCACTTAATGGCCCGGAAAGCCCTTCAAAATTGCCCGAAATCCGGAGATTGTCCACCCTGGTCCAGGCATAGTCCTCGATAGTCCGCACCGATCACACCATCCTGTAACCGACA
>Ga0307373_10001168_pt1 | contig 49502 bp, 47 predicted proteins | sample OX2MG_FD_202534 | JGI IMG/M metagenome (GOLD analysis project Ga0307373, IMG submission 202534) | Soil microbial communities from Risofladan, Vaasa, Finland - OX-2 | ecosystem: Environmental > Terrestrial > Soil > Coastal area > Acid sulfate soil | place: Finland: Risofladan, Vaasa | collected...
TGAAGCGCATGGCGCGCGGCGGCTATCTTCGCGTGCTGCGCGGAGGGCGCATCGCGCTATCGGCGAAAGGGAAGAGTGCGGCGCATCATCTGGTGCTGCGTCACCGGCTTGCGGAAAAGCTGCTCACGGATGTGATCGGCCTCGAATGGTCGCGCGCCCATGAGGAAGCAGAGCATCTGGAGCACGGGATGTCTCCCGAGATTGTGCGCCTGCTGCTGAATCGCTTTGGACGCGACAGCCGCTGCCCGCACGGAGTTCCGCTGTTTGGAGGCATGTCGCGCCTGCGAAAGCAATTCGGCGCGATGCGGCTGTGTGAAGCGAAGCCGGGGCGCTCGTACGAAATTTTGCGCGTGTACGAAAAAGATCCGCTGTTTCTGGAATTTTTGGAGCAGCGGCATTTGCGTCCTGCGGCGCGATTGCGCATCGCCAGCCAGGAATACGATCAGACAATGACCGTCAGCGTCAGCGGCCATGGCGCGGCGCAAATCCATCTTGGCAAGCCCGCCACGGAACGCATCTGGGTTCGCCCGCTCCCGTGAAATTCATTTCGCAGCGCCCAATGCGGCGAACGGCGCGGCGCGCATAGCCGATGTTCAACGCGCTGCGCTATTACTGGATCACCGCCAAAGGCTACCGGCTGCGGCCGTGGAAATCGCCGTACATTCAATGGCGGCTGGAAACTTTTTTTGGGGCGGAAGCAGCGCATCTGAGTCCTGGCAAGTTTTTCCGGCTGCTGTGGCGCGAACGCGCGCGCATGGCGCGATTTCTTGCGTGGGTTCGGGAGCACCGCCCACGGGTCAAGTGAAGCTCGGACGTCCGGGAATTCAAAAGCAAAGCAGATCCCTCACCGGCCCCGACGAAAGGCGTCGGGACCGGATTCGGGATGACAAGCGATGCGAGCGAGCCACCATTCGCCGGAGTGGCGCTGGCGTTAGAAGCAAGCCACAGCTTTGCCGGAAACACTCTGGTTTGTGCGACTTGTGCGTATTGGATTTATCTCATACAGTTTAGCTGGGGGTTCCGTGAGCCGGTGAGTGTGTGAGCGCGTTGTGGTGACAGCCGGGCGAACATTAGCCGCACGCGTATGGAGTTCCAACGCCAACCGAATATGAACGCTCCGTCAAATTTCTTTAATCTCTATCGGCACAATTTCGTGCGCGTGGCACTGGGGATTCCGGAGGTGCGCGTTGCCGATCCGGCGTTCAATTGCGGGCAGGTGATTGCGCTGATGCGCCAGGCGGCTGAGCGCGACGCGCTGCTGGTGGCGTTTCCGGAGCTTGGGCTTTCGGCGTATTCGTGCGAGGACTTGTTCCACCAGCAGGCGCTGCTGGATGCCAGCCGCGAGGCGCTGGTCAAAGTGGTCGAAGCGTCCCGCGAGCTTTCCGTGGTTGCAATTGTAGGCTTGCCGGTGCGCATCGATCATCTGCTGTTCAACTGCGCTGCCGTGGTGCATCGCGGGCGGCTGCTGGGGCTGGTGCCCAAGACTTATCTGCCGAATTACCGCGAATTTTACGAGCTGCGGCAGTTCACGCCTGCCGCGCACGGGCATCGCGATGCTGTCGATTTCGCGGGTCAGCGCGACGTTCCGTTCGGGAATCGCTTGCTGTTTCAGGCGGAAGATCAGCCGCTATTTACATTTTTTGTGGAGGTTTGCGAGGACCTGTGGGTGCCGATTCCGCCGTCGTCTTATGCGGCGCTGGCGGGGGCGACGGTGCTCGTCAACATCTCGGCATCGAACGTAACGGTGGGTAAAGAAGATTTTCGCCGCCTGCTGGTTGCCGACCAATCCGGCCGGTGTCTTTCGGCATACGTTTATTGCGCCGCGGGACCGGGCGAATCGACCACCGATCTTGCGTGGGACGGCCACGGGCTCATTTACGAGAATGCCACGCGCGTTGCGGAAAGCCGGCGATTCTCGCGCTCGGCGCAACTGGTCAGCGCTGATATCGATCTGGACCGGCTGGTGCAGGATCGCATGCGGCAAAATAGCTTTGGACAATCCGTGCGTGATTATCGGCAGCAGATCAGCGAGTTTCGCACGATTCGGTTTGAAGCCAAGCTGCCCTTGAACCGCCGTGTTCCGCTAGACCGCGTGCTGGAGCGGTTCCCGTACGTCCCGAGCGAATCCCTGAGGCGCGATGAACGCTGCCGCGAGGTGTACGAAATTCAGGTGCAGGGTCTCGCGAAGCGCCTGGAATCGTCTGGCGTGAACCGGCCCATCATTGGAATATCCGGCGGATTGGATTCCACGCAGGCGCTAATCGTCTGCGCTCGCGCGATGGACGCGATGAAGCTGCCGCGCAAAGGGATCCTCGGCGTCACCATGCCTGGGTTCGCGACCAGTGAGCGAACGTTGCAACAGGCGCGGCAATTGATGGATGCGATTGGCTGCGAGAGCCGCGAGATCGATATTCGCCCGAGCTGCATGCAGATGTTCAAGGACATCAGCCACCCGTTTGCGGCCGGTGAGCCGGTGTTTGACACGACATTTGAGAATGTCCAGGCCGGCGAGCGCACCAGCCATCTGTTCCGTCTTGCCAATCAAGTTGGCGGGTTGGTTGTGGGCACCAGCGATCTGAGCGAACTCGCCCTTGGCTACTGCACCTATGGGGTGGGCGATCACATGGCTCATTACCATGTGAACGCCAGCGTCCCGAAGACGCTGATTCAATATCTGATCCGGTGGGAAGCTGAGTCGGCGAAACTTGGAGCCGAAGCCGGGGAGATCCTGAAAGAAGTACTCGAAACGGAATTTAGCCCGGAGTTGGTCCCGGGTGGCGGGAACGGGCATGCGGCGCAACTCTCGGAAGATGTGGTGGGCCCCTACGAGCTACAGGACTTTCACCTCTATTACACGCTGCGGTTCGGTTATGCGCCCACCAAAGTGGCATTTTTGGCTTGGACGGCGTGGCAGGACCGCAGTCGCGGCAACTGGCCAGACATTCCGGAAGACAAGCGGCATCAATACTCTATCGGGGACATCAAGCGCTGGCTGGCCGTTTTTCTGGATCGGTTCTTTAAGTTCAGCCAATTCAAGCGCAGCGCCTTGCCAAACGCGCCGAAGGTGGGGTCGGGAGGTTCGCTCTCGCCCCGCAGCGATTATCGTGCGCCGAGCGACGCCGAGGCGTCGGCTTGGCTGATCCAGCTGGACGACATTCCGGACAGCGACTCGTAAGCTGAATCAGGGCAGGAGTGCATCGCGCGGTCAAAGACTTAGGCTGCCAAACAGTTGAGTGTCCGCCGTCAAATAAATCTGCGCGTGTGCCGCTACAGGAATAGAGTGGAGCGCGTCAAGTTGACGCCGCTTGCGGCCCCGATTAAACTTTAAGAAGCGCTCCGTTGCGTCTCGCAGGGCGAAGCGTGAGCGGTGCGAGGGAAAGCCATGATCCCGGCGGTCCTTCAACAAAAACGGCATCAGCAAATCTTGACGGACGTGGTGCGTACGTACATTGAGACGGGTGAGCCGGTCTCGTCGCGCAGTGTCTCGCGGCGCCACTTGGAGGCGCTGAGTTCGGCGACGATCCGCAATGTAATGGCGGACTTGGAAGACGGCGGCTATTTGTATCAGCCGCATACGTCGGCTGGGCGCGTGCCGACTGCCGCTGCCTATCGGTTTTTCGTGGAGCAAGTGGCCGCGCAGGCGACGGCGAGTCCGGAAGACCGGCAGTGGATTCGGCGCGAACTCGATGCGGCGCAGACGCCCGAAGCGGTGATGGAGCGGGCAAGCCACGTGCTTTCGGCTGTATCGCGAGGATTGGGAATTTTTATTTCGCCGCCCCTGGCGCGCACGGTCGTGGAGCATGTGCGGTTTCTCAGCGTGCCCGATCGACGCGTGCTGGTGGTACTGGTGGCCACGGGAGGGGTAACGCGCGATAAGCTGATTCGGCCGGGGCGCGACATTGCACAGCAAGAGCTTGACCGCGTTTCGGCGTACTTGAACCAGCATTACTCGGGATGGACGCTGGAGGACATGCGAGTCGACCTTCAGCGGCAGCTCGAGCGCGATCGCGAGCAGTATGGAAAATTGGCTGGAGCCGCTCTGATGCTGTGCGATCCGGCGCTTCTGGGGGACGATTCGGAGCGCAAAATATATGTGGAAGGCGCGGCGCAGATCGCCTCAGCCATTGAGTTCACCAGCCAGGAACAATTGCGTGAGCTGCTGGAGGCGATCGAGGAAAAAGACCGGCTGATCGGGCTGCTGAGCGGCTGCATCGAGGCGCCGGAACCGGTGCACGTGGAGTTTGGCGTGGATAAGATGTCGAACGCGGGCAAGCATTTGGCGCTCGTATCCGCGTCGTATTCGGCGAACGATCAGGTGCAGGGGACGCTGGGAATCCTGGCGCCGATGCGCATGCACTACGAACGGGTGATTACGGCCGTGGCATTCATGGCGCAACTATTTTCGGACAACGCACAAGGGAGCTGAGGTTGTAATGTCGCATAGTGATCCAGCGAAGGGAAAAAACGTGAAGGGAAACCAACGCGGCGAAGAAGAGTCTGACGCCGCGGAAAACGCCGCCGGAAGCGCGAGGGCAGCCGAAGAGAAAAGCGACGGTTCGTCCGAGCAGATTCAGAAACTTTTGGCGGAAAAGCAGGAGTTGCTGAACACGCTGGTCCGCCGCCAAGCCGATTTTGAGAATTACCGCAAGCGCGTTGAAAAAGAACGCACGCAGGAGCGGCAGCGGGCCCTTGAGTCGCTGATCGAACATCTTCTGCCTGTGCTTGATGCGTTCGATCGCGCGCTTATGGAATCTAGTGATTCCGCGTATCTGGAATATCGCAAGGGATTCGAAATGATTCGCCGGCAGCTTTGGGAAGCGCTCGCCAAGCAGGGCTTGGTGCGCATCGATGCCGTGGATCAGGAGTTCAATCCGCACTTCCATCACGCCATCGAGCGTGTGGAGACTACCGAGCATGCTGATGGCATCGTGATCGGCGAATTGCAGCCGGGGTATTTGTTCCATGGGCGCGTTTTGCGGCCAGCGATGGTTCGCGTGGCCACCGAGCCGGAGACGAAGTCCGTGCGGATATCGAAGACTGACTAGCGATTGGCAATTCATCAGCGATTGACTGGAAATGGACCGCCGCCTCGGCATAGCGGCAAAAGGAATCAAGATCGGCGGCGCTGGCGCGAAGCTTGCGCTCGGGTGGGAAGCAGGGAAGGGGAATTAGCACTCATGGCGAATGCCAACCAAGTGGATTATTACGAAGTTCTCGGCGTGGAGCGCGGCGCCACTGGAGACCAGATCAAGTCGGCGTACCGCAAAGCGGCGCTGAAGTGGCATCCGGACCGCAATCCCGAGAGCAAGCAGGAGGCGGAGGAGAAGTTTCGCCAGGCGAGTGAGGCATATACCGTCCTTTCGGACGAACAGAAGCGCGCGGTCTATGACCGGTACGGACACGCGGGACTGGGGGGCCGCGGATTTGAGCCCAGCGGATTCAATGCCTCAATTTTCGACGAATTTCAGGACATTTTTGGCGACCTTTTCGGATTCGATCAGAACACGGGCGGCGGACGCCGGGGACGCGGGCAGCGGGGGCAGCGCGGCGCGGATTTGCGCTACGACGTGTCTTTGAGTTTTGAAGAGGCGGCGAGCGGCGTCAGCAAGCAGGTCCACTTAGCTCGGCACGAAGTCTGCGAAACGTGCCAGGGCACCGGAGCGAAACCAGGTACCGGAATGGCTACCTGCCGCACGTGCGGCGGGCGCGGGCAGATGTCTTACCAACAGGGCTTTTTTGCCATCACCCGGACGTGCCCGGCGTGCCAGGGCGCGGGGCAAGTGGTGCGCGAAGCGTGCGCTACGTGCCGCGGCCAAGGACGAGTGGAGCGCGAGCGCACACTGGAAGTGAATATTCCAGCGGGAGTGGAATCCGGGACGCGCCTGCGCATGACCGGACAAGGCGAGCCGGGAAGCCACGGCGGCCCGCATGGCGATTTGTACGTGTTCCTGGAAGTGAAAGAGCATCCATTTTTCGAGCGGCGCGGCGCCGACCTTTACAGCACGATGCCCATCAGCTTTCCGCAGGCAGCACTGGGCGCCACGATCGTCATTCCCACTCTAGTTGGTGAGGAAGAATTCGAAGTGCCGGAAGGCACGCAATCGGGGCAAATTTTCCGCGTTAAGGGAAAAGGGCTGCCGAATCCGCAGGGCGGGCGGGGCGACATGTACATCACGATTCGCGTGGAAGTACCGTCGAAGCTCAGCCGCGAGCAGCGGCGGATGGTTGAGGAGTTGGGGCGAACGGTGAAGGTGCACAACAAGCCCGTCGAGCATTCGGCGAGCTTTTTTGACAAAGTGAAAGACATCTTCGGCTGAGCCGAGCTGGCGCTTCGGTTCTTCTTCTGTTCTTCTTCTGTGCGGGCGAGTTTTCGCGCGTGGTGTTTGCATATCTCCGGGGTAGAATCGGGCGATGCGGCGCCGATTTTTCGTCGAAAAATTCGATACGCAGTCCGCGACACTACAGGGCGAGACGGCCGAACATCTTGGGCGCGTGCTGCGGGCGGAGCCTGGGCAGCTCTGCGAACTGAGCGATGGAAGCAGCGTGTGGCTTGGGCGCGTGGAGCGCGTGGCGATTTCAAAGCGCGGAGACAGCCGGATTGATTTCGCACTGATCGAGCCGATTGCCGTGCGCGAGTCGCGTTTACGGATTATTTTGCTTGTGGCGCTGGTGAAATTCGATCGGTTTGAATGGTGCTTGGAAAAAGCGACGGAACTGGGCGCAGCCGAAATTATTCCGCTGGCCGCGGCGCGCTCGGACAAGCCTCTGATTGCCGCCGCGGAAAAGCGACGCGCGCGGTGGGAGAAAATTCTGATCGAGTCGTCGCAGCAAAGCAGGCGGTTGCGACCGCCGATTTTGCGATTTGACGAGCGGGTGCAGGGTGGTCACGTCGACGGAGATGCCGCATGGAAGCCGCAAGCGGCGTTTTCGGGTTGCGTGGCCGGCTGCCAAATTATTCTCTCAGAACGTCCGGACGCGCCTTTGCTGAATGGCGTGCTGAGGCGCACAGAAAATTCAGAGGAGTGGCGCCGCCAGCAATCCGCGGCGCTCGCGATCGGGCCCGAGGGCGGCTGGACGGATGAGGAGCTTGCGTCCGCCCGCGCGCACGGTTTTGCGGAAGCTTCGCTTGGCGAAAACATCCTGCGCACTGAAACGGCTGTGACTGCGGCGATGGCAATTCTGAGCTTTGCGCTCGGCTAACCTTTCCGGTAAATGGCAGTCTTAATTAAGAAGAGCCTGATTTCATTTGCGCTTCGCTCGCGGGATCGGCCTTTCTTCCGCGCGGTTGCGAGGTCGTGGTATAAAAGAGAATACGAGCATGCAGGATACGCAACAGACCGCCTCATCGGATAGTTCTGGCAAGCCCGCCACTTCGCAATTGCGGCACGAACTGCGGAATTGGACGCGCGATTTGGCCGTGGCGCTGGGGCTGGCCATCGTGGTGATGATTTTCCTCTACCAGCCGGTGAAGGTGGAAGGCAACAGCATGAATCCGCTGCTGAGCGACCAGGAGCGGATCTTCATCAACAAATTCGTTTATCACTTCGAGCCGATCGATCGCGGCGACGTTGTGGTTTTCTGGTATCCTCTGGACCGCTCGAAGTCGTTTATCAAGCGCGTGGTGGGTTTGCCGGGGGAGACGATCCAAATTCGCGCTGGTGACGTATACATCGACGGCAAAACATTGCCGGACCAGTACGTGCCGCCGAACTACCTGGACGGATCGAATTACGGCCCGCTGAAAATTCCGCGGGGCGATTATTTCGTGATGGGCGATCATCGCGACAGCTCGAATGATTCCCGTGTGTTCGGACCTGTGCCGCGTTCGCTCATCTACGGCAAGGCAGTTTTCGCTTACTGGCCGGTGGATCACATCGGCTCGCTCGCGCCCGGTTCCAGCACGGTTAATGCGGCATCGAAATGACCATTCTTGGAGGACACACTGACCGAGGCCCTCGCACGTTGCGCAACGCTCGCGCTAGAGGACGGAAGAGTTTTTAAGGGCCGCGCGGCGGGAGCTCGCACGCGCCGCGGCGGCGAAGTCGTTTTTAACACCAGCCTCACTGGATATCAGGAAGTATTTACCGATCCCAGCTACGCCGGCCAGATCGTCTGCCTGACGTATTCGCACATTGGCAACGTGGGCACGAATCTGGAAGATGAGGAATCCTCGAAGCCGTTCATCGAAGCGCTGATCGTGCGCGAATTTTCGCCGCTGGCTTCGAACTGGCGTTCCACCGAAACCGCACAGAAATATTTGGAAGAGCACGGCGTGCCGGTAATTTGGGACATTGATACGCGCGCGCTGGTACGGCATTTGCGCAGCGTAGGTGCGTTGCGCGGAGTTGTTTCGACGGACGAGACGCCCGTCGAGCAATTGATTGCTGAAGCGCGTGCGCTGCCGTCGATGGCTGGAAGAGAACTGGCGGGGCTTGTCAGCGTTAAAAAGGCTTACGACTGGGATCGTGGCTCGATTGAGCTGGCGCTGCCGCTGGCGGCTCGCGCTGCAGCTGCTTCGGGCGGCGCGAAAGGGAAATCGTCGATTGCGAATGCAGCCGCATCCGCCCGCGTGCGTTCCAACGGAGACGCAGCGGCGCAGGTGCGGCATCGCGTAGTTGCGTACGACTTTGGCATAAAACAGAATATTTTGCGGCTGCTGGTGGATCATCATTGCGACGTTACCGTGGTCCCGGCGAAAACGTCGGCTGAGGATGTGCTGGCGCTCAAGCCTAACGGCGTGTTTCTCTCGAATGGCCCCGGCGATCCCGAGCCGTGCACATACGCCATCGAAAATATCCGCCAGCTGACGGGACGCGTGCCGATTTTTGGTATCTGTCTGGGACATCAGCTGTGCGGGCTGGCGCTCGGCGGGCGCACCTTCAAACTAAAGTTTGGGCATCATGGCTCGAATCATCCGGTGAAGAATTTGCTCACCGAAAAAGTGGAAATTACGGCGCAGAATCACGGATTTTGCGTCGATCCGGATTCGCTGCCGTCGAGCGACGTGGAAATTACGCACCTGAATTTGAACGATCATACGAACGAGGGATTGCGGCATCGGTCGCTGCCGCTTTTCAGCGTGCAGTATCATCCGGAAGCTTCGCCCGGGCCGCACGATGCGCGCTATCTTTTCGACGATTTCATTGAGTTGATGGAGAGCCATAAGCCCGGCAAATGAGCCGACGTTAATTTGGCCTCGCTGGTTGCACCACGCGATTGTCATTCAGAGCGAAGCGAGGAATCTGCTTCGGGGTGACGGAGGAATGAGTCGGCGATTTAGAGGAACATGCCCAAACGCACTGACATCAAGAAAATTCTGATTATCGGGTCGGGCCCGATTGTGATCGGGCAGGCCTGCGAGTTCGACTATTCCGGGACGCAGGCATGCAAGGCGCTGCGCGCGGAGGGCTACGAGGTCGTCCTCGTCAATTCCAATCCGGCGACGATCATGACCGATCCGGAGCTGGCCGACCGCACGTACATCGAGCCGCTATCGAAAGAATATCTGGAAGCGATCATTGAAGCCGAGCGCCCGGACGCTGTGCTTCCTACTGTTGGCGGGCAGACGGGACTGAACCTTTCCGTGGAGCTCGCCGAAGCCGGCATTTTGGAAAAATACGGCGTGCAGCTTATCGGCGCGCAGCTACGCGCGATTAAAGTGGCCGAAGACCGGCTGCTGTTTAAAGATGCGTGCCGCAAGATCGGGCTCGATGTGCCGGATTCGGCGGTGGTCACCAGCATTCCCGAGGCGATCGACTGGGCCGACAAAATGGGGTATCCGGTAGTGATTCGGCCATCATTCACGCTGGGCGGAACGGGCGGCTCGATTGCATACAACCACGAGGAATTTTCGGACGCGATTTCGCGCGCGCTGGACGCGAGTCCGGTGCACCAGGCGCTGATCGAGGAATCGGTGCTGGGTTGGAAGGAATACGAGCTGGAGGTAATGCGCGATTGCCGCGACAACTTCGTGGTCATCTGCTCGATTGAAAATTTCGATCCGATGGGAGTGCACACGGGCGACTCGATCACTGTCGCTCCCGCGCAGACGCTTACGGACAAGGAATACCAGCACATGCGCGACGCCGCGGCAGCCATTATCCGCGAAGTGGGCGTGGAAACCGGCGGGTCGAATATTCAGTTCGCCATCGATCCTAAAACTGGCCGCATGATCGTGATCGAGATGAATCCGCGCGTGTCGCGGAGCTCGGCGCTGGCGAGCAAAGCCACGGGCTTCCCGATCGCCAAAATTGCCGCCAAGCTGGCGGTGGGCATGACGCTCGACGAGATTCCCAACGACATTACGCGCAAGACGCCGTCGTGCTTCGAGCCGACCATCGACTACGTGGTGGCAAAAATTCCCAAATGGCAATTTGAAAAGTTTCCGGGGAGCGACACCACGCTGACCACGCAGATGAAATCCGTCGGCGAAGTGATGGCGCTCGGGCGCACTTTTCAGGAGGCGCTCTGCAAGGCGATTCGCGCGCTGGAGCCCAGTTCCGCGTGGCGTCCGCCGGCTGAAGTGACGACGGCGCTGCTGCGCGAAAAGCTGCACGTCCCGAATCCCGATCGGATTCACTGGCTTTTCGAGGCGCTTGAACGCGGGATGAGCGCGGAAGAAGTTTGCGATCTCACCAAAATCGATCCGTGGTTCATTCGCCAGTTGGAAGAAATGCTGGCGGTGGATAAACGTGTGGCTGCGACGACTCTTTCCAAGTGTTCGCGCGAGCTGCTTTTGGAATCGAAGCGTTCCGGAGCGAGCGATGAAGAGATCGCTAAGCTGTGGAACGTAAAGTCCGCGTCCGTACGTTCGCGCCGCCGCGAATTGGGCGTGATGCCGGTTTTCAAACGCGTCGACACTTGCGCTGCCGAGTTCGAATCGTTTACTCCGTATCTTTATTCCACGTACGAGGAAGAAGACGAGGCGGACACGGACGACCGGCCGAAAATCGTGATCCTCGGCAGCGGACCGAGCCGCATCGGGCAGGGAATCGAGTTCGATTATTGTTGCTGCCACGCGGCGCTGGCGCTGAAGGAAGATGGCTACGAGACGGTGATGATCAACTGCAACCCGGAGACGGTCTCGACGGACTACGACACTTCCGACCGGCTGTATTTCGAGCCGCTCACGCTGGAGGATGTTCTGGCTGTGCTGGAACGCGAAAAGCCGCAGGGCGTGATCGTGCAGTTCGGCGGCCAGACTCCGTTGAACTTGGCGGTAGAGCTGAAGCGCAACGGCGCGAGAATTATCGGCACCGATCCGGAGTCGATCGACCTGGCTGAAAATCGCCGCCTGTTTGGTGCGCTGCTGAACGAACTGAAGATTCCGCAGCCCCGTGCGGGGACTGCACTCGCTCCGCAAGAAGCGGTGCAAGTGGCGACAGAGATTGGTTTGCCGGTGCTGGTGCGCCCTAGCTACGTGCTGGGCGGCCGGGCCATGGTGATCGCGTACGATTTGAAGACGGTCGAAGAATATGTTGCGCAGGCGGTGCTGATCGGCACCGCGACAGATCCGAAGCGGCCAATCCTGATCGATCAGTTCCTCGAAAACGCCACGGAAGTGGACGTGGATGCGCTTTCGGATGGTACCGACGTGGTGATCGCCGGAATCATGGAGCATATCGAGGAGGCGGGCATTCATTCTGGGGATTCGTCGTGCGTGCTTCCGTCCGTGACGCTGAAGCCTACGGTGCTCCAAACGATTCGCGACTATACGGCGCGGCTCGCGAAAGCTCTGCACGTGGTGGGACTGATGAACGTGCAATACGCGATTCAGCACGACACGGTATACGTGCTGGAAGTGAATCCGCGCGCGTCGCGCACGATTCCTTACGTGAGCAAAGCCACCGGCGTGCCGCTCGCGAAAGTGGGAGCGCGGCTGATGACCGGGCGAAAACTTGTCGACATGCACTTGCCGGTTGTAAATCACAATGGCATTCAGGAACTCGCGCTGCGGGATTTTTACGCAGTGAAATCGCCGGTTTTTCCGTTTAATAAGTTCCGGGGCGTCGATATCGTGCTTGGTCCGGAGATGCGCTCCACGGGCGAAGTGATGGGGATTTCGTCCACGTTTGGCCTCGCGTTCGCGAAGGCTCAGCTCGCCGCCGGCCAGCGATTGCCGCTTTCGGGCACTGTGTTCATGAGCGTCAACGACCATGACAAGCCATCTGTCGCCGCAGTCGGCAAGGATCTTGCGGCTGCCGGGCTGAAGATTATCGCCACGCGCGGCACGGCGACGGCGCTGTCGCGCGCGGGAATCGAAATCGAGGAAGTGTACAAAGTGAACGAGGGCCGGCCGAATATCGTGGACTTGATCAAAACCGGCAAAGTGAATCTGGTGATCAATACGCCGCTTGGGCGCGAGTCTTTCTACGACGAAAAATCAATTCGCCGCGCCGCGGTCCGTTACAACGTGCCGTGTATTACCACTCTCTCCGCCGCCCGCGCGGCCGCTCGCGGCATTCGTGCCATGGCTGGACACGCTGTGGATGTTGCTGCGTTGCAGGATCTGCATCGCCGGAAATCCGCCGCAACGGCCCAGGCCGACCATTCCTGAGGGGCGCGCCGGAATCTCCGGTGCACCGCTGGGCCGCGCATGTGAATCCTTCGCGGCGGCGACTCATCCAATGACCACTATGCGGTTTACCCGCTATTGCAGCCTTGCCCGCACAGTTTGTTGCTCTACTTTCGGCTGGCGTGTATCATGAGCGCGCCCATGGAATTGCAGGCCGTTCCGTACCGCGAGATTCCTCACACCACCGAACTTTTTTCCGCATTTCTCGATAATTTCGAGCGCGTGGCAAAACTTTATTCCCATCCGCCTACAGCTGCGGGAATTGATGCTGCTGCGCGCGAAGTGCGGCTCGATCCGAGCGTCCGCAGCGCGGTGGTGGAGGTGCTGCGCGAGCAAAATCGCAGCTTGGGGGTTGGCAATCAGATCGACGCGGTGACCAGCCGGAATCTCGATCGGCTCGCGGCAGGCGCGGTCGCAATCGTCACCGGGCAACAGGCGGGTCTTTTCTCTGGTCCGGCGTACAGCTTTTACAAAGCGCTGTCAGCGGTGCATTGCGCGGAAGAAACCACGCGGCGCGGAATTGATGCAGTCCCGATTTTCTGGATTGCGACAGAGGACCACGATCTCGCCGAGGTAAACCACACGTTTTGGAATACCCGCCAAGGCCTGGCGCGCTACGAATTGCCCGCGCGTGAGGAAGACGCTGGCCGCCGCGTTGGCGAGATTCCGCTTGGAGAAGCGGTGCAAGCGCTGGTCGCGGACGCCACAAAAACTCTCGACGGCGTATGCGCGGAGAAAACATCCGCTGCTCTCCGCGAATCTTACGCGCCAACGGAGACGTACGGTTCGGCATTTGGAAAGCTGATGTCGCGGCTGCTGGCGGGCCGCGGGATTATGTTTCTCGATCCGCTTGACGCGCGTTTGCATCGGCTAGCGTCGCCGATTCTTTCGAGGGCGCTTTCGGAATCCGATGTGTTACGCGGTGCGCTGCTCGCGCGATCGAAGGAGCTAGAAGGGGGCGGCTTTCACGCGCAGGTGAAAGTGGTGGCGGAATCGACGCTGCTCTTCTACAACGTCAACGGCCGCCGTGAACCTGTGCGCGCGCGCAACGGCGGTTTTTTCGCTGGCGGCAAGGAATTCACCGCGGCGCAAGTCTCCGCAGCGATCGATGAGACGCCAGAAGCGTTCAGTCCCAACGCGCTGCTTCGCCCGGTGGTACAGGATGCGCTGTTGCCGACCGCCGCGTACATTGGTGGCCCGGCGGAACTCGCGTACCTGGCGCAATCGCAGGTAGTTTATCAGCGTCTATTGGGACACATGCCAGCCGTTCTTCCGCGCGCGAGTTTTACCTTCGTCGAGCCGGCTATTGCGCGGTTTCTCGCGACGTACGATCTTGACGTTCGCGACATGTTCGCGGGGACACAGCACGTGCGCGCCAAAATGGAGCAGAAGGCGCTTCCCGGTGGCTTGTCGAGCCGCTTTGACGAAGCGGAGTCTGCCATGCGCAAACTGTTCGATCAATTCAAGTCGCCGCTGGAGAACCTGGACGCAACGCTCGTCGGCGCTTTGCAATCGACGCAGGAGAAAATTCTGCACCAGTTCAATCAGCTTCGTGGAAAAGTGGGGCGCGCGGAGAATTTTCGGACTGGCGTACTCGATCGCCACCAGCAGATCCTGTTCGACGCGATTTACCCGGAGGGCGGATTGCAGGAGCGGACGTTGTGTTTCCTGACGCTTTTGGCTGCGTACGGCCCCGACCTGCTTGACGAAATCTCGCGCCGCAGCGCGTTTGATGCTTCCGCTGGAACTGATTCCCATTCCCGCGATCACCAGATCATTTTTCTTTAGACTTCTGCGGGGCTTTAGAGTCTCGCCATCTCCTGTACCAATGTCATTTTCCGCTCCGGTCGCCGTTCTAGTTCTCCAATTTCGCCCAGCGCGCGTGCTAAAATCGCCGAAGCCTGCTGAGAGTTCTCCACACCGTGGGAGGTGCGCACGCCATGAAGTTGACGCCCGGTAAGCAAAAGGGACTGCAAGCCGTTTCCGATTCGCGCGGAGTGATCGCCGCCGCTGCCATGGACCAGCGCGGCTCGCTGAAGAGCGCGATCGCCAAGGACAAGGGAATCGACAAGAGCGCAGTGAGCTCGCAGATGCTGGAGGAATTCAAAACCACCGTTTCGCGCGTGCTTACACCGCACGCCAGCGCCATTCTGCTCGATCCCGAATTTGGCTTGCCTGCCGCGCGGCAGCGCGCGAAAAACGCCGGGCTGCTGCTCGCCTACGAAAACAGCGGCTACGATAACACGCGTCCCGGCCGTCTGCCCGATCTGCTAGATATCTGGTCGGTTCGCCGATTAGTGGCCGCGGGCGCCGATTGCATCAAGATTTTGATGTACTACACGCCGTTCGATCCGCCTGTCGTTAACGAAATCAAGCACGCGTGGGTGGAGCGCATTGGCGAGGAATGCATCGGCGTGGACGTGCCGTTCTTTCTCGAGCTAGTAGGCTACGAAGAGGGGGCAGACGAGAAGGGCATTGGTTTCGCGCGAAAGAAGCCGGACGTAGTGACGCACAGTGTCGAGGAATTTTCAAAACCGCAATATGGCGTGGACGTTCTGAAATTGGAGGTTCCGATCAACATGGCCTTCGTTGCCGGCACGAAATCGTGTAAGGGCGAGTCGGCCTACACGCGCGAGCAAGCCAAGGAACAATTCCGCCGAGCCGCTGCCGCCGCGAAGAAGCCGTTCATTTACCTTTCGGCGGGCGTGAGCAATGACGTGTTTAGCGAAACGCTCGAACTTGCCGCCGAATCAGGCGTGAATTTTTCGGGCGTCCTATGCGGCCGGGCAACTTGGAAGGACGGCATTCCCGTTTACGCAAAACAAGGGGCGAAGGCGCTGGAGGATTGGCTCCTGGATCAAGGCGTGAAAAACATCAAGAACGTCAACGATCACCTGAAAGCGGCGAAGCCGTGGTTCAGCTTTTACGGCGCGACTTCAGCTGCGGCTTTATCCTGATCAAGCTCGCGCGGGATTCCAAGCCGGTTGATTGGCAAGCGGGAAGCGCCGACGGTTTCTAGAGCCCACCGCATTCCGAGGTCACTTGGGCGGCCAGCGCCGGGTCCAGCAGCGCACCGCGCCGCGATTTGCTGGAGCAAACCTGAGACGCTGTTAGCTCGAGCGCTCCGCTCAAGTCCGCACGGTCTAAGTTCGAACCGCTCAGGTTCGCATCACTCATAACTGTTCCGCCGAACCGCGCCTCGCGAAGATCGGCGCCGCGCAGATCCGCACCGATAGCCACCGCGCCTTGCAGTTTCGCACCGTACAGATTCGCTCCGGGCAGATTCGCCGACCAAAGAAGCGCCTGCTGCAAATCTGCATGATCCAGGTCGGCTGCGTTCAAGGACGATCCTCGAAGGTCGGCTTTTTCGAGATCGGAGCGCGCCAGCGACGCCGAAATGAGCTGCGCGTCATAGAGAGTGGCGCCATCAAGCCGCGTATCGACCAGCGTCGCATGAATGAGCGATGCATAGGAGAGATTCGCCCAGCGCAGGTCGGCGCGCGCCAGCATAGCGCCATCCAAACGCGCTCGATTCAAATTTGCGCCACTCAGTAGCGCGCCATCCAGAATCGCGTTGTGGAGATTGCTGTGTCCCAGGTCCGCGCCGCGCAGATCAGCTTCTGAAAGGTACGCGCCCTCGAAGTCGGACTGCCACAGGTGGGCGTTTGCCAAGAACACTCCGTACGCTTGCGCGTAACGGAACTTGGCTTCGTTCAGCAGCGGCCCTTTCACAGATGCAATTTGCGAGTTTGCGGCCGTCCAGTTGGGGGTCTCGCGGGAAAGCGCCGCTTCCGTGATGTCCGCATACGGATCAAATCCGACGGTCCAGAAAACGTCCGCCGCCCATCGACGGATGCTTGCGCGGCTATATTGTGGCGCTCGGCTGTGCTCGTGCGGCACTCCAGCGATGGTGCCGATGGACAGGAACACCAAAGCCGCTCCCAAGACGCTGGCAAGAACGGGCGGTGAGACTTCGCCGAACCGTCCGGCAACGCGCGAAATCCATTTAGGCTTGCTAGCCCAGCGCAGCCGTTTTGGGCCGGTTTTGAGGGTTGCGTGTAAAGCCACGCCAGCAGCAACGGTCACGATCAAGGTCTGCAGCAGCGTGCCTTTCGGGTCTTGCATCGTGAGGTAACGCGCCCAGTAGAGCGCCAGCGTGAAGGGAACTGCCCAGTAGGCCAGCAGCACGGAAATCGTTTTTTCCACCCACTGCGTCGCCGATCGTTCGCGATTGATCCACCAGAAATGAGCGCGCAACAGGCCGACGATGATTTCTGGTCCGCGATCGTCCAGAGGATGCCCATCCGGGAAGATGGCCGGAAGTTCCAGCGCCGCGTCCCAGACTTTTTGCAGGTGGAACTGAAACAGCAGGTACAAACCTAGGATGACGAGCGGCGCGAGCAGGAATATCTGGGCGGTCGGAATGGCCGCTGCCGCGGTGCGCGAATGCAAGTACGGAATCAGCGCGGAATCAGTGAGCAGTTGCGCGTCTTTTGTTTTCCAGATGATCAGCCAGGACAGCAGCGCCAGCGGAATAATGGGCGCGAAGCATCTCCACGCGATTCGGGACGCGCGCGCGAATTTGGCCGCCGCTTCGAATTCCATGATGTTCGGCGGTAGCAGCGCGTCTCGCAGATTCGCGCCAGCGATTTGCCGCGGGACGAGTCCCATGGCTGTTTCGAAGGAGGCGCCTTCCAAGTTGGCGCCCTCCAGGTTGGCACCGACCAGGCACGTGTCCTCCATATCGGCGCGCATCAAAGTGGCCTCGCGCAAGTCCGCCAACAACAAATCGGCGGCGCGCAAATTCGCGTCGTGCAGATCGGCGAGCTTCAGCTTCACTCCGATCAATTCCTGGCCTTCCAGATCGGCATCGGAAAGATCGGCGCGCAGCCCGTTTTTGCCGTGCGAATCGAGCCATTCCAAATGGCTGGCCAGTTTTTCTTCGAGTTTCCAGTCTCGCCCGCTTGATGCCGGAGATTCGATTGATGCCACAGCGGCTGCATTCACAATTTCGGCTTCTTCCGCTTCTCGCGCCTGCTCAAGAGCTTGGTTCTCGGAGCCGGCATGCGGATTCTCAAAGAGCTGGGCATCTTGGGTGTGCACGCTGGCTGACTGCGAGTGATCGGCAGGCGAATCAATTGAAGGCAGAAGGCCGATAAGTTCGGCTGGGTTGATTGCCTCAGCTCCCGGAGTGGAGCCTTCCCGATCGGGCTCGCATTGCAGAGCAACGGGCGGGTCTGAATGTTGAATCGCGTCTTCAGGCGCATTGCTCGGCTCGGTTGCTTCAGTTTGCGAGAGTAGGCTTGGCGGATCGGTTTGCGATGCCTGCGGCTCCTCGCGCTGGGTCACCGTTTCGAGCTCGCCGTCTGTTTCGGTAACGGGTTGCGGTGTCTCCAGCTCGCTTAAGGCTTCGATTCCAAATGGATCGGGTGGCTCATCGGAAGGAAATAGCTCAGCGAGCGCGTCGGCTGCGGAAGGGAGCTGGTCGGCCGAAATCAGCCCGCGTTCATCGCGGGCGAGAGAGTCTGCATTAATGCTCGCCACGCGTTCCACGGGCGTTCTCTCGACGATAGACTCTTGCACTGGAGGTTCGGCGACTGCGATTGCTTTGGCCGCTTCCTCCAGCGCGTTACCAACGCGCTCTTCAACACTTTGGCTCGTGAATAGACGGCGAAACAGAGATGGCATTGCTGGATAATCCCCTGATTACGAATGTACCTCGCACGTTCTCGGCGGCGCCCACTGCCCCGCACTGAGTATCTTAATTCGGCTTCATTCGCGCCCCTGCGCCATCCTGCTCGCGTGTTTCCGTAACTGCTCCTGTACGAAAGGACAACTCGAGGTACAGCTGTCCGCCCGTTATCTTGCGTCTGCAGTTTGTGTTTACCCGAAGCGATCTGCATGGCTCTACCGGGCGGCTGCTCAATAATTCGCCCGATAGCAGCTTTTCTTGGAATGATGTAGTCTGGTTAGAACAAAAGTCGTAGGTACCGCGAAGCACTTCTGTAGGAGCTACGAAATGGACGACGTGCCCTATTCCTGCCCGATTTGCCACGGAAGCGTACTATTTGAGGATATGTCGAATCCACGCGTGGCGCGCACGCGCGAGGCCTTAATCACCCAGAAACTCTACTGCCCGCATTGTGAAATGCTTGTGGAACCGGTGGTGACATCCGCAGAGCAGCGCGAACATGAGGGAGTTGCGGGACATGACGCCGGAACCGATAATCACGGCCGGTCGCGCCAGGGCGGCTCGAATGCGGGTGGCAGCCAGCGCGGAGACCTGTCCGACGAGGGCGCCACGCAGTGGCGATCCGATCCTGAGGAAGTAAAACGAAACACTTGGGAAGACAAGCCGTAGTAGGCCTTAACTGAGCGCGCCGGTGTTCACTCCGTTGGTCGGGCGGACTGCGGCCACTCGTCGGTCTTCAGCACCATCCGGGCTGACAGTATAGATTCACGTACCCGCCTGAAAGAACGCATTTGTCTGTCCGCGTGCCACCACAACACTGATGTCGTTCAATTCGGGACACCAGTCGGCGCCCACGTCTCCTTCCTGGCCACGAGCAGCGCTGGAGAAAGCCGCCACTATCGGCCGGCAACTGCCCCGCGCAATCTCGCAACTCGGGCGTCTATTCGGTCTCGCGAGCGTCCGAAATCGGTATAGAATTGACGCTCCTGGCCATTTCTATTTGTGCTGCGACAGATGAGCGCCAAGTCCCGGTCGGCGCGAGTTGGACTCGCGGCCTCAAGGATTTCATACGTGCAATCATCGCGTGTTGGACGCTGTTGGGGGCTTGGCCGATGGTTCGGCTTGTTGTTCGCCTTCCTGTGTTTTTCGCCTGTTTTTGCTGCGCCAGGTTCGCGCGTCACAGTTCCCGCGGAAAGCCTGATTCAATATCTTAATCAGTCGATCGATCTTTACCACCAAACCACCATTCAGCAGCGAATCGCGACCGAGCCGCAGGAGCAATTATTCCTATATGACAATCGTCAGCTGGCCACTCAATCCGTTCAGCTGGCGTTCCAATTTGCTCGCGAGCAGTTGGACGTGATGTCGGCTGAGCCGGCGACAGGCACCGCGGCAAGTCAGGCGGGAACCTCGCAGCAGTACACGTCGCTTCGCAAGATGTTAATCAGCATCGAAAAGAATCTTCAGGATACGCAGGCGGAGTCCGAGGCCGACACCGGCAAACTGGCCAGCACCAGAGGAGCTAAACGAGCCCAGTTGCAATCGACGATATCCGAATTGCAGGGTGAAATTGCCCTGGCTCAGGCGCGCCGCGACGCAATTCGAAGCATGCTCGTGTTTGTGGGCAGCTCCGCCAACAATTCTGTTAGCGCAAGCGGCCTTCGAGCGCAAATCGACGCTCTGTCCTCTTCCGTCCCCGCTGCCGGGGTCGCCGCGAACAGTTCCGGCCAGACGCATCCCGCCGACGCGTTCTCTCTCACGGATGGAAAGGCCGCTCCCTCGAATATATGGGACCTCTTCGCCGACTTGTTTGGCCTTTCGTCGAAATTGCACGCCGTGAACGCGATGCTCTCGGATACCAACGCACTGATGCAAACCTCTAAGACTCTTCGCGCTCCCTTTATCACTCAGTTGCGCAACCTTTCAAAGCAGGGCGACACGCTTGCCGCCCAGGCTGACGCGGCGGGTCCCGTCCAGTTGGCTCAGGAGCGCCAGCAACTCGATACGATTGCCGCGCAGTTTAGGCAACTCGCCGCCGCGGTGATCCCCCTGAGCAAACAAAGTGTTCTGCTGAACCTGTACCAAAAGAATCTGATCAGTTGGCGCGACGCGGTTTACGCTCGTTACAAATCCGATGCGCGCAGCCTGGGGATTCGCCTGGGCGCATTAGCGTTGCTGTTCGCGGCAGTGTGGGGATTTTCAGAACTGTGGCGCCGCGGAGTGTATCGCTACGTTCACGAGGCGCGGCGGCGACACCAATTCCTGCTCATTCGCAAACTGGTGTTTTGGTTCGTCATCTTTTTGATTGTGATCCTTACGTTCGCCAGCAAGCTCGGCTCGTTCGTTACGTTTGCAGGCTTGCTGACTGCTGGCCTTGCGGTCGCGCTTCAAAATGTGCTTGTTTCGGTTGTTGGCTACTTTTTCTTGATCGGAAAATTTGGGATTCGGGTGGGCGATCGCATCGAAGTAAGCGGCATTACGGGTGAAGTGATCGAGATCGGTCTGGTGCGCTTTCACCTGATGGAAATTGGCAGCGGAGCTACTCCGACCGGACGCGTGGTTGCGTTTTCCAACTCGATTGTGTTTCAACCCACCGCGGGGCTCTTCAAGCAGATTCCCGGAGCGGCTTTCGCGTGGCACCAGGTCACACTGACACTTCCTCGCGAGGCAGACTTCGGCGGCATCAAGAAATCCTTACTTGGCGCGGTTGAAAGCGTACTCCGTGATTACCACGAGCAAATCGAAAGCGTATATCACCAGATGGAAAAGACCGGAATCCTCATCCCGGAGCGCGGCTTGCATCCTAAGCTCGAACTGCACCTCACTTCGGCTGGGATAGAAGCGACGATTCGCTATCCCGTGGATCTACAGCACGCCAACGACATTGACGCGCGCGTTTCGCGCGAGCTGCTCACCGCGCTCGAACGCGACTCGAAGCTGCAAACCGCTGAAGGGCCATCCATTCATCTGAAAACGGACGTGCCCGCCAGCGCGCCCAGCGGCTAGTAGTTTGTGAGAGTTGGGGCGAAGGCTTAGGCGCTGGGCCGCGATATTCAAGCGCGGCGGCAGTTGCGTTCCGGTTGGCTGCCTGGCCGCGCATCTCTTGAACATCGCGGGAATTGGGTTCATCCTAAACGCGATAGGAGGAAAATATTACGCGTTTGCGATTACGAACTTTTCGAGTACTGCCCCGATCGTGAACTTGTTTCTTGAAGGAGCCGCCTAGTGGCCACGCACGCATCGCCTGAATCAAAGTTGCAGCCCGAGAAAACGCGGATCGAGTCTGACAGCATGGGCAAGATCGAAGTCCCTGCCGACCGCTACTATGGCGCGCAAACGGCGCGGTCGCTGATCCATTTCCATATTGGGAACGACACGATGCCTCCGGAGCTGATCCGCGCGCTTGGCATCCTGAAGAAAGCAGCGGCTCTGGTGAACGAGGACCTTGGCAAACTCTCGTCCGAAAAAGCGAAGCTCATTACGCAAGCCGCCGACGAAGTGATCGCCGGAAAACTCGATTCGCATTTTCCACTGCGCATCTGGCAGACCGGCAGCGGTACGCAGACAAACATGAACGCCAACGAAGTAATCTCCAATCGTGCGATTGAGATTGCCGGCGGGGTGATGGGCAGCAAAAAGCCGATTCATCCGAATGACGACGTGAACATGTCGCAGTCGTCAAACGACACGTTTCCGACAGCCATGCATATTGCCGCGGCCTCGCGCGTGGCCGAGGCGCTGATTCCCGAGGTCGAGCGGCTGCGCGTCGCGCTGGACGCGAAAGCCAAGCAATTCGCTGACATTGTGAAAATCGGACGAACCCATTTGATGGATGCGACGCCACTGACCGTGGGACAGGAAATGTCCGGCTGGGTCAGCTTGCTCGATCGCGACATCGCGCGGTTGCGCGAATCGCTTTGGGGGCTCTACGATTTGGCCATCGGCGGAACAGCAGTGGGAACTGGGCTCAACGCTCATCCGGAATTCGCGGAACGTGCCGCGCGGAAGATTGGCGAGCTGACGGGGCTACCGTTCCACTCGCATCCGAATAAATTCGCCGCGCTTTCCGCGCATGACGAACTCTTGTTTGCCAGCGGCGCATTGAAGACGTTGGCTGCTTCGCTGATGAAAATTGCTAATGACGTGCGCTGGCTGGCTTCCGGCCCGCGCGCGGGACTGGGAGAATTGCAGCTGCCGGAAAACGAGCCGGGCTCGTCGATCATGCCCGGCAAAGTGAATCCCACGCAGTCAGAGGCCATGACGATGGTCGCCGTGCAGGTGTTCGGCAACGATGCGGCGATCGGATTTGCCGGATCGCAGGGCAATTTCGAACTTAACGTATTTAAGCCAGTGATTATTTATAATTTTCTGCATTCCGTGCGGCTGCTTACGGACGCCTGCCGTTCGTTTACGGACCATTGCGTTCAGGGCATGGAAGTGAACAGGCAACGCATTGAGCAGTACGTGAAGAACTCTCTAATGCTTGTCACCGCGCTAAATCCGAAAATTGGCTACGACAAGTCCGCCGAGATCGCCAAGAAAGCTCATCACGAAGATATCAGCCTTCGCGAGGCCGCTTTGAAACTGGGATATTTGACCGAAAAAGAATTCGACGAGATTGTGCAGGCTGAGAAGATGACCAAACCGGGAAACGTGTCATAAGCGGACGCGCATTGGTTCATTAAGGTACAACAGGTTTCAATTTTTAGGGCGGGGGCTGCCGAATTCTGTCACTCGCAATTGATCTTTCTTATTTCTCGAAACTTTTTTGCGTGCGCATGAACATTTCCTTTGACTGCCGCGCTCCTCTTTATTAGATTCAGAACTCCTTGGGAACCTCTCGCACGTTGCCCCTTCCGCGGGAGTTTCTATGCTTATTCTTATTGCTGAAGATGATCCGGCGCTCGGCACGTTTCTGGAGCGCGGGTTCACTGCCGAGCATTACGCCGTCGACCTGGCCGTAGAATCCAAGCGAGCCACGCAACTGGCGCTGTCGCATCGGTACGATGCGGCTGTCCTCGATGTGAACATACCTCAGCCCGACGGGCTGGAAGTGCTGCGCGAAGTCCGCGGAAGTTGCCATGACTTGCCAATTCTGGTGCTCGCGAATCAGGCACGGCCGGAGGAGCGCGCGCAGGTGCTCGATACTGGGGCCGACGATCTGCTGCTGAAGCCGTTTGCGTTTTCTGAGTTGTCCGCGCGAGTGCGGGCGCTGCTGCGCCGCGGCGGGCGCGCGACGGGGACTGTCTTGCGCGTCGAGGATCTGGAACTGAATCGCGTGGAACACAGCGTGAAACGTGCTGAGAAGCGGATCGACCTCACGCCGAAAGAATTCGCGCTGTTGGAATACCTGATGCGCAATATCGGACGGCGCGTGACTCGCGCCGAGATTATCGAGCACGTCTGGAATTTGAATTTCGATACGATGACCAACGTGGTGGACGTGTACATCAATTACGTTCGGAAGAAAGTGGACGCCGCGTCCGAGCGCAAGCTAATTCACACGATTCGCGGCGTGGGATACGAACTTCGGCCGCCCAATGCGGCGAGCACGCCGTCCCTAGGACGTGAAAACCGGCACGTTGCTTCCAATTGAGTGGAAATTACCGGTCAGGCTAGCGCAATTCAAGGAGAACACCATGTCAGCAGCGAGCCCAGCGATTGCCGACGCAGTTCTGGGGAAAATACTGATAGCGAGCCCGCGGGCGGAATTCCGTCGCCACATTCGGAAATCGATTCCGCCCGCCGAGATTGCAGCGGAGGAAGCCGCGGGCGGCGCGGACGCATTGCTGAAACTCAGCGAGAAGGAGTTTGGAACGTTGCTACTCGATCCACGTCTGGATGATTTGGATGTGGACGAGCTTGTGGCGACAATCCGCGTGCGGCATCCTGCCGTGAACGTGGTGATGCTCGACCGAGATTCGCCAACGGAACAGCTCAATTTGGAGCTAGCGGCGGAAACCGCGGAGAGCAAACCTACCGCGATGTCTAAGGCGCTTGAAGAAGAATTTCCCGCGCGGGACTTCGAGCAACGTGCCGCGGAGTATTTGCCGGAGCAACCCCATTCGGCCGCCGTTGGTAATTCCGCGGAAACAGGGCCGTTGCCGGAAATGATTGGGACGAGCCGCACCATGCAGCAGATTTGTCGACTAGCGCGCTTGGTGGCGCCTCGCAACACCGCGGTGCTGATCGTTGGGGCCACGGGAACGGGAAAGGAATTGGTGGCGCGCGGGATTCACGCGCTAAGCCGTCGCAGTCGAGGCCCCTTCGTGGTGGTGAATTGCGCGGCGATTCCGGAAAGTTTGCTGGAAGCGGAATTGTTCGGATTCACGCGAGGTGCGTTCACCGGCGCGTTCCAGTCGAGGCTGGGGCGCATTCACGCAGCGCACGGCGGCACGTTGCTGCTCGACGAAGTCGGCGAACTGCCACTCAGCATGCAGGCGAAGCTGTTGCGCTTCGTGCAGGAGGGAGAAGTGCAGCGGCTGGGAAGCGCGGATTTGTTCCGCGTGGATGCGCGGCTGATCGCCGCCACAAATGCCGATCTGCTACAGCGCGTCTGCGAAAAACAATTTCGCGAGGACCTTTATTACCGGCTATCTATTTTTCCGCTGAATTTGCCGCCGCTGCGTTCTCGTCTCGAGGACGTTCTACCGCTCGCGGAGCATTTTCTTGAAAAGCTCTGCCAGCAAAGCGGGCTGCCACGAAAAGTGCTGAGCCTGGAAGCTTCGCGCTTGCTGCGCGCGCACACGTGGCCGGGAAACGTGCGCGAACTGCAGCATTCAATCGAACGGGCATTCGTGCTGGCGGAAGGCCGCGAACAGATTCGAGCCGAGGATTTCAGCATGCCGCGGACGCCCGCCTGACAGTTATAAAGTTCTAAGAACTCTGGCGCGCAGCATGGACCCTGTTTCGCATGGCAATATTTGCCATGTCAGCAAATTCAGCCAAGCGCCGGTCGCGCCGCACGTCGCCAACAGAGAAGGCCGCGCGTCGTCCTCCGCAACCCAAAGCATCCGCCGCACGCACACTGGAGCGTGCGTTTCAGACATTCGCAGACGCAGCCGACTCGCTGCAAAAGGCGTACGCCCAGTTGCAGGGAGATGTGCTGCGGCTGCGCTTCGAGCTTGAGCGCAGCAATCGCGATTTGGCTTCGAGCGTGGAAGAAAACGCGCGCATGCGCCGCTATTTGGGGCGCATTTTGGAAAGCTTGCCCAGCGGGGTTGTGGTGGTCGACCGCGACGGGCAAGTGAAAATGGCCAATCCAACAGCGCGTTTTTTTGCTATCGACGGCAGCCGGACGCCCGGCGGTGGACGTGAGCGAACTGGGTCTGCCGCAGGAAATTGTTAAAGAAGCGCTGGAACTCTCGCGCGACACCGCCGCACCTGCCGAACGGGAATACGCGATCGATGCGGCACAGGGGACAAGAACGATCGGCTTGGTTTGCGCCGCGCTGCGCGAAGACGAGGGAGAGGGCTCGCACAACGAGTCGGTTTTGCTGCTGCGCGACGTGACCGAAGAAAAACGCCAGGCGGCAGAGCCGGAATCGGTGCGACGCAAGGAATCGCTCGCGGAAATGGCTACGCTGCTGGCGCACGAAATTCGCAACCCGCTTGGAAGCTTGGAACTTTTCGCGGGATTGATCGCCGATGCCACTACGGACCAGCCGGACCTTCGCCGCTGGACCGATCACATGCAAGCGGGTTTGCGCGGGCTTTCCGCCACGGTCAATAACGTCCTTCAATTTCACAGTCAGCCCGAGCTACAAACGAGCGACGTCAACTTGGGCCGGCTGATGCGCGATTCGGTTGAGTTTTTGCGGCCGCTGGCGCGGCAAGCGGGGCTGCGAATCGAGCTTCAGAATTCGCTCGGCGAACTGGAAGTTCCCGCGGATGCCCACCGGCTGCAGCAAGTTTTTTTCAATTTGGCGCTCAATGCGTTTCGCGCCATGTCCGTGGGCGGCACGCTTTCGATTCGCCTGCAATGGGCGGATTTCGACCGGCTCAATGAGATGTGCATCACGTTCCAGGACACCGGGCGGGGGATCGCAGCGGAACATCTAGAAAGAATCTTCGAGGCGGGATTTACCATGCAGCCGGGAAGTCCGGGCATTGGACTGGCGGTGTGCCGCACGGTCGTCGAGCAACACCACGGCACGATCGCGGCGTCCAGCGAGCGAGGCAAGGGAGCAACGTTTTCGGTGATTGTCCCGCGGGTGGTGGTGGCTTCCCGGCCCGGGCGGGATTTGCTCGCGACCGTTGGGGCGGGGAGAAGGGCATGAATCACGTTTTGGTGGTCGACGACGAAGCGCCGATGCGCACCGCGCTGGAAGCGCATTTTGCGCGGGATGGATGGGACGTAACCACGGCATACGGCGCGCGCGAGACGCGCTGGAAAAGTTCCGGCGCGCTCCGTGTTCGTTGGTCATCACCGATATGCGGATGCCAGATGGCGACGGGCTGGGCGTGATGCGAGGAATGCGCGGATCGGCGCCGCAGGTGGGTATCGTGTTTCTCACCGCGTACGGATCCGCGCCGGAAGCGGTCCGGGCGATGCGCTAAGGCGCTTGCGACTACTTGGTTAAGCCGGTGTGTTTCGATCAACTAAAGGAAGCAACGCGGCGAGTGCTGGGGCGGTCAGCGAGCCCGGCGGCCGAGTTGACTGAAAGCGTGCTGGTCGGAAAAGCCATGGAATTAAAAAGCTTGCTGGAGCGGGCACGGCAGGTCGCTCGTACGGATATGGACGTCCTGATTTCAGCCGAAAGTGGCACCGGGAAGGAGCTACTGGCGCGGCTGATTCATCAGGCGAGCGACCGCCGGAACCGCGCTTTCGTGGCGGTAAACTGCGCGGCGCTTCCTGAATCATCGCTGGAAAGTGAACTTTTCGGTTACGCGCGCGGCGCGTTCACCGGGGCGGTGACAGGAAAGCCCGGCAAATTCGAACTGGCCCACACCGGAAACCTCCTGCTCGATGAAATCGGCGAAATGCCGCTGCAACTTCAACCGAAATTGCTACGCGTGTTGCAGGAGCGCGAAGTGGATCGTCTGGGCGAGACGCGAACGGTGCGCCCGGTCTATGGTCTGATCGAGCGGCCGGACGGAAACAACGTGAGCCTGGACCGCGAGAGCATGCTGCTGGCGCAAACGCAGTTGGAGTACAAAGCTGCCATCGAACTGATTCGCGCGGAATTTCGGCGTCTGCTGGGCGCCATCAATGACGGGAAGGAATCATGAACCTTTTTGGGGTAATGACCATTAGCGGAACGGCGTTGCTCGCGGAACGCGAGCGCGCTGAAATTGTGGCCAGCAATTTGGCCAACGCGGAAACCACGCGCACGGGGTCGGGAGGTCCCTATCAGCGCGAGCATGTGGTGTTTGCCGCGATGCGTCCATTTGGAATGCCATTTGGGATGCAACTGGCGAGCATGGTGGATTTCAGCGCCTGCGGCGTGCAAGTGGAAGGAGTGGTCGCCGATCCCGCGCCGCCGATTCGCCGCTACGAGCCCGGCCATCCCGATGCGGACGCGCAGGGGTACGTGGAAATGCCGAACATCAATCCCATCGAGGAAGAAGTGAACTTGATGGGCGCGGCGCGATCGTATCAGGCCAACGTGTCGGCGGTGCAGGCGACGAAGAACATGATTTCATCCGCGCTGGAGATTCTGGCGTGATGACTTCCGGCTACGATCTAGCGAGCACACGGTGCAACGGGAGCAAAAGGTGCACAGGTAGAATATGACTAATCCCATTCAAGGATTTACTTCCATGCCGCAGATGATCGCTCCTGGCAGCGGCGCGGCGGGGGCAAACCCCGCGAGCGGAGTAACGGGACCAGGCGATACTCCTGACTTCACGCAAACGCTCGACGGAATGATGAATCAGGTAGCGGACATGCAGACCAGCGCGCAAGCGCAAGTGGTGAACCTGCTGTAGGGGAACGGGCAGGACGTGCATTCGGCGATGATCGCGGTGGAAACGGCCGACTTGTCATTTCAATCGATGATGCAGGTGCGCAACAAAATCATTCAGGCTTACCAGACAATTTCGCAGATGCCTTTCTAAGCTGTCGGCGTCCGCGAGCAGATATTCAACATGCGTTCGCAAAAGTTCCGCCGCGACCGGCACCGGCGGAACTAACGAGCCGCCGGTAGAACACACGGCGGTGCTTTCCCGATTCTGAACGGAACCGAAGGAGCCGGCGAACCAGGCATCGTGGATAAAATTATGAAACAACTGACGGCCTTCTTCCGCGGCTTGAACTCGCGCCAAAGGATACTGCTGGCGGCGATAGCGGTCGCGGTGCTGCTGGTAATCGGGATATTCGTGCGGCTCAGCCAAACCGCCGAATACAAAACTCTCTATACTGGTTTGCAGCCTGCCGATGAGCAGTCGGTGGTTCAAAGTCTGGGCGCCAAAAACATTTCGTATCAGGTTTCGACGGACGGCACGAGCGTTAGCGTCCCGGCCGATCAGCTCGACAAGGCACGCCTGCAACTCGCCGCCGAAGGCTTGCCGCAGACACGCCGGCTGGGATAAGAAATTTTCGACAAGCAAAACTGGACGGAAAACGACTTCACGCAGCAGGTCGATTACCAGCGCGCGCTGGAAGGTGAACTGGAACGCACGATTCAAACTCTTGACGACGTGCAATCGGTGCGCGTTCATCTGGTGCTGCCGCACGATTCGCTTTTCAGCGATCGCGAGCGCCCGGCGAAAGCGGCGGTGGTGATGCAGTTGCGCGGCGGCGGGCTTACGGATCAGGAGGTGAACGCCGCGACGCATCTGGTGGCGAGCGCTGTCGACGGACTCAAACCCGAGAACGTGACGTTGATCAGCGCAGACGGGATGACGCCGCTTGTGGCTAAAGGCCATGACGGAATTGGCGGGCTGGACTCGTCCGCGGATTTGGAAATGGCGTTGCAAAAAAAGCTGGTCGCCACGCTGGTGCCGGTCGTCGGTCAAGGCCACGTGAGAGCGAGCGTAGCGGTTTCGTTTGATCCGAGCTCCGGCGACACCACGCAGGAAATTTACGATCCGACGAATCCAGTGCTGGTGTCAGAGCAGGTGCAGGAAGAAAACTTCGGCGGGCGACCGCCGGAGGGAATTCCGGGCACGACTAGCAACGTGCCGAACGCCACGGGCGCGAGTTCCGCCGCGGCGGCCAAGAACGCAAAGCAGAACCCGTCCAACAAAAATGCGGCAAACAGCACGACCGGCTCTACCGGCGCGGTGCAGCCGAATCCCGCGAATCCGATGACGTCCATTTCGTCCGAATCGGAGGGCCAGCGCAGCAATAGCCGCACGTACGCGGTCAGCAAAACGCTGCGGCACGCCATCGATCCGTCCGGGCGAATTGAGAACGTGAACGCAGCGGTGCTGGTGGACGATGCCGTGGACGAGCAAAAAGACGCGAAAGGCAAAATTCAGCAAGTCCGGAGAAAGCGCACTCCGGAAGAGATGAAACAGATTGAGGATTTGGCTCGGGCGGCGATGGGATTAGATGCAGCGCGCGGCGACGTGCTTTCCGTGCAGAACATTCCGTTCGTGGTGCCCCCGGAAGAAACGCAGGCGCCGCTGCCGATCGTGCAGCGCGTCCGAATTCTCACGGAGCAGTGGATCTGGCTGGTGCGGTATGCGGTGTTGCTGATTTTGTTCGGGCTCGTATATCTGCTGGTGCTACGTCCGGTCGTCAACCAGTTGCTGGAGGCGCTGCGCCAGGGCGGCCAGTCCGCAGTGCCAGCGCTCGCCGGAGCTGCGGGAGGCGGACAGTTATCGGGAGCGGGATTGGGAGAAGGTGGCGCGGCGACGCTCTCGGCCGGCGATCTGGAGCGTGAGTTGAGCCAGAGCAATTCGGAAGTGGACCGCGTGGTGCGGATGAAGAAGCATCTGGCAGATCGCGTGAAGCAGGAACCAGCGGCGGCCAGCCAATTGGTGCGCACGTGGATTAATCAGAAGAGTGACGACTGATGTCCCTGGCCGCAGCGGAAATCACGGGGCTGCAGAAGGCCGCCATCCTGCTGATCCCGCTGGGAGATGACGCCGCGACGGCGATTTATCGGCATCTGAACGAAACCGAGCTGCAGCAGATCACCGAGCAGATAGCTTCTCTGCAATCGGTGCCGCCGGATAGAGCCAATCAGGTGCTCACCGAGTTTCACCGGCTGACGATCACGCAGGAGTCGATCGCCGCGGGCGGAATCGAAGTTGCGTCGAAGATGCTGACGCAAGCGTTTGGAGAGACGACAGCCAAGGCGCTGCTGGAGCAAGTAGCCGCGGCGCACGAAGAAACGGCTCAGCTTTTCGAGTCGCTGCAGAAAACCGATCCGCAGCAGTTGGTGAGGTTTGTTGAATCGGAGCACCCGCAAACCATTGCCATGGTTCTGGCGCACATGGGCACGCGAACCGCGTCGTCTCTGCTGGTGCTGCTCCCGGAAAAGCTGCGCGGGCACGTGGTCAAGAGGCTGGCCGAAATGCAGGCGTGTTCCCCCGAAATGGCGCAGAAGATTTCACAGGTGTTACACCGCAAAATTGAGGCCATCGGAGACCAAGTGCGGCGGTCCTATGGCGGAGTGAAAATCGCGGCGGAGCTGCTGAACCGCATCGATCCGAAAGTGAGCAAATCGATTCTGGAGAATGTGGAGTCGGAGGACGCCAAGCTGGCGCTCAGTATTCGCAACAGCATGTTCACGTTCGAGGATTTGCTGAGCGTGCCGGAAAGCGGAATCCGCGACTTGCTATCGAGCGTGGACAAAAAATCATTGGCGACGGCGCTTAAGGGTGCGCCGGAAGATCTGAAAAACCACATCTTCAAGACCATGTCGTCGCGCGCGGTGGAAATGTTGAAAGAAGACATGGAAGCTCTGGGTCCGGTGCGCGCGCAAACCGTGGTGCAGGCGCAGCAAGAAATCGTGCAAGCAGCGCGGACGCTGGAAACGGAAGGGAAACTGGTGCTGAACAATGACCAGCAGGAAGCGTACATCGTCTGAGGCGCAGGGCAGTGAAATGTCCGCGCCGTTCGTGTATCGTCCCGCGCCAGGTTGGATCGCGCCGGCTGAAGGGGCGGCTGGCGGCGCAATCGCGGTGCTGACCAGTGCGGCTGCTGGCGTCAAGAGCGCGTCGAGTCTGAGTGGTCCGCCCATCACTGAAGCGGCGTTGCTCGCCCGCGAAAAGCAGGGATTTGAAATCGGCTTTCGGGAAGGCACGGCGAAGGGACTTGCTGAACGGGAGGCGGATGCGCAAAAGCAGCGCGATGCGATGGCCGAAGCGTTGCGGCAGTTCGCGCTGCAATGTTCCGACTATTTCCGCCGCGTGGAAGCCGAAGTGGTGAGCTTAGCGCTGGCGATCGCGCGCAAAATCTTGCGGCGCGAGGCGCAACTAGACCCTCTGCTGCTGACCGGATTGGTTCGAGTTGCGCTGGAAAAAAGTGCCGCAAGCCAGAATGTGCGGATGCGCGTCCATCCTTCGCAAATCGAAACGTGGCGGGCATTTTTTGCGCGCGAACCCAATCTGCAAGTCGCGCCAGAGCTTTCGGGTGATAACGCACTCGATCCAAATCGATGCCAGATCGGGACGGAACTAGGCGTCACCGAGCTAAGCTTGGAGGGACAATTGAAGGAAATCGAGCAAGGCCTCTTCGATTTGCTTGCGCAGAAGCCTGGGCCGGAATGACGCAGTCCTCGTTGCTCGATCCTTTCTTCCGCCCGCTTTGCCAAATTCCCGTTTGGCGATCTACGGGGCGCGTCACGAAAGCGGTCGGCTTTCTGGTGGAGTCCGAGGGGCCGTGTTGCTCGGTTGGAGAGTGCTGCGAGATTGTCGGCGCAGACGGAGTGTTACGCGCTGGAGAAGTGGTCGGATTCCGCGGCCGAACGGTGCTGTCGATGCCGCTTGATCGTCGGGAGGGAATACGCTACGGAGATCGTGTGATTACGCGCGGAACGTATCCCACGCTGTCGGTGGGCGATGCGCTTATCTGCCGGGTGATCAACGCTACCGGCGAGCCGATTGATTCGCTTGGCGGGTTTCGGGCGCCTGATTACCGGGCGTTGCACGGTTCGCCGCCGCAACCGCTCGATCGCACGCCCATCCGTGAGCCGCTGGGCTTCGGGATTCGAGCCATCGACGGAATGCTTTCGTGCGGCCGCGGCCAGCGCATCGGAATTTTTGGCGGCAGCGGCGTAGGGAAGAGCACGCTGGTGGGGATGATGGCGCGGGGCACGTCGGCGGACTTGACGGTGTTGGCGCTGGTTGGCGAACGGGGCCGCGAAGTGCGTGAATTTCTGGAGGGCTCGCTGGGCGAAGAAGGGCGCAAACGCTCGGTTGTGGTGGTGGCCACGTCCGATCAATCACCGCTGCTGCGCTTGCGCGCGGCGCTGGCCGCGACTGCGATCTCGGAATATTTCGCGGCTCGCGGACGGCACGTGCTGCTGGTCGTCGATTCGCTTACGCGATTTGGCATGGCGCAGCGCGAGGTGGGACTCGCGGCGGGCGAGCCGCCGACCGCGAAAGCCTATACGCCTTCGGTGTTTTCGCTGCTGGCGAAGTTAATTGAGCGCGCCGGCCACTTTGGCTCCGGAAGCATCACCGCGTTTTACAGCGTGCTAATGGAAGGGGACGACCAGCAGGATCCGCTGATCGATGCGGTTCGCGCGCTGCTCGACGGCCACGTGGTGCTCGACCGCCGGCTCGCCGTTCGCAATCATTACCCGCCCATATCGGTGCTCGACGGTTTGAGCCGGCTACTGGATGCCGTTTGCACGCCGGAACATCTGAACAAAGTGCAGCGGCTGCGGCAGCTCATCGCCGCATATGCCGCTTCGGAAGATTTGATTCGCGTGGGCGCGTATCAGAAGGGCACCGACCCCGCGCTCGATGAAGCCCTCGAAGTGATGCCCGCACTCAACCGCTTCCTCTGCCAGAAAAGGACCGAACTGTGCAGTTTCGAAGAAGCGCGGTCGCAGCTTCTTGCCCTTCCTGGATAACACGATGGCTTTCCAATTTTCATTGCAACCGGTGCTGCGACTGCGGGCGAGTTATGAGCGCCTTGAGCGGCTCCGGTTGCTGGAAGTGGTCGCGGCAATCGTGCAACTGCAAAATGAGATCGCCGCGGCCGCGCGCGAATCTGAAAACGCCCGGCAAAACCAGCGTGAACGCCTCGCGGCAGGATCTTCCGGCATGGAGATTCAGTTCGAGATGGCGTGCGAAGCCGCGCGCCTGAAGTACCGACGGCTGCTCGAAGCGCGCTTGGTGCTGCTGCGCAGGAAACACGAAGCGCAGAAAGTGGCTTATCGAACGGCACGCCAAAAACGCGAAATTCTAGAGGGCCTTCGCGAACGGAAATTCCAGGAGTACCAGCGCGAGCAGGCGCGCCGAGAGCAGCGCGCGCTCGACGAACTGTTTCTTTTGCGCCGTGGAAGCTCCCCGCCTGAATAGTTTTTGCCGAGCCACTCGGCAACGCTTGCCGCCTAACATCAATTATGTGCCGGCTTTCGCTGCCCATTATTGTTTGCCCTTCGCGCAAGGTAAGCCGCTGCAATCAGATGCATCTCCGTTCGTTCGATGCGAGTTATTTCTAGATTGGCCGGGGCGTTGCATTGTGTCCGATTGCCAATGGACCGCCTATGATCCCCGCGCTGAACATCGCCGCACAAAGTGCTGCACCGCCGGCCGCAGCCGCGTCATCGGGAGCGACCGGCTCTGCGTTCTCGCGCCCGGGAACATTCGATAACGTGTTGTCGGCGAAATACGCGGCACATGGCAATTCCTCCACAGCTACGCCTATCGACCATTCGTCCGCGGCTCGGTTCCTATGCGCGACTTCATGCTCAAGTTCACACGCGAAAAGGATCTGGCTCTTTTCACCTCGATGGCGCAGATTCCGCGGCCGCGCGAGCCTTCCGACCTGCCCATGCGTGTGGTGATTCCCGCGTACATCATCTCCGAAATGAAAGCGGGATTTCAGATCGGTGCGGTGCTGTTCTTGCCGTTCATGGTGGTGGACGTGGTGGTTGCGGCGATCACCACATCGGTGGGCATGCTGCAGCTTCCGCCGGTAATCATCTCCACGCCGCTGAAGATTTTGCTGTTTGTGGTGGCGGATGGCTGGAACCTGGTGATTGGATCGCTGCTGAAAACGTTTTCGTAAGGTGCGTCTATGTCCATGGCTCAAGTGGTTCAAATCACGGGATCGACGCTGGAGATCGCCTTCATCGTCAGCGCTCCGATTTTGGCGGCGGCGATCGTGGTGAGCGAGCTGATCAGCGTGGGTCAGGTTTTGACTTCCATGCAGGACGCCACGTTATCCACTGTCCCGCGCATCGCCGCCGTTGGTGCGTTCGCGTTTTGGCTGACGCCGTGGATGATGCGCCGCCTGGTGCTTTTCACTGTCGAGCTGTTCGGCAATTTTCGGCACCTGGTTCAGTGAGCGACATCCGGTAAGCGACGTCCAGTGAGCGACGAGTCCAGTGAACAATGTTCAGCGAGCAACGTCCAGCGAGTACGTTCATGAGCAACGTTCGTAAGCAAGGTCTAGTGATCAAGCGATGAGTCACCCTGGAGTGAGTGTTGATCGAAGCGTTCTTGAGCCGCGCGCTGCTGGTCGCCATCCGCATTGGAGGATTGATGACCTTCGCGCCCTTCTTCGGCAACGCGGCGCTGCCAAATCAGGTGAAAGCCGCGCTCACTTTGGTGCTCACCGTGCTTTTGCTGCCCGTGTACGCGGCTGGGAATGTCGCCGCAGCCCACAGCATCGGCGCGAGGACCGCCGAGGCGCTCAGCGAAGCGGTGATCGGTTTGATGGCGGGAATTACGACGCAGTTTGTGTTCGACGGCGTGGAACTCGCAGGACAGATTCTCGGCTTCCAGTTCGGCTTTTCGCTGGTGAACATCATCGATCCCAACACCAAGGTGCAGACCACGGTTCTAGGCTCGTTCCACGAACTTTTTGCCTTGCTGGTTTTCATGGAGTTGGGCATCCAGCGATGGCTGTTGCGCGCCATCGCCGAAAGCTTTCGCTTAATTCCTATCGGCGGCTTCGTTGGGAGCAAGTTTCTGGCCTCGCAATTGCTGCACATGGCCGGGGCCATGTGGCTGATTGGAGCGGAGATCGCGTTTCCGGTGGTGCTGGCCACAATGGTCGTCGATTTGACGGTCGGCTTCGTCTCCAAAGCTTCGCCGCAATTTCCGGCGATGTTTTTTGGAATTTCGGCCAAGGTGCTGCTGGGACTCGCGGTGTTGTACGGCGCGGTGGCCTTCTGGCCGGATTCGCTCGCGCACTATTTTTACCACGCGCTTGCCGACCTCGAACGATTGCTCTCCATCGCTCGGTAGGAGTGCCGAACCGTGGCCGATGAGCAAAAAAAACAGAACGAGCCACTCAACGCCAGAGGACCAAAGCGCGCAAACGCGGGCAAGTGGCGCGCAGCCGCGAACTGCCTTCGGCGTTGGCTCTGCTCAGCATCGCTGTATTGCTGCATTGGGCCGAAGGAGAATGGCTTACCGCCTGGCGTGGATTGTTGCGAAACTTGCTGGGGGCGGCTTCCAACCTGGACGTCAATGCGTTTTATCCCGCGATGCGTTGGACCACGCTGAGCATGGTCACATGGGCTGGACCGGCCCTCGCGGCAGCATTCGCCATTTCGGCATTCGGCTTGGTCGCGCAAGGAGGAGTGGTCATTGCGCCCGAGGCCTTCGAGCCCAAATGGGAGCGCTTCAATCCGGCTGGCAACCTGTCGAAAACCTTCTCGGTTGGCGGACTCAGCCCGCTATTGAAATCTCTAGTTCCCGCGGCGTTCCTTCTGTACATGGCCATTGCCATTCTTCGGCGCGACTGGCTGCAGCTGATCCACGCCACGCAGATGGGACTGCCATCGGCAATGCACTGGCTGGCCGGCGTCCTTTACGAGTTTTCCTGGAAAGCCGGCATGGTTTTGCTGGCGTGGTCGGTGGCCGACTACGGCTTACAGCGCTGGAACTACGAACGGTCTCTGCGGATGAGCAAGCAGGACATTCGTGACGAGTCGAAGGAAACAGAAGGCAATCCCACCACGCGCGGCCGCATTCGCCGCCGCCGTCGCGAGATGCGACGTCGCCAGATGATGCAGCAGGTACGGCGCGCGACCGTCGTCATCGCCAACCCCGACGAGTTCGCCGTCGCTCTCGAATACATTCCAGAAAAAATGCCCGCTCCGCTGGTTTTGGCCAAAGGGCGCGGCGAACTCGCGCAAAAAATTAAGCGCGAAGCGCGCTGGCGCGAAATTCCCATCGTCGAAAACAAACCGCTGGCCCAGGCGCTCTATCGCACCGTGGAAGTTGGCGGGACGATTCCCGCAAAACTCTACACCGCTGTCGCGGAAGTCCTCGCTTTCATTTATCGCGCGCAGGCCCGCATGCGCGCCGATGCCGAACGCCGCCCGAATTCGCCCGGGCCCGCGGGATCAACGACCGGAAGGGGGCCGCAGAGGTAATTCGCCGCCATGGCCACCGCTTCCAATGCGCTCGCGTCCGCAAAAAAGTCCAACCGCGATTGGGTTCTGCCTCTCGCTGCAGTGGCGATGGTGCTCGTGATGCTGATTCCCATCCCCGCATTTCTTTTGGACATTCTTCTCGCCACCAGCATCACCCTGGCGGTTCTGGTGTTGCTCTCCGCGCTGCAAATTCTTCGTCCGGTGCAGTACTCCGTTTTCCCCACGTTGATTCTGTTGCTCACTCTATTTCGACTTTCGCTCTATTTGGCCAGCACGCGCCGCATTTTGCTTCACGGCAGCGAAGGCACGGCTGCTGCCGGCCATGTGATCGAAGCCTTCGGCCAATTCGTGGTGGGAGGCAATTACGTAGTCGGTCTCGTAGTGTTCCTCGCCCTAATCGCCATTCAATTCTTGGTCATCAATCACGGCGCGGTGCGTACGGCCGAAGTGTCTGCTCGCTTTACTCTCGACGCGTTGCCGGGCAAGCAGATGGCGATCGACGCCGACCTGAACGCCGGCATTATCGACGAGCGCGCCGCGCGCGCCCGTCGCGAACAGATCGCGCGGGAAGCCGAATTCTACGGCACCATGGACGGCGCCGCGCGTTTCAGCCAGCGCGACGCGCTCGCCACCATCCTCATCACTGCCATCAACATCATCGCAGGGTTCCTAATCGGCGTGTTTCAGCATGGCATGACCCTGCAGGACGCGCTGACCACTTACACCATGCTGACCGTCGGCGACGGGCTGGTGACGCTGATTCCCTCGCTTCTCGTTTCCGTCGCTGGCGGAATCGTGGTCACCCGCGCCGCGTCCGATGATCCCATTGGAACAGAAGTGCGCCGCCAGCTTTTCGCCAAGCCCCGCACGCTTTACCTTGCCGCAGGGGTGATGACTAGCCTCGCCCTGATTCCCGGAATGCCCAAATTTTCGTTCTTCTTATTGGCCGGCGGCCTGTCGTACATCGGCTCTCGCATTCCCGAGGTCGTGACGCCGCTCGCAGGAAAGGAAGCGGAAATCGAACGAAAGCCCGGAATGCAGGAGCAGCTCGAAGCGCTGCTGAAACTCGACGATGTGAGCGTGGAAGTTGGCTACGGGTTAATTCCGCTCGTCGATCAAAAACAGAGCGGGCAGATACTGCCGCGAATTCGGGCGCTGCGCCGGCATCTGGCCACCGAACTTGGCTTCATCGTCCCCGCGATTCACATCACGGACAACATGCGCCTGAAGCCGCGCGAATACGTGGTTCGCCTGCGCGCCGTGGAAATCGCCCGCGGCGAAACGTACCGGGACTGTCTGCTGGCAATCAGCTCCGAAGCATCTCCACCGCCGATTCAAGCGGAGTGGAAACGCGCGAGCCCGCGTTTGGCGTACCTGCGCGGTGGATTCCGGCCAACATGCGAGACAACGCGCTGGGCGCGGGATACGCGGTGGTCGAGCAAACCTCCGTGATCGCCACCCACCTTGCGGAAGTTGTGCGTTGCCACGCTCACGAGGTTCTCACGCGCCAGGAAACCAAACGCCTGCTCGACGCGCTTTCAGAGACGCAGCCGAAATTGGTGGAAGAGTTCGTTCCTCGCGTTCTGATCCTCGGCGAAGTGGAAAAAATCCTGCAACAGCTTTTGCGCGAACAAGTATCCATCCGCGATTTGCCCACGATTCTCGAAACGCTGATCGACGCATCCGCCGTGAATCGCAGCATCGTTTCGCTCGTCGAAGACGTTCGCCAGGCGCTGGGGCGCGCGCTGGTGCAGCCGCTTTTGCAGGACGACGGCAAGCTGAAGGTTTTGGCGCTCGATCCTGCGCTCGAGGATGAAATTCAACCGCGCGTTCGAGCCGGCCGCGGCAGCTGCGCGTCCCCCGGCGCTGCAAACGGGATTCCTGCGCCGCGTTCTGGACGGGCTGCGCCGCGTGGCCGGAGAACAGCTCGCTGTGGCTTCGCCCATCGTGCTGTGCAGCAGTCCCGCGCGTTTTCATTTGCGGAGCCTGCTTGAACCGTTCGTGCGGCGCATCGTGGTGCTGTCGCCAGCGGGGATTCCGCCGGCCGTCTCAGTGCAATCGTTGGGAGTAGTGCAATGACACGCTGGGCGGACCGCATCGTGACGCGAAGGAGCGCTTGTGAACCAGGCTGAGCAGCAAACGGTGCAACCGCCCGTGCAACTGGATGACGCCCAGCGCGAAAAGCTGCTGCTCGAACATCTGCCGCAGGTGCAGTACATCGCCCGGCGCATCCACGACCGCTTGCCGCCGCAGGTGCTGCTCGAGGACTTGGTGCACGCCGGCATTCTTGGGCTGATGGATGCGGTGCGCAAATACGATCCCGGCAAAAACGTTCAACTGAAGCACTACGCGGAATTCCGCATTCGCGGCGCGATTCTCGACAGCCTTCGCCAAGTGGACTGGAGCCCGCGCGCCTTGCGGCGCCAGGCGCGGCGCCTTGAGCAGGCGATATCCGACTGCAAAGCCCGCCTGGGACGCGATCGGACCGAGCCCGAAATCGCCGCCGAACTGAACATTACACTCGAGAGCTTGCAGCAGTTACTCGGCGACCTGCGCGGCTTGGATATCGGCAGCCTGCAATCGGAATCGAACGACTCGCCAGGCGGAGAAGCGCCTCAACCGCGGGCCGTCGGGGAAGAAAGCGATCCCTACCAGCAAGCCTTGCATTCGGAAATGAATGGATTGCTCGATCGCGCCATCGGAGAGCTTCCCGATCGCGAACGGCAGGTGCTGGCTCTCTATCATTATGAGGAACTCACAATGAAAGAAGTGGGCGCCGTGCCGAAAATCGGCGAATCACGCGTATCGCAGATTCACACAGCTGCGCTGCTGCGCTTGCGCGTACGCATGCGCGAGCTGATCGCGGCCTCGCCAGCGCGCTCCAAGCCGCCATCGGTTTCCGGCAGCGTGGCGCAATCGAAAGCTCCCGTGGAGACGAACGCATGGAACAAATTCCGAATCAGGAGGAAATTGACAGGCTGTTCAAGAGCTCGAAGGCGTCCGCCCCCGTGCAGACGAAAGCACCTCGGCGTTTGGTGCAGCGATGCGACTTTCGCCAATCCGGCCAGCTCGGAAAAGATCAGGTGCATCAGCTTACTTCTCTGCATGAGAACTTCGCGCCCAATGTCTCCAACTCGCTCGGCGCATATCTGCGCGTCGCGTTTCAGATGAACCTCGTGGCTGTCGAGCAGCTTGCCTATAACTCCTTTCTCAGCGACCAGGAATTTGCTCAGGTCTGGGCGGATGCGACTTCGCGCGTGCTTGAAACGCTGCGCGGGAAGCCGTTCACGGGCACACCTCGTCCTCCCGCTGCCGCCGAAACCGCCGTTGCCGCTTCCGGCGAAAGCCTGTGGATGCGTTTCAAATCAAGCGGAAGTATCGCCGGCGGCCTGGCATTTCACCTCGACTGACGAAACGCGGCGTGCGGCCAACAATTTTTGTCGCTTAATGTTACGCACCTTAGACGAAAGTTCTCCGTGTGTGCCCCCCGCGTTGCCGCCGATTTCGGTTCCAGAAAACCTAAAGCTGGTTCCCGGCGAGGCCGATAACTCCCTTGCGGCGACTTCGTTTGGCCGGGGGAACGCATGCCAACTGCAACGCAGAATGAAACCACCGACGGTATCTTTGCGCGCCAGTCCAGTGAGAAAAGACGATCCGGAGCGACGGCGCCCGGCACGCGTCAGCTTGCTGCAAACGCACCCGGCTTCGCGCACCGCCTGATGCAATTGCTGGCGGAAGATCCCGTGGACCTCGCGCGCGTAAGCGACGAAATTCGCGCGCAGCCCGCGCTCGCCGCAGTGGTAAAGCGCATGGCTGCGTCATTGCAACTTTCGCCAGAAGACTCAGTGACCAGCGTGGAAGAAGCGGCCATCGTGCTGGGCACAGACCGGCTGCGAGTTCTGCTCTATGCGCTGCCGCAATTCGAAAATATCCGCCAAGGAATGGAAAGTTCTGGAGTGGAGTTTGAGGCAGACGTGAAACCGGCTTTTGCGTTTGCATCGCCAGACGCGCCTAAAGTTGTCGCAGCGTGGACTCCAGAGTTGTTCTATCTTGCGAGCTTTGTGCGTTTTCTCGGGCTCGCCGATCTGGATAGCGTAACGCCGGGTGAAGGCGGTGACCGCGGTTCTCCGGATTTCGAGCGATCCGAAGCGGCGGCGATGACGGAGATACTGATCCGCGATTTTCTCGCTTTAGTCCCGCGCATGCGCCAATCTCCGCGGAGCATCTAGCGGGTTAATTGCGCGCGGCACAACGTGCGAATTTTCTGCCGAAGCGCTCGTGCAGCCCGATCTATCTGGCTACCGAGTGCTGTACTTTATTGGCCGCTGCGCTCGCGATATCGGACTTAGCCGCGTACAGGTTCGTTAAGCGCTCGTCAAAGATTCGCGCCTCGGGAACGGCCGCGAGCACCGCCTGCCGCACGCTGCTGTAAAGCGATCGATAGGCCGATTTTACTTCTTCCGCAAGGTCCGATCGCGCGCCCCAATTCGCGCGTTCGCCAATTGAAATCGCGATTCGATGCGCCTTTAGCGGCGAGATCACGCGATCGAGCCCCCCGTTCATCTCCTTTTGAAGCGAACCAAGATGATCGACCGCGGCGTCTTTATCGGCGTCGCTCAATGTGCCGTCAGCGATGATGTCGAGCATAGCTTGTTCAAGTGGCTTGTCGATCGTGCTGGCTGCGTCAATGAGGGCGTCGGACGCCAAGAGAAGACCTTCTATCTTTACCGTGTATTCGCTGATCCTGCGAAGGATGATCGCCAACTGTCCGCCAGCAGCTTGCGACGCTTCGGCGGCCGGCTTTCCTTCGAGCAGAGCTGTCTGGTACGCTTCGTAATCTCCTGGCTCCAGATTCCAGATCGCTTCGTCCACCAGCGCCTTGGCGCAATCTCCATACATAAGATCGCGCGCGAACGCCTTGACCGACACCGGCCGCGAAAATTCTCGTCGCGCGCTCGGCGCAAGAGCGGGCTGCGGCTTCGGCTCCGGTGCTTCGGCATCGCATGGCTTCGCAGCTTCGTCTTGCGGGGTCTGAATGGGCGCGTCGAGCATCGCCGGCGCATCGATCTCAATCGCTTGCGGCTCCGATGCCGTTGGAGTAGGAGCGACTAGGTCCGCGATCTGCAGCTCCGGCACGGCGGGCTCACTTGGTTCGGGAACTTCAAGGCGCGCCGTTTGAATCGGCGCCTCAATTGATTCCGCCGCGTTGAAATTGAGCTGGATTGCTTCGGCGCCGGGTGTGGCCGGGATGGAAGCGCTCGGAATCGCCCCTTCCGAAAGAACAATCTCAGCCAACGCTTCGCTGCTCACTGTTTGGCTGCTGCTTGGTCGCCTGTGCTGGACCAGCCGCACACCCGCTATTGTGGGAGCTTCGGAGTTCCGCACTGCGGACGCATGGCCTTCGCACAAATAAACCGCATCGCCTTCGTTGTAGATCGTGAGGAACGCGGTTCCGTAGTCGCATTCCAGCCGGTAATGCGCGGAAAGATGCTGGGCGCGCTGCCCGCGAACCAGCCGCCACTCCGCCCGATTTGTGCAGACCCGCTTTGGCACACCGAGAGTTTAGCTTAGCTGCTGAACTCGAATTCCTCGCCTAAAGTCCCTTGTTGCTGAAGATGAACCTGTCCTTTGGTGCAATTGAACTGTCAACTGCAGGCCGACGTGCTTCGGTTTCCCGTGTTCGACCCGAGCGCGGCGTGGCAAAACCTGCCGAGCGGCGGTAGGCACAAACGGCAAAGCATGCCGGGGCGGTCGTTTTTAACAACGGAGAGTTCCGCAACGGAAGCTACGCCGTTTTGAATCAGCGGTTTGCATCGCCTGCAGAAATCCGCGCGATGGTTCTCATGTTGCACTCATGGATCGCCGAAGAGGGAAGGTATCGATGCCCGAACTACTGCGGCGGCGTGAGTCGATTTGGAACCCGGCGGCGGAGATTGCAATCGGCAAGAGGTAACGCGAAATGGGTAGCGGATATTACGCAGCATTCACGGGACTGGCGGCGCGAATGGACGCGCTCGACGTGGTCGCCAACAACCTGGCGAACATCAGCACCACCGGCTATCGCGGACAGAACGAATTCTACGACGCCGTGACCGCCAGCTCCGAGCCCCAGGCGCTGAGCCCGCTCAACGCGGCCATAAACGATTATGGCGTGTTAGGCGGATCGAGCATCAACTTTGCCCAAGGGAATCTGCAGAAGTTCGGCAACAATCTCGACCTGGCAATCAAGGGCTCGGGCTTTTTTGTGGTGCAGACGCCGCGCGGTGTTCGCTACACGCGAAATGGCGCGTTCCACGTGAGCGCTGCCGGACAGCTTGTTGACGAACAGGAAGACCCTGTCCTGAACCCGCGAAACCTGCCCATTCAAGTGCCGCTGGGCACCGTAGCGGTAGCGCAGGATGGAACCGTCTCCGTGGATAGCGCCGTTGCCGGACAGCTCCAAGTGGCGGAGTTTGCTCCGGAAACGCAACTGACGCCGGAAGGCGACACCAATTTCATCGCTCCCGCAGGAGCAGCGCGGCCGGCGCAAAATTCGACCGTCGCTGCGGGCATGCTCGAGTCCTCCAATCTGAACCCCATTCAGGAAACGGTCACGCTGATGGTGTTGCAGCGCCATGCAGAGATGCTCGAAAAGGCGCTGTCAATTTTCCTGGATGACTTCAACCGCACCGCGGTTCAGGAACTGGCAATCGATTGAGCGAGACCGGTGAGGTTCGTTCAGTAGCGCACGGCGTTGCAACGGTTTCCACGCAAGAACGGTTTTTGCACCGATGATGGAAGGAGCGGCCCATGTTTCGTTCTTTGTACACGGCGGCAAGCGGGATGGAAGCGCAGGAGATGAATCTCGACAATATCGCTAACAATCTCGCCAACGCCAACAGCACTGGATTCCGTAGGCGGCGCCTCGATTTCGAGGATCTGATTTACCAGAACACCGTGACCCCGGGCGCGCCAAACACGCAGCAGACGGTGATTCCTGCCGCCCTGCAAGTGGGTCTCGGCTCGCGTCCGATGGCCACTGAAGTGATTCAGCAGCAGGGCAACTTCGATTCCACCGGCAATCCCCTCGATCTGGCGATTCAGGGCGAAGGCTATTTCCAAGTTCTGCTGCCCAGCGGCGAGATCGCTTACACGCGCGCGGGAAACTTCACCGTCGATAATGTCGGCAATCTGGTCACACAGGACGGCAATCCGGTGCAGCCTGTAATCACCATTCCTCCGGACGCATTGACGGTGACGATTGGAAACGACGGTACCGTCAGCGTCACAGAACCAGGACAGCAGCAGCCCGCTCAGGTGGGCACGCTCCAACTGGCAACGTTTCAAAATCCCGGCGGGCTGAACAGCCTGGGCCAGGACCTCCTCGCAGCCGCGGGCGCCTCTGGCGACCCTATCGTGGGCACGCCGGGTGGCGCGGAGGGCCTCGGAAGCATTCAGCAGGGCATGCTCGAGGAATCCAACGTCGACGTGGTCACCGAGTTCGTCAACATGATCGTGGCGAAGCGGTCGTACGAAGCGAGTTCGCAGGTTATCAAGGCCGCGAATGAGATGTTCCAGACCGTGAACAATCTGCAGACCTAATAACCGGTTTAATCAGAGTGCGGAAATGAAAAGAATGGGAACAATACTGAAAGCCGGAAAGCGATTGCTGGCCAAGACGGGCTTGATCGTCGGAGTGCTGCTGCTCGCCAGCAGCGCCGCAGCACAAACCGGCGTGCGAATCGCTCTAGCGCGCCAAACCATCGTGAACGCAAATGTTGTGCCGCTCTCGGACCTGCTGCCTGGCACCGCGCCGCCAAATATGCGTTCTCGCGCGCAGCAAATCATTCTAATCGACGCACCCATGCCCGGAGAGCACCGCCAGCTCACGCGGGAAGATATTGCGAGCGCGCTGCGCGATATACCTGTGCTGCGGAATGAGCTGGAAATCCCGCCGGGAATGGAAATTCGCCGCTGGGCGCGGCGCGTTACTCGGGAAGAGGTTCTCGCGGCGGTCGATCGCACGCTGCACGCCAACGGATGGTCTTCGGCCGATACGCTCGTGCCAGGCGACGTGATACTTTCCGCCGACGTATCCGTCAGCGAAAACAACCCGAAACTCCAGGTCACACAGATTCAGCGTGCCGCCGATCACAGCGGCAGCCGCGTGCTGGTGTGGGTGACTTCGGAGCCGCGTGTTCCTCGATTCTGGGTAGGTGTGTATCGCCCCATCGACCCGGACGCAAAGGAAAGTGCGCGCGAACTTGCTGCCGTACCCGTCGCCTTGCAGCGGAACGCGAGCGCAATCGTGCCCGTAAGCGAACGAATGCCCATCACGCAGCGAGAGTCACGCTCGCTCGGCCCGGTACTGGTGAAGGCTGGCGCCCCTGTGCAATTGGTTGTTCGAGTGGGCGGCATGACGATTCAGGGCACCGGAATCCCTCTCGATCGCGGCAGGAAAGGCGACGAGGTGCGCGTGCGCGCCGTGGAGTCAGGGAAAATTTTGGTGGGGACGGTGGTAGGCGCTCAGATCGTGCAAGTGAGCTTCTGAGGAGGAGATTCGGGATGCGCTCGAAGCGGCAAAACGTTACTGAAAACGTTCGACCACCACTCGCAGTCGCGTGTGCGGTGTTTTTGCTGATTGCCGCTACTGGCGCGCAGGGCAGACCGAAGCACAAATCGAAGCAGCCCAAGTCTGACGCCCTAAATGCCTACATCGCGCAGTTTCCACAGGCCTCGATCTACGTACCCTCAACCGGAAGCCTTTGGTACCCGAACGGCCGGATGAGCGACCTGGCACCGACGCCAAAGCTCGCTACACGGGTGACCAACTGACCGTCCAGCTCGCCGAATCCACCACCTCCGCGCTGCAAGGTTCGGTGCAAACGTCCAGGACGCTCACCGCGTCTTCGAGTATCAGCGCGTTTTTCGGCAAGGTGGGCGGCGGGTCGGCCGCACAGAATATTTTTTCTCCCAATTCGTCACAGGCCCTGACGGGCAAGGGGCAAACCGCGTTGGCAACCTCGCTCGATACCACGCTCGCAGCCAACGTCACTCAGGTTCTGCCGAACGGATTGCTGGTGATCGAAGCGCGGCGGGAAGTGGAAGTGAGCCAGCAGAAGCAAACGATGATCTTGCGCGGAGTCGTGCGCCCGCAGGACATTTCACCCAACGACGTGGTGCTCTCCACGGCCGTCAGCCATTTGGAAGTGAGTCTGGATGGCAAGGGCGTTCTGACTGAGTCGACCCGCCAACCCGGGCTGATCGTGCGAACTCTGCTGCATTTCTTTAGTTTCTGACGGGGCTTACGATGCCGCAAAAACCAAATGAACTCGGCAACCGAAAAGCAGTGGTCGGGCGTTGCCGGCCGCTCGCCGTAGTGCTGCTCGGCATTTGCGCGGCTACGTGTGCGTGCTCCAGTCTGGTGCACGCGGACGAGACCCGTCCCGAAGGCCGCGTCGTGCATCTGCGGGACATCACCACTATCGAAGGCGTGCGCGAGAACCCGCTGATCGGATATGGCCTGGTGGTTGGCTTGAAGCGCACCGGCGATAGCCAGCAGACGCAGCTCTCGACCCAAACTCTAGCCAATATTTTGCAACGCATGGGGCTGCAGATTCCGGTGGCGTCTGTGCAGATTCGCAACGCCGCGGCGCTCGCTAACTTGCAAAATCAAAACATCGTCAGCGGTCAGACCGCCATCAACTTTTACTCCGGAATTGTCTTTCAGGTTGGCAGCGACGCGGCAAATGCGTCCAGCCAACTTTCGGGTGAACAATTGCTCGTCCAGCAATTGCAAGACCAGGTGAACGCTATCTCCGGTGTGTCGCTCGATGAAGAGGGCGCCAACTTGGTGCTCTATCAGAACGCCTATAACGCCTCGGCGCGGGTGGCGTCCATCGTCGCCAGCTTATTCCAAACCGCAATCAACATGACGGGTGGCTAAAATGAGCGTTCGCGTAGATCCAAACATTCTTCCCGACCTGCTTTCGGGCTTGAATGAAACACGGCAGCAGTTGAACCAGGCCGACGCGGAACTGGCGTCCGGGCGAACCATCAACCAGCCCTCCGACAATCCGGCTGGAACCGCGGCGCTGGTGTTGATCCACGCCGCGCAGAGCCAAACGGATACGTTCCAGCAGAACATCACTGATCTGCAGTCCAAGATGCAGATTGCCGATTCGGCTCTCAGTTCCGCCGAAACCGCCATTCAGCAAGCGATCTCGGTTGGAGTGGAAGCGGGCAATTCCACCTTATCCGATCAGGATCGCCAAGCGATCGCGCAGCAACTCTCTGGTATTCAACAACAACTCGTGGGCATCGCCAATTCTACAGCCGGCGGCACGTGCCTCTTCGGCGGAACTCTGGTGACGACGCAGCCCTTCACGCTGAATCCGTCCGACCCTTCCGGGGTCACTTACAACGGCAACAGTTCGGTAGTGTCCGTCGAAATCGCCAGTGGCCAGACCGTCACCACGAACGTGCCCGGCAATCAGCTGTTCCTCAACTCTGCCGGTACTGTCCTCGGCGCGCTCAATCAACTGATCACGGCAGTGCAAACCAATTCCGGCATCGCCGCGGCCAACACCGCGTTTGGTCAGGCAGCCAGCGAATTCAGTACCCAAAGGCTTGCGTACGGCACTTCGCTCAACCAGATGCAATCCACGGACACATTCCTGGCCAACGATCAGGTGCAGCTGCAAACCCAAGAGAGCAACATTGCCGGCGCCGATCTCGCCCAGGTCACCACGAATTTCAGCCAGGCTGAAGTAGCCTACGCTTCGCTTCTCGAATCCGAAGGTAAAATCCTGAACCTGCCCAATCTCCTCACCTACCTGCAGTAGTCCCGATGCCCCCGCGGCGGCCAAACGAACGAGCCTCTAAGACCGTGTTGTGGAAAAGTAAGAACTGGTTCGGGTTGCGGCAAAATTTAGCGCAGGGGAATTCTCGAATGGAGCACCCGGCCGGTCTTCTACCCGATATGGCGCGCGAGGTTAGCCCAGGCGCTGGCGGCGCTTGCGCGCGCCCGCGCTCCGGTGAGCTGGTTTCTCCGAATGCGTAAAATGATGTCGAAGCTTCCCAGCTTTGTGCGAAGGTCGCGCAGTGTTTCGCGATACGTGACCATCTCTTCTCGCCATTCGCAGCTGGTCGTTTGATCCAGCGTAGCCAATCGCATTGCACCATCCACTTCTTGAAGTAACTGCGAAATGCGCTGCAAAGCTTGCGGCCGCTCCCGCGCAGGATTGCGCGAACTCTCCACCGCTTCTAGCCACGCCTGAAATTCCCGGCGCGCTTGGCGCACGGTTTCGACCGGCGAGAGCGCTTCGGACATCAGCGCGACATCCTTGCACGGCGCGACTCGCCGCGGCGCAGCAGACGAGCCGGCACGCCAGCCGCCGCTACTAGCTCGGGTTCAGCCTGCTGGCTGATTTGGTGATCGATCTCTTGCCAGCCAATATCGAGGTCTGAAAATTCCGCCGCCAGCGATTCGAGCAGCTTCTGCGCGTTCGGGCCGCTGCATTCCAGGATTCTCGAACGGGCCGAGTTGTAGAAGTCTGAGAGGCGTTGCGCGATCTCGCCGCCCTTTTCGTAATCGAGCACCGATTGCAGATAGCCGATCACCAGGATCGCACGGCTCAATTCCAGTGTGCGCCGCTCGATGTTGTTCCGTTGCACGGCATCCAGCGCCCGCCGCAGGCTACGAACAATATCTTCGTACAGCACCGCCACTAGACCTACCGGGCTTGCTGCACGGGCAGATAATTCACGATACGCGCGCGCGGGATCTCTCATGTTCACCCTAGGGACTGCAATTGTTGGGATATTTGCTGCAACATCAGCGGAAGTTGCTGCAGGGTCGTGTCCACCTGCACGTACTCCGGCGTGAGCTGCTGCTGCATTGTATTCATCTGCGTTTGAAAGTCGGATATCTGCTGCGTCAGGCCTGTCTGCGTCTGCGACAATCCGTTCAGATCCTGAGCCACCGAGCCGGTAATGGGATCGGCGATGCTCGAAACGATGCTCGACAAGTTTGCGCCGAGGCTGCCCGAAGCGCCTGATTGGAAAAACGACTGCACGGCGGAAGGATTGCTTTGCAGCGCGCTCGCGAGAGCTGAGTTGTTTACCTTGAGCGTTCCGTCGTTATTCATGCTGACGCCCAGACCGGCGAGGCTCTGGACATTACCGTTGCCGCTCATGGCGAAAGATACGGTAGATAATATTTGGCTTTGCGCCAGTGACAGCGTGCCATCCGACGCCAGCGCGCCGGCCTGGTTTGTAGTGGGATCGATCGCGAACTGACTGTTCAGGTCGCCGATCACCGTGTTATAGGCGCTGACGAAGCTGTTCACTGCCGCTTCTTGCTGGGTCACGTCCGGCCCGGTCGATACTGTCACTGAAGTGTTCGGATTGGCGCCCGCCAGGTTTAGCGTGACCCCGGACAACACGCCGGTGACGACGTTGCTTGCACTCGAAATCGGAATTCCGTCCACCGTCAGCGAGGCATTCTGTCCCGCCGCCGTTGTAAAGGTTGGCAGTCCGCTCGAAGGAGTAACTGTCAGGCTTCCACCCTGTCCGCTGGTATTACTGACCAGCGCGAGCCGCGCGCCGTTCGCATCGGTGATTACGCTGGCGCTCACGCCGATATTCGGCGTGTTGTTGATCGTCTGCGCCAGGCCATCCAGCGTGTTGTTCGTGTTGTCAATCGTGATCGGTGTTGCCGCTCCCGAGCCTACTTGGATGTTCAGCGTCCCGGTAGCAAGCGCTGTGGAACTCGAAGCGATGGCCGCCGAATAGGCGG
>Ga0307373_10001170_pt1 | contig 49427 bp, 36 predicted proteins | sample OX2MG_FD_202534 | JGI IMG/M metagenome (GOLD analysis project Ga0307373, IMG submission 202534) | Soil microbial communities from Risofladan, Vaasa, Finland - OX-2 | ecosystem: Environmental > Terrestrial > Soil > Coastal area > Acid sulfate soil | place: Finland: Risofladan, Vaasa | collected...
TGAAGTGCTTCAGACCATTCGTCGCCTCCTGATCCGCCTCAGGTGTTTCCGGCTGGAACGAGAGTTAGCCGGCCCGGATTTTCACCGGGGAGAACCGTGCACCTTTTCAAGGCACACATAACAATGCTGCCGAGCGAGCTTTGCGCGCGGTAGCTTTGGGTCGCAAAAATTACCTCTTCGCCGGATCCGATGCCGGCGGTGAACGAGCTGCGGCGATTTACAGCCTGATCGGCACGGCGAAATTGAACGGATTAGATCCCGAAAGCTACCTGCGTGACGTGCTCTCGCATATCGCCGATCACCCCGTCAACCGCATTGACGAACTGCTGCCTTGGAATTTCGTCACACCGTCTGAACAATCCGCTCAGGCCGCATAGTCAACTCGCCTTGCTAGGTCAAGACGGTCGTCGGAAGACGCTTACGCATTGACGGATACATGGCGCGTCGAAACGCGAAGTCCTGCGCGCGGGCTGAAAAACCTCAGAGGCCGGTTCGTATCAGTGGGGTGCGCCCGCCATCAAGAGCAAGTCTTCGACGTCCCCGCCCGGGCTGCCGAGCTTCTCCGCCGCCGCTTCATAGCTTTTATCATGGTAGGCAATCGCGGCTTCCAGCAACGGACCAACCAGTTCCTTTGGCTGAAACTGGCCAATCTGCTGCCACGTCCATTCCTTCTCGCCGAGAGCGTAAGGCACGAGGAAATTCAGCGCGGCGCGGATGCTGCCTCCGTTCGGCGCGCGATAGCGCCAAAGATCGACGCCCAACTCGTCTCCCAGCGTGGCCAGTCCCATCAGCGCGCGCAAGTTAAAAATGCTGTAGCCGAGAGATTTCGTGCGCGCCAGCTCGAGCGGCTGTCGTCCATCAGCTTCGATCTGGCGTCCAATACGCTTCTGCGCCGCTCGGTTCAGCAGCTCCCCCGCCAGCTCGCGCTTTCCCACAAATAGAGCACAATCCGCCGTTTGCAAATCATAGTAGCTCCCATGGTTGTTCTTCGCCTTCGACTCCGCTTTTCCATGCGGGCTATTTTGCAGCCACGCGAGGAATTTCCCGAACCATTGCTCCATGCCGCGCTGGTCCTCTTCGTTCCAGTGCGACGATCCTGCGAGCAGGCCAACGGCATCCACTACGGAAGTCAGCATCCGGCTTTCGATGATCCCGATTCCCCGGCCAGTGTTAATGCCCGGTATGCCTTGCGCATATTCCAAGTTTGGATTCATTCGCGTGGCTGGGTCCAAAAACCAAGCCCGAAGCAACAGCGCAGCTCTCGTCGCGTAGCGTTCGTCGCCCGTCACGTAATACGCTAAGGCGAGCGTGCGGGCGTCTTGCGACATTTGAGCGAGTTCCACATGATCTGAAATTTTGGAAATTTCCGGGTTGCGCTCTCCGTCGCGACGCACGTAAGGAACTCCAGTCGGCGTATTAGGGTTGGGCCAGAAATAGGGTGCTTGGCTCATGTAGTCGTGTTTGTCGCCGCTGGGCGGGAGCGCGGTTTTGTCCATCACCGAGAGCGGCTTCTGCGTCAAAGCCCGGTCGGCCGCGCGCCGCGTCGCGATGGCCACCGCGTTTTGAGGATCGTTTTTTGTTAGCTGCCGTTCCATCCGCAGCACTCGTGCATCGAGGAGAAACACACGTGGAGTGCGTTCGATTCCTCCCGTCGCACTGCCCGCGGCGGCGCAACAAAGGTACAACGCGGCAGCGCCCAGAATTTTAGTTAGCAGTTTTGCTCGCATTTTGCGTTTCGAGCCCCAGCAACGTTTCCAGCAGATAATACTGCCCATAAATTAGTCCCGTATCGGCCGGGTGCGTCGAGCAGCCGTGCCTCAGCAAACCTGCTGGCGTGGGATCGCCGCTGTAGGTTGGCGTGAGGTAGCGATCGATCAGTGAGTGAATGATTCGCTCGCACTCGCTTCGGTACGTGGCCGCTCTCTGCGAATCGGGTTCGATTTTTGAAAGTTGCAACAAGCCGTCGGCGATGATCGCTGCGGCCGAGCTATCCCGATTTCGATAGAGCACGCCCTCATCGTTGAAGTCGTACCACGGCACACCATCGGGCGGCAATTCGGCGAGCGCGTAGCCGGCCACTTTCTCCGCCGTCGCCAGCATCCGCGGATCGTGCGTCTCACGGTACGCGATGGCAAATCCGTAAAGCGCCCAACCTTCTCCCCGCGACCAAGTCGTGTCCGACGCGTAGCCTTGGTGCGTATGCTCAAAGACACGCTGGCCCGGAGCGACGTTATTCGGCAGGTAGAAATCGCGGTTACCGCCGTGCAGCTGAAAATACTGGCGATTGTCGCCCGGATTATAGTGCACCGATTGAATCGTTGAGCCATCGTTGCGGACCAGCCACTCGGCGGTGCGCAGGGCATGTTTCAACGCGATTTCGCGCCATTTCGGATTTCCGGTTTCATCGCTGGCCCACCACAGAATCTGCAAGTTCATCATTGTGTCGATGATGCTGTCGTCGCCGTGGGGTCGCCACGCGGCAATCAGCTGCGTTGTGGGATTGAATAGGCTGGCCAGGCGATCCGCGGCCGCGATCGCGCTCTGCCGCAGCTTCGGTTCATGTGTGAGCTGGTAACCAACCGCCGCGGAATCAAAAAACAAGAAACCCACATCGTGGTCTTGCGTTGCTTCATGTCCAACCATGCGCGACGTCCACAACTCGGCCCACCGCCGATACTGCGAATCGTGCGTCCGCTTGTACATGTCCCACAGCTCGCCCGTCCAGAATCCGCCCGTCCAGAAAAATCCCTTTTGCGACTGCCATTCTCCCGTCCTGTCGTCGGCTTCGGTGAAGAACCCGCTGCCGTCGTGCGCTCCGAACGTTCTGGAGTCGCTGGTTGAAATGATCGGCGACCACTTTCGAGCCGTGCGATCAATCTCCTGCTTCAGCAGGCCGATCGCTTGCGCGTATGAACGCGAAGTAGCGGGATGAAGCGTGTCCGGCGGCGCGGACTGGCTCTGAGGCGCGGAGGAGAGGATGCGCACTGCGGCGGGCTGCTCCATCCTGGAAACCTGGTCATGGACCACCGCCAGGAATTGCTCCTGCGAAGTGATCGCTTGGTGCGCCGCGACAAAGTTTACGAAATCACCCGGCGCGCTCCCGGCGCCGGTCGGAACAGGGTTGTTGCTGGCTTCCTGATCCCAAGCCGCCATCGCGTACCAGGAAGCAACATCGTTCTTCAACGGGAACGTCATCAGGTAATCCTTGCTGTCCTCATGGCGCGCTGCCAACGTACCCGGCGACAGAATCACTGCCAGACCAAGATTGCTTCCTTTTACAAACGGCGCGACAGCTTTATTGGCCGCTTCGACGACCTGCGGGCCCCACATCGCGACCCAGGGAGTCGTCGCGTCGGGACGCGAACGGTTGTCGAGAATATTGTTCTGCTGCCGGCTCACGCCGGTTGCGAAAGTAAAGTCGCCCGCATCGGTCGAGGTGATTGTTTGCGTGAATCCGCGCTCGCCCGCCCATTGCACGACCCGCGATTTCAAAGTGATCGTCCGTCCGTCCACTTTCCAACCATCGTATGTGAATTCGACGATGGCTCGCACTGGCCCGGTAGAAATAATTCGCCATTTACGGTCCGCTACGTCGGAAACGTGGGCGGCGGTGCCATCCACCCAGCCGGCGACAGCTCCGAGTCCGATGGCATTCGCCACCAAATAAATGTCCCGACCGTCCGGTGAAGCATTGTGGTAGACGTATCCGGGCGTGGCGAATCGGTCGAGAAGCAACATCGGCCGCTTCTTTCCGTAAATGTCGATGGCATTCCGCTTATCGAAATACAGCCGAAAGGCAATCCGCTCCGATTCCCAGCCCATTCCGTCGATTTTCGTTGTAAAGATCGCGTTGGTACGCTGCGGATAATCGCTGCGGAGCCGGAAAATCAGATCAGGCGGGCCATAGGTGATTGTGACGATCCGCGTCTGATGCGCTTTCAAATCGATCTGAAACGCAAGTTCGTCGGGCTTGTGGTCCGCACCGAAAGAGTCCACTTGGGAGGGGAGTTCAGCTGCCTGGATTGCTGCGGCGTCCTGCTCGAGCGTCGAGGCGTCCGTCGCGGTCACGATCTGCGATCCAGCGTAGAAATCAGGAGCGACCTTGCGCAGATCGGCAACGGAAAGCGTCACGTCTGTGGCAGGGCGATCCTGGCCTGTGGGATTGGTGACAGCAATTTTTATCGACTTCAACTGCGGCGCGGCCCACGCGCTGCCTGCTGCCATCAGCACCACCAGCGACAATCGGCGCCACTTCATTGTTTCCCTCCAATTCTCCATTCGCAGCGAATCGTTTTTTGGGGACGGCGCGTCAGCCCCGGCGCAAAGGACAAGCGACCGCAACCGGCCGTCTAGTCTGTCTGCACCTTAATCACCAGGTCCACGACCGGCGATGTAACCGCTTTGAACCAGTGCGGCACTCCCGCGGGCACCACCACCAAGCTTCCTTTTTCCAGCTGATGGCTTACCCCGCCCTGAATTGACTTCCCTCGCAGTTCGCCCGGAGCGATGGTTTTCCCCTGCATCAGGCGGCCGCCAGTGATGAACGTTGCCGCGCCATCGGTGACGTAAATTACGTCCGTGTAATGAGCGTGGACTTCCACGTCACCCGGCGAATCCCGTCGACCTGTGCTCACCAGGTAGCGCATTCCGTTCTTGTTAACCAAGTTCTTCCCTTGCGCGAAAGCAGCAGCCATTTCGGCTGCAGAGAAAACGGTCGCGTTCGGCCGAACAGTCTGTGCTCGGCGCGTATCGTTCGAGCTGCGGACCGTCCAAGCGGCGCCGTTCCGACTTCCTCTGTCACGGCCGCTAGATGCTGCCGCCGCACAAGCCACAAACATGGCCAAAATGACCGCCATGGCATTGATTCGATATTTCATCTCATGCCTCCTTCGATTGAATGCGATCAAGCGCGCTGCGAGGCTGCTTCAGCAGTCATTTCCGATCGGACCTCGCGGACGATTGCCGCAAATCTCGCCGCAGTCCGACTGATCGCGGCTGACATTTCCGCGCGAGGCGCTTCCGGCTGGAGCAGTTCGTTGCCTACTCCAAGCGCCGCAGCGCCCGCGCGAATGAAATCGCCGGCCGTTTCGAGACTTACTCCTCCGGTGGGCACCAGTGGCACTTGGGGCAGTGGGCCGCGCAAAGCCTTCAGATAAGCTGGGCCGCCAAGCGATCCGCACGGGAACACTTTTACAAAATCCGATCCGGCGTCCCAGGCTGTCAAAATTTCCGTCGGCGTGAGCGCGCCGGCAATCATCACCACGCCTCGGCGAGCGGCGAGTGCAACCGTTTTCAAATCGAGGACTGGACTCACTAAGAATTTGGCGCCAGCTTCGATGCAGCGCTCCGCCGTCTCGACATCGAGTACTGTTCCCGCACCGATCAGCAGACCGTTGCGAGCATTCCTCGTCAGATCCCGGATGACCTCGATTGCACCGGGCACCGTCATCGTAATTTCGACAATCGGGATGCCGCCAGCGGCCACTGCGTCGGCGGTGATGCAGGCGATCTCCGGGGAAGAGGCGCGCACAACCGGAATGATGCCGATCTCGGCAAGGCGTTCGCGAATTTCCAGTTTGTCCATGATAAGTTGTTCTGCGCACTGCCGCTCAGCGCGCGATTCGCACAGCTGATCGTTTCATGACGCGTTCGACTTCCTCCAATGTGGCCGTGGAAGTATCACCGGGCGTGGTCATCGCCAGCGCGCCGTGCGCCGCGCCGCATTCGACGGCCCACTGCGGGTCGCGGCCAGAAAGGAACCCATAGACGAGGCCAGCGGCGAAGGAGTCTCCACTCCCAACGCGGTCGAAGATTTCGAGATCCTCTCGCAATGGAGCTTCCACGAAATTCCCCTCGCAACAACAGAGCGCTCCCCAATCATTCCGCGTCGCTGACTTGGCGCGCCGGAGCGTGACGGCGACCACCCGCGCCGAAAAATTTCGAGCAACCTCTCGCATCATCCGTTTAAATCCATCCATGCTTAAATCGGTGAACGACTCATCGAGGCCATCGACTTCATAGCCCAGCGCCGCCGAAAAATCCTCTTCATTGCCCAGCAGGACGTCAACCAACGGCGCAATTTCCCGATTCACAGTTTGCGCATACTGTTTTCCGCCAAAGAATTTCCACAGCGAATCCCTGTAGTTGAGGTCATAGGAAACCACGACGCCATGACGCCGGGCCGCGCGGATCGCTTCCAGCGCCACCTCGTGGATCGATTCGGAAAGTGCACAGAAAATTCCGCCGGTATGAAACCATCGCACGCCGAATTTGCCGAAGATGGTCTCCCAGTCGAAATCGCCCGGGCGGAGCTGAGAAACGGCGGTATGGCCGCGGTCTGAGCAACCCACTCCCGCGCGCACGCCGAAACCGCGTTCCGTGAAATTCAGCCCGTTCCTTGAAGCTCGGCCAGCTCCGTCGTAGCCGACCCAGCGCACCAACGACTGGTCCACACCACCTTGGTAAATCAGATCCTGAGCTAGGCGGCCAACTGGGTTGTCGGCAAAGGCGGTGACGATGGCGGTATCGAGACCAAAACAGCGTTTCAGGCTGCGGGCCACGTTGTATTCGCCTCCGCCTTCCGATACTTGGAAGGACCGCGTGGTCCAGATACGCTGATCGCCCGGATCGAAACGCACCATCACCTCGCCGAGACTGATGAAATCCCAGCGACATTCCTGTTTCGGGCGAATGTTCAGCGCCATCGGTCTGCCTCAGCTGCACGCCGGCCCGACCGCCCGGAACAATGGAGGATCATGACGCCTCCGCTCCCCTAAACTTGACGGGGGCCAAGTCGGGCGAGACCAGGTGGACCACCCCTAGAGCAACCAGATACGCCGAGCCTGCAATGAAGAACGGAATCATGTAGCTTCCGGTCCATTGCAAGATGTGGCCAACAAGCACGGCAATCAGCATGCCGCCTATCGCTCCTGCCATCCCGCCGATCCCGACAACCGAACCCACCACGCGGTCGGGAAACATGTCGCTCGGCAGCGTGAACATGTTGGCGGAGAAGCCTTGGTGGCCCGCAGCAGCCAATCCGATGAGCAGAACGGCTGACCAGGTACCGGAGACGCGCGAAGCGAAAACGATCGGCACCACGCACAATCCGCAGATGAGCAGCGCGATTTTGCGGCTGAAATTCACGCTGTGCCCACGCTGGATGAGTGCCGAACTAATCCAGCCACCCGTGACGCTGCCAACATCGGAGATCACATAGATCACCACAATCGGCAATCCAATTTGCGTGAGCGACAGGCCATGCTTTCGCTGAAGAAAATCAGGTACCCAGAACAAGTAGAACCACCAGATTGGGTCGGTGAGAAATTTCCCAAGCACGAAAGCCCACGTCTGACGATGCGGAAGCAAACTGGCCCAGGGCACTCGCCGGGGCGGATCGACGGGATCGCTGCGGATATAGGCCAGCTCTGCCGCGGTGACGCGTGGATGTTGTTCCGGCGACCGGTAAATCGCGAGCCAAAATCCGAGCCAAACGAAGCCGACGCCGCCGATAAAGAGAAACGCCCATCGCCAGCCGAGATGGATGGTAATCCACGGAACGATTAGAGGTGCGACAATGGCGCCCATGTTCGTCCCGGCATTGAAGATGCCTGTTGCCAGGGCTCTTTCGCGGCGCGGAAACCATTCGGCGACGGCTTTCAAGCTGGCGGGAAACACGCCCGCTTCGCCAAAACCCAAAGCCGACCGCGCAGCGATAAAACCCCCGAGCGAGCCGGCACCGGCGTGGGCCATCGAAGCCACACTCCAGAACGCCATGGTGATCGCATACCCTAACCGTGTACCCACGCGGTCGATAAACCAGCCGGCCGCTATCATGCCCACGGCGTAGGCCGCCTGAAACGCGAAGACGATGTTGCCATAATCGATCTCGTTCCAGCCAAACTGCTGTTGCAGCGTGTCTTTCAGAATCCCGATGACCTGCCGGTCCATGTAATTCTTGGTGACGCCAAACAGCAGCAGCGCGCAGATCACCCAGCGGTAATTGTTCCCCCAGAAAGGTCGTCGAGTTTCTGCCAAGTCGCTGGCGGCGGGGGTGACAGACGAGGCTGTAGGCGAGGCGGACGAATCGGCGGCCAAGGCAGCGCCTTCTTTCATGACGGGTCGGGCCGGCGTCAACTCTTGCGGCCCATCTCCAATCCGGAAGACCCCTGGTTGAATCCGGGTTGCACATTCACAACGCCAAACTGGCGGTCCTCGATTTCCCGGTGTGCCGCCATTGCCCACAGAAAACAGATGCGATGACCGGGTATCGAAACGTTCGGATGATAGCCTGCGGGCATCAGCACCGCGTCGCCATCGCGAACCACGGTAACCAACTCCGGATACTCGGTGTCCCGGTAGACCAGCTGAATGCCATAGGCCGGCGCGGGCATGGCGAAATAGACGTACATTTCCTCGAGCATTTGCGCGTGCTCGTGCGGCGGCCAACTGGTCCAGTGGCCGCTATCGGAAAACGTGAATCCGACGATCAGCCGCCCAGCTTCAATGTTCTTCGCCAGCGCCATGAACAATTCGCGCGACGAGCCTGGCCCGCCCGTTCTAAAATGCAAGCCGGGGTCCTTCGCTATTTCGGCGTAGCGAACGATTTGGAGCGGATAGTGCTTTTCGACATCGGCGGAAAATTCGGCGATGTCGACGCCGGAGGGTGAAGCAACCTCGACCGAGGAATCGCGAGGGAGATAGACCGCGTCGTATTGTCCCATCGCCACCGTTTCGGTGCCGACTTTTACCGTCGCCTCGCCGGAAAGACAAACGAACCCCGTTTCGCGATTGCCAGTGGAAAAGGAGGCCGAGGGTTTCGATCGGTTCAGGATGATGCGTGCGTACGCCAGATGTTTGTTGGTGCTGTTGGCGGGCGTCACCGACACATGGCGTCCTAGTTCCCTATTAGTCCTCCGAAAAATCATTTTGTCCGAAGCAATTTGAGCTTGTGTGCTCATCGGCAACTCCTCTTACGATTTCGCTGCCCTTCATACTACCGACATCGGGCCGCGCGTGTAAGGCAAGTTTCAGGAGCTAAAGTCCTCCTCTTTTTTCTTCTCGACTCTGCCTGATGCGGAAGCCCTGCGCCTCCCTGGGGCCCTTGCTCCGGTCTATGCCGAGGTGTCGCGTACTCGTACAGCCGGCTCAGAATGTCAGCCGGAGACCCAACTGCAATTCCCGCATGGTACCGGCGCCACTGATGACTCCGAATGTATTGGTCCCAAGAGTGGTCCCTGGATTATTGAGGTTTACAAGATTGAACACGTTCAAAGCCTCGGCGCGCGCCTGCAAAGTCAGCCGCTCGTGGATTTTGAAATCACGCGAGAGCGCCATATCCCATTGATAGAAGTGGGGACCGTAAAGAGAATTGCGCCCAAGATTGCCGTCCTGGCCATTCGGCCCTGCACCGACGACTCCCGCCGGGCAAGCGACTTTCGTGCCGCCGTTATTGTCGCAAAAAGCTGCCGTGTTGAACCATGCCGAGGGACCTCGATTCGATACTGAGACCGTAGTGGCCGGCACACGATTGGGCCGGTCGTTGCCGGAAACACCATCCAGGTTGAAGTCGCTTCCGCTGGTAATGGTGAACGGCAGGCCGCTATGCGCGCTAATGATGGGCGAGACGGTCCAGCCGTTCAGCAGCCCGCGCAGGAGACCGCTCTGCCCGCTGTAATAACTGAAGAGCCAGACGAAAGACACTACAGCCGAGTGGCGCTGGTCAAAGTTCGAGGCGCCGCGCTCCTCGCGGAGGGCTAGATAGTCCTGAGGAATTTGGCCACTGGCGGTGGGATTGGGCGTGTTGTTGTCCAGCTCAACGCTTTCGAGGCTCTTGCTGTAGGTGTAATAGCCTTGCAAGGAGAAGGCTCGACCGAGCTTCTCGGAAAAAGTAACCTGCAGAGCATTGTAGCTGGCCGTTTGAGTAGACTGGTCTTGAAACACTTGACCGAACGCGCTGTTGGTGACGCCCAACGTAGGATTGTCAATGGGACGACGCTGATTCACGTTTTTGCTCGAAGGCGTAACGCCCGACACATTGTAAAGCGGGTAGTTCAAATCGACGGCGATGGGCAAATCATGGCTGAGCGAGCCCACGTATGCGGCGCCGATTGTGAAGCCGTGCGCGAACTCATGTTGTACGGAAAGGTTCAATTCATACGTGTACGGCCATTGAAAATTGGGTGAAACGCCCAGAATGTTGCCACCGGTAACCCATGCGCCGCACGTCGGATTCGGATAGGGGAACGGAATGGCCGCCGCCCCGCCGCAGGTAAACCCGTTATATGGATTGGTCAGAGAAGCGTAGGTACCCGGATTGTTGCCCTTTGCAAAAATGTTGGGCCAAGTGCTCAGACGAATGCTAAACGGTTCGAAGTTCGAGGTCATGTTCCAATCGTTGCCGCCAATCTGGCCGTAGAAAACGCCGAATCCGCCGCGGATTGCGGTCTTCCCGCTGCCTGTGGGGTCCCAAGCAATGCCGATTCGAGGCTGTACGTGATGCCAGCGGACCGGAACAATTCCGCGCGCTACGCCCGGATCTCCGATGAAGAGCTGGCCTGTGGGAGCGGCGGGTTGCACGGTGGACTGAACGCCGGCGACAAATGTCGAGGCCAGTTTATGCTTATCGGTCGGAGGAGTCTGGACATCCCAGCGCACGCCGAGATTCAAGGTCAGACGCGGCGTGAGGCGGAAATCATCCTGAGCGAACAGGGCGAAGTAATTGCTGTTCGTATACGGTGTGACTGGCGCGTCCTGCTCCTGTGAACTCTGCAGGCCCAGCTCGAAATCCGCCAAGTTATTGCCCGAGTTCTTGGCGCCGCCAGCGAAACTGAATACCCCCCAGTTATCGAGCAGGACCTGCTGCTCGTCGTTGTCATTTCCCACCTCGCCGCCGAACTGGAAGGCATGGCGGCCGTGAGTCCAACTGAACACGTCCCGGAAACTCGTCAGGTTCGTGCCGGTCTTGGGTCCGGCAATGGCATTGCTGAGAGAAAAGTAGCCGCTCACCGAAATGTTTGGATGCGCGGGCGTTCCCTGGATCATATAGTGTGGGCCGGAACAAGGCGTGCTTTGGAAATACGGAGACGACGTCGCGCAAGCAGCGGCCGTGATGTCGCTCAGCGAGATTGCCGGAGTGTCCGTGCGACCGCCGAAGTTGCGCGTGTAGCTCAGCCACCCCTGGTTAAGCTTGTTCGCGGAGATGGTCCAAGTGTGGCTCAGATTGATGTTCTGCTGACGCCAAGCGAAGGTTTCCGCGCCCCAATTGGGAAGATTGCCCTGCGGATTCGTCGTGAATCCCTGATTGATGAAGTAGCTGCCCTCGATCAACTGATTGGGAGTGAGCTGGAAATCTATCTTGCCTAACCCCTCGTCGTAATTATTAGGCGTGGGAGCCACAAACCCCTGCCACATGTCTTGCCTGCCCGTAACCGAATCCATCTCATTGGCGAGTGGCACAAAATTCGCCATGATGTATTGGGACGTTGGGTCCAGCATATTCGCGGGAATCTGATTGTTGGTAAAGGTCGCTCCGCCACCGATCGGATCCTTGACGGTAAATGGCTTCTTGCTATTCCCGGTCGTAGCAAGGTCAGAAGAAAAGTCGCCGCCTCTTTCCCCAGCGCCGGGGGCCGCGCCCACGCATTGGGATGCCGAAACCGAAGCGCCGCAATTGCTATAGGGAACCACAACATTGTTGTGGAAGTTAGGCGTAATCTGACGCAAGCCGTCGTACGAAGCAAAGTAGAAGATCTTGTTTTTCTTGATCGGACCGCCGACTGTGCCACCGAATTGATTACGATGATAGGGAGGCGTGGCGCCCGTGCTAGCCCAATTGTTGGAGTTGAAGATCGTGTTGCGGGCGAACTCGAACACGGATCCGTGAACGTCGTTCGTGCCAGATTTCGTGATCACATTGACGACCGTTCCCTTTGTGCGGCCATAGACGGCGCTGAAGCTGTTCGTCTGCACGCGGAATTCCTGCACGGCATCCGGACTGGGGACGGCATTGCCCGTTTCCCTCACGCCAGTCATGTTAAGGCCGCCGTCGAGATAATAGGACGTCGAACCCAAACCGCCATCTGCCCCGCCGTTCATAAATGTCAACTGCTGCTGGATTCCCAGGGTCGTTTGGTCCATTTCCTGGTGCTGGAAGCCGGGGGTCAGTTCGAGAAGCTGATAAACATCGCGATTCACAAGAGGCAAATTCACGATTTGTGCATTTTCAACCGTCGTGCCGACTTCCCCGGTTGAGGTGTTGACCGTTGGCGTAGCGGCAGTAACGGTGACCTCTTCGGCGACGCTGCCGACCTCCAAGACTACGTTCAGCCTGGCCGTTTGGTTCAAGGTCAGCAGCACGCCGGTTTGGTTGAACTTCTTGAACCCGGGCGCGGTGACGTCCAAAGTGTAGTGGCCGACAGGCAACAGATCGAAGCGGTACTGCCCCTCAGAATTTGTGCCCACCGTGCGCGTGAAATTCGTGCCGGTATTCGTGATCGTCGCTTGAGCGTTGGGAACAACGGCTCCCGAGTGATCAGTGACTGTGCCCACGACCGTTGCGGTTGTGACCTGCGCCCGAGTCCGCGGAACCGCGAGCAGAACGAACCAACAGACCGCCAGCCCAAACAAAAGCTTTTTCAACATATCGCCTCCCTTGCTGCCCCGTTCGGTTTCCCTGAGCGTGAGATTCTTCGCGCACGGGCTCTGGCAGAATCCCTGCACTCTCGGCTGTGGTCACGGCCCGGCAAGTTTCGCTGCTGGTGCCATAGAGCGCGCAGACTCCAAAACGACAGAACGGAATCGACACCACTTCCGAGAGCGCGCAATCGAGGATTTGCGCAGCCCGGGGAATATCGATGTCTCACAATGCGGCACGGCGTCTTAATATATGACGCCGGTATCGTTGTCAATACGTATTTTTTTCGGGCGATGGTACCCTGCCAGCGCCAGGGGAGAAGAACTCCGGAGCTCGGCGCTGCAACGAAGCAACTGCTGTGTACATTGTCTATATCGGGCAATCCTGAAGACCAAGCTAGTTGCAGCGCATTCGCGCCAACAGCTCATTCATAACCAAAAACGCTCCGAGGCCGTGGAAGTCATCCGTGTTTTGTTTTCGCGCGAGATAGTAGGCGAGATTGCCGACGTTGGTTCCCTCGCAGATCCCGGGAATGTGAACCGAGCCATCGGCATTGCGGACGAGCCGGGCGAGTACGCCGCGGTAGCCTTGGCAGGCTGCTTTGCTGTAGCTCTTAGCGATGTAATGTCTTTCGACAGCGCGAGCCAGAAAGTAGGTGAACATGCAGGAACTCGACGTTTCGAGCCAGTTGCCGGGCACATCCGGCTGATTGACGACCTGAAACCAGAGTCCAGTTTTCGGATCCTGATAGCGCGTTAGCGCACCGGCCAGTTGCCGCACTAGCGCCAGAAGCTGTGGCCGGTCTGGATCGTGGCGGGGCAAAGTGTCGAGGACGATGAGCAGTGCCATGCACGTCCAACCGATCGAACGGCACCAGAAGACAGAGGAGTGATGAGTGATCGGATCAGCCCAAGGCGACGCGCCAGATTCGTCGTAGGCGTGAAAAAGGAGTCCAGTCTTGGGATCGTTCAGATGACTCGTGTAAATCAACAACTGATGTGCCGCTTCGTTATCGGCGTAGTGCGCATCGTGAAACAGCTTGCCGTAACGCACTAGAAACGGCAGGGACATGTAAAGGCCGTCGAGCCACAGCTGATGGCGGCGCGAAGTGGCATGCCAGAAACCCCCATCGGCGGTGCGAGGATAGGTGTCAAGGCGCCCGCGAATTTCCTGGGCAGCGATTTTGTATTTCTTCTCTTTTGTTTGCCGGTAGAGAACCAGCAGCAGATTGCCCGGTAGCATGGAATCGAGGGAATTGATTTTCGCGTCTATCACGCCTTGCGCGTCGACGTGGGAATCAACCCATCCCTGCACGTAGTTCAAATACCGCTGGTCGTGCGTTCGCTGATAGACGAGATAGGTGCCGTAGAGGAAAAAAGCTACGGCATATCCCCACTTCCCGAGTTTCGCAGGATCCGGATACCGCTGCATGGTTGTGTCAACGACGGCGCGGGACCAATCGAGTTCCGAGCGCGACGCGGCGGGAACGGGACGAACGGGGGAAGAGGCTACGGGCTGAGGAAAGGCCTCAGCCGCGGAGAATGCCTGCGAGCCAGGCACTACGCCGACAAAGGCGAGCACGAAGCTGAGAAAAAGCACGGTGCCGCGACGCCAGACCCTCTGGGTCTCCATGATTGCGTGTCTCTCGAACCTGTTCTAAATGCAGCGACAGCCCAATGGCCATGGCTGCCGAGCCGGCACGGCTACACGCCGTCGCGCGGCTTATTGCGCCGGACGAAGAGAGTATCCTGAATCGGCTCTGATTCGCACTCGAGCGCGATCGTCGTTACCGGATGATCGGGCGCTTCCCTAGGCAGTCCCACGAGCTTCACCTGGAAGCGATTTTGAGTGAAATTCACCTTGCGGCCATCCCCCAGCAGCCGTGCCGATTTCACGCCGGTCATCAGCCCGCTGATGGCGACGTAATCGCCGGGCCAGAAGTAGACGTGCATGTAGAGCGTATTGCCCGTGCGTGTAAACGTCGCGTAACTTGAGCGCCGCACCTGGCAAAGGTCCGATTCGTAGATGGTCTGCCCGTTACGTTTCATCCATTGGCCGACCTCTCTGAGAACGTTCACTTCAGGCTCGGGCACGGAGCCATCTGGTTTGGGCCCGATATTCAGCAGATAGTTGCCGCCGTCACGAACGCAGGAGACCAAGTTGCGGATCACTGTCTTCGCCGATTTCCAATTGTCGTCCGCTGCCTGATAACCCCAACTATCGTTCAGCGTCATACAGGTTTCCCAGGCGCGGCCCGCTTCGGCGGCTTGGACGTGCTGTTCCGGAGTCGAGAAATCGCCGAGCAGTTTGTTGCGATTGTTCACAATGATATCGGGCTGAAGCTGGAACACCATCTGATTCATCCGTTCCGATTCCCACTGGTCGGCATTGAGCGGCCAAGCGACGTCGTACCAGAGGACGTCGATCTTGCCGTAGTTGCTCATGATGTCATGGATGAGTCCGTGTGTGTATTCGACGAAGCGCTTGCGAGCATCCTCGTCGGTTTCACAGCGTGCGCCATCCGGATGATGCCAGTCCATCAAGGAATAGTAGAAGCCGACGCGCAGACCTTCAGCGCGCGCGGCCTCCACGTATTCATGCACCAAGTCACGTCCCGGCCCCTGCTTTGGCGCGCAATACGTCGTATGCTGCGTGTTGAAGTTGCAGAAGCCTTCATGATGCTTGGTGGTCATTACCATGTACCGCTGTCCTGCCTCGCGCGCCAACCTCGCCCAAGCGCGTGGAGCATTGGGCTTCGGTTTGAACAGTTTCGCGTGGGCCATGTATTCTTCGATTGGGATTGCCTCGTTTTCCATCACCCATTCGTGGCGCTCGATGGTGCTGTAAACGCCCCAATGAATGAACATGCCGAACTTCGCCGCGTGCCACCACTGCATTCGCCGAGCGCGGCTGGCGGCTTCCGCCGCCTGCTCCTCCTGACCATTTTGGCCGGGCGGCGCGGCGGATTGTACGCCGGCAAGGGTCGATGACGGCTGCTGCGCGTCCGCAAAAATTGCGGAAGATAACGGTATGGCCGCCGCAGCGGCAAGCGTCGCTCCGCTCTGCCTCAGCAGAGTCCGGCGGCTGATTTTTTTCTTGTCCATGTCTTCCCTCCTCCGACGTTTCTTTTCGATTCGGCCTCACCGGATCCGCGAGCGTTCCTACGGCTCCAGTTCGAAAATGCGTTCCATCAACAGCCATTTCTCGCCCGGCTTGGCTTGCGGCAATGACTTCTGAAATTTCCACATCAATTCTTCCCACTCCTGCACTTTCGGATTGGCCCGATCGGCTTGCCCCTTGCCTGCAAACGAAAATTCCGGCCCCGCTTCGAGGATCATGAACAGGCGCGTGCCCAGCAGATAAATTTCCAGGTCTTTCACGCCGGCTTCCCGGATGCTGCGAGTGATTTCCGGCCAAATCTTTTCGTGATGGCGCCTGTATTCGGCGATCAGCTTCGCATCGTCCTTCAAATCGAGAGTCAGACAATAGCGGCGCGTCATGATCCCTGGACCCCCGCGCCGACCATGGCCGGCTCACCGGTCGGTACACTCTTCGGTTTATATCCGCTAACGGCGAAGTAAAGGATGTACACGTAGCAGACCAACGGAACCAGAAACGCAACTTGAATGCTGCTGGCGTCGGAGATGCGACCCATGATCGCGGGGAAAATCGCGCCACCAATGATTGCCATTACCAACAGCGAAGACCCGCGTTTGGTGAGCGGCCCGAGATTCTTGATGCTCAGGGCAAAGATAGTGGGGAACATGATGGAATGGAAAAATCCGATCAGCACGACCGCCCAAACGGGAACGATGCCTCTCGCCAACAGCGCTACTGTGACGCATATCAGGGACCCTCCGGTAAACACCGCGAGGAGACGCGGCGCGGCAATGCGCTTCATCATTGCTGAGCCGGCAAACCGCCCCACCATGAATCCAATCTGGTGGCCGAGCAAATAATATGCGGCTAGCCGGGCTGTCATCCCCGGGACGGTATGCTGCGCGAAGCGTATGACGAAGCTGGCCACACCGACTTGCGCGCCCACATAGAAAAACTGAGCGGCGACTCCCTTCACCAAGTGCGCTTGAGCGAATACGCTGCCGCGCGGCGGCTGAATCACCGCCTCATGACCGCTGCAAGCAGTTCTCTCGGCAACGTCGGGCAAGTGGACTACAGCGATGAGGACGGCCATGAAGATAAAGATTCCCGCAATCACCAGATAAGGCAGCTTCACGGAGCTGGCCACTCCCGCGCGGTACACTTGCACCTGGACCGCGCTGAGCGCACCGAGTTGGGCCGGAGTGCGCGGAACTCCAGTGAGAATGAAAACCGCTCCGATAAGCGGCGCAGCCACGGCTCCGACCGCATTGAAGGATTGCGCGAAATTCAGACGGCGCTCGGAGCTGTCCGGCGGGCCCAGGATAGTGACGTAGGGATTCGAGGCCACTTCGAGGAAGCTCTGGCCGCACGCCATCACGAACAGCGCCACCAGGAAAAACCGGTACAGGCCGATCATCGACGCGGGCAGGAAGAGAAGAGCGCCAGTTGCGCACAGCAGCAAGCCGGTTAGGATGCCTTTCTTGTAGCCAAGGCGCTCCATGAGCCAGCCAGCGGGAAACGCGGCGAGGAAATATCCGCCAAAGAAAGCCACCTGAATGAACGAAGACTGGAAATCGTTCAGCCCAAACGCTTGCTTCATTCGCGGAATCAGAATGTCGTTGAGATTGACGCCCAGGGCCCACAGAAAGAAGAGGCTGGTGATTAAGGCGAGGGGAACCAGGAAACGCCGCTCGGTGAGCGGAGCCGAAATTGCCGTTTGTCTCGCCGATGAGCTCGCCACCATGCCGTCTCCTAAGTCAACGCTCTGTCGAGATGCACATATCCTCCATCCACAAATACCAATTGGCCGGTGGTATGAGAGGATTGGGCCGAAATCAGGAACATCACCGTGGCGGCGATTTCCTCGATCGTGGTCATCCGTCGGCCCAGCGGAATGCGGGAAATAATCAATTCCAGTTTCTGCTGTGGTTCGGCAAACTGGCCGAGCCACTGCTCGTAGAGTGGCGTCATAACTTCGGCGGGAATTACCGCGTTGACGCGAATGCCGAAGGGAAGCAGCTCGGCTGCCCATTCACGCGTAAGAGCCACAACGCCTCCTTTCGCTGCGGCGTAACCCGACGTATTGCCCTGCCCGGTGAAGGCTACTTTGGAAGCGATATTGACGATCGTGCCGCGGGCGCGCTGCAGTGCCGGAAACGCGAAATGCGCCACATCGTAGTAATGCAGCAGATTGCGCTCGAGAGATTCGCGAAACTGTTGCGGCGTGCCGCGCTCGAGGCCAACGCCATCGTTAATCCCGGCATTGTTCACCACGCTGTCGAGCCGACCGAAAAACGCTTCGGCCTGCTGGACCGCTTCGCGGCAGCGATCCGCCCCGCAAAGATTAGCCGCGACGAATCGCGCCCTCTCGGCGCCAAGTTCCGCCAGCAGGCTGCGGCCGGCATCTTCGTCGCGATCGACAATCACGGGAAGGGCGCCTTCCTGCGCTGCCGCGCGGCAAATCGCCGCCCCAATTCCCTTGGCGCCGCCCGTGACCAGCACTACTTTGTCTTTAAGCTCGAAGTTCATAAAAGCGCGCCGCATTCCGGTAAAAGATTTTCTCTTTTTCCGATTGCGGCAGTTCCTTGGCGTATTCGCCGATCATGTGCTTCGCCCGCCCGTAGCCGCCGGCCAACAGACACACCGGCCAATCGGATCCGAACATCAGCCGATCCGTCCCAAAGCAATCAAATACCACGTCGAGATATGGCTTGAAATCGGCGGCGCGCCATTCTTTCCAGTCCGCCTCGGTCACCAGACCGGAGAGCTTGCACTCGACGTTCGGTAGGCCGGCGAGCCGGCGTATATCTCGCTCCCAGCCGGCAATTTCTTTCCCTCTGATTTGCGGCTTGGCAATATGATCGACCACGAATTTTTGCGCCGGAAACAGCGCTACCATCTCGGCTGCCGCAGGAAGTTGTCGCGCATAAATCAAGATGTCATAGGTGAAACCGAGCCGATGCAGTTGGCCGATGCCGCGGAGGAAATCGGACCCTAATAGGAAGCGCTCGTCGCTTTCCGCCTGGGCGATATGGCGGAAACCGCGCAGCTTCGGGAATTGCGAAAAATACTCGAGGCGTTCAGGCAGGCGATCGGAGCGCAAATCCACCCAGCCGACCACGCCGAGAATGAAGTTACATTCCCGCGCCAGATCGAGCAGGAACATGGTCTCCTGTTCGGATTGATTGGCCTGCACCGCGACGCATCCATCGACCTGGTTTTCAATCAGCTCCGCCATTAGGTGCTCGGGGAGAAAATCGCGCCGGAGCACGGCCATCTCGTTTGTGATCCAGTCGTCGCGGACCGGATCGTAGCGCCAGAAATGCTGATGTGAATCGATCGTCATCGCGCTCGGGGCAGCTGGGGCCCCGGCGTGTCCAGGGCGCAAACCAGCAGATTCAATCACGTAAATTCAGGAAGCCGCCGTCCATTGGATAATTCGAGCCGGTAATAAAACTCGCTTCACCGGAACAGAGAAACAGCGCGAGCGAGGCTACTTCCCGCGATTCTGCCATCCTGCCGATCGGCTGGCTGCGCGCGAGTCGATCAAACATTTCCTGCTCGCGCCCAGCATAATTCCGGCGGATGAATCCGTCCACAAACGGCGTATGTACTCGCGCGGGCGAGATGCAGTTGCATCGAATCCGGTGAGATAGATAGTCCTTGGCCACTGAATAGGTCATCGCAACAATTGCTCCCTTGCTCATGGAATAGGCGAAACGGTCGGCAATCCCTGCCGTGGCGGCGATCGAGGCGATGTTCAAAATCGTTCCACCGCCGTTCGCTTTCATCGGACCGACCGCCGCGTGCATGCAATGATAGAAGCCCTTGACGTTCACGTCGAACATGCGGACGAAATCGCTTTCAGCAGTATTCTCTACGTTGCCGATATGGGCAATGCCGGCATTGTTCACCAGAATGTGAAACCGTCCCTGGCGCGCAAGCTCGCCGAACACCGCCTCCACCTGCTCCCGGCTGCCGACATCGCACTTGTGTGCCTGGGCGTTCCCTCCGCCCTCGACAATTTGCCGGGCGACTTTTTGCGCGCCATTCTCGTCGAGGTCCAAAATTCGCACGCACCCGCCATGAGCGGCGAACTTGATGGCAATGGACTTCCCAATTCCACTGGCCCCACCAGTAATGATGGCGACTTTGCCGTCCAGCCGAAAACAGCTCGAATTGTCTTCCTGGCTTTTCAGAGAGACACACCTCTTTTCCAAGGAATGAAATCGTCCTGGCCAAGTTCCTCAGCCTTGGTTCGGCTTTCACCACTCGCTACCTCGAGAACGCGTTCGAGGATTTCTTCGCCCATCCGCTCGATTGTCGTTTCGCCTGTGACAATGGGGCCGGCATCCAGATCAATGATATCGTTCATGCGCTTCGCGAGTTCGCTATTGGAAGAGATCTTGAGGACTGGGGCAATGGGATTTCCCGTCGGCGTTCCCAAGCCCGTGGTGAAAAGCACCACATTAGCCCCTGCGCCCACTTGCGCCGTCACGCACTCAACATCGCTTCCGGGCGTGCACAGCAAGTTCAATCCTGCGGTCTTCGAATATTCTGGATAATCGAGCACTGCGGTGACCGGAGACGTGCCGCCCTTCTTGACCGCCCCGGCGGATTTCATAGCATCGGTGAGCAGGCCATCGCGGATATTTCCGGGCGACGGATTCATGTCGAAGCTGGAGCGGACGGCGCGCGCGCGGCTCGCATATTCACGCATGAGAGACATAAACCGTTCGGCGACCTCAGGACTCGTGCTGCGGTCGATGAGCTCCTGTTCGACTCCGCACAGCTCCGGAAACTCCGCGAGAATGGACCGGCCGCCGACGGCAGCAATCAGGTCGGCGGTGTGGCCAATAGCCGGATTTGCCGAGATTCCCGAAAAGCCATCGGAACCGCCGCACTTCAGACCCAGGCACAAATCGGAAAGCGGAACAGGTTCGCGGCGTGCCCGGTTTGCTTCGATCAGTCCGAGAAAGGTCTTGCGGATGGCAAGGGATAGCATGCTCGATTCCGACTGGCTCTTCTGCTGCTCAAAAACCAGCAGAGGCTTGTCGAACTTCGGGTTGCGCGCGCGGATTTGCTCGCGAAGAATTTGCACCTGCGAATGCTGGCAACCCAGGCTAAGCACCGTGCCGCCGGCCACGTTTGGATGATGCAGATAGTCAGCGATCAGCCCGCAGAGGTTATTGGTATCTTCTCGCGTACCGCCGCACCCTCCCTCATGGGTAAGGAACTTGATGCCGTCAATGTTTTCGAAAAGCCGATCCGGAGGCGCGTCCGACACGTGTGCAGATGGCTCGCGTTCATCGAGAGAGTGGCTCATGCCTTCGCGATACCAGTCCCTCAGATGAGCCACTTGGCTCCGATATATCTGCGGCGGAGCGAGCCCGAGTTCTTCTTCCAGCGCCTGCTTCAGAACTCCGATATTGCGGTTCTCGCAAAAGACGAGCGGCACGACCAGCCAATGGTTCCGCGTGCCCACCTGCCCGTCCGACCGGCGATAACCATGGAATGTGCGATTACGCCACTGGGACACATTGGGCGACGACCAGTGGAAAACACTGGGCCGCGCTTGGAAATCGGTCGCTTCGTGACGTACGTTTCGGGTTGTTAGCAGTTCGCCTCTGCCAACGGCTTCCGTGGCCCTCCCGACAACGATGCCGTACATCATCACCGGGCTCCCGAGCGCGAGATCACAGGCAGCGAACTTGTGCTTAGCGGGAATACGGCAAGCAATAACAAATGCTTCGCCGACGCAACTGACTTCTTCGCCTTCGCGCAAATCGGTGAGCGCAATCCGAACGTTATCTTTCGGGTCCAGTCGCAGAACTCTGCTCTCCATCGGATCCCATCTCACCGTGTGTCGCGTCTCTGTGCTCGCCTGCGGACTCCCGCTACTCCGATTGCGTCGCTATCGGTGGGAATCCTGTCATTTTGTCGCCCCCGCCCTTTGCCGCGACGGCTCCATTTTACGCGACTGGGGGTCGCGAGCGAAATTATGTCCGGCCGTTCGAGCGACTCCCCGTTTCGCCCATCCCTACAGGAACATCTAGCGGGAAAGACCCGAGAAGAAGCGCACCCGCTCAAGGATGTTTCCGCAAGTTACGGCTAGAATGTAAACCTCGCCCCGAATTGCAGCTCCCGCGGACTGCTGGCGATGCCACTGATTACGCCCGTAGATCCTGAGCCGATGGTCGCATTGGGAGTGCCCAGAATCTGTATATTGAAAACATTGAATGCTTCGGCGCGAAACTGCAGACTCTTCGATTCGCTAATCGGGAAGTTCTTGTCGACGGAAAAGTCCACATTCTTGAAGAATTCATCGCGCAGGACGCCCACTCCGAAATTCCCAAATACCGGATAGCCGGAAGAAAGCGCCGTCGAGCACATCGGGGACAATGAATTTGCTGGCGCAGTCTGCCCGGGCGAGGACGGGATAATACAAAACGCTGCCGGGTTATACCATTGGGCTTCACTTTGATTCGCCGGAATCAGCGACTGCCCAGGAATCACATCCGGACGATCATACCCGCTGACAAAGGTGCCCTTTCCACCAATTCCGCCACTGCCCGAAATCGCCGCCGGGTCGCCACCGCCATTGCTGATGTTGAAGTTCTGGCCCGAGCGGGCGATAAAGAACATATTCGTCTCCCAATTGCCCACTACCCAGGAAAGGATTCCATGATTCATGTGCGCCGTTCCCCGGCCAAACGGCAATGTATAGCTCCAGCTGAGCGTCAAATCCTGAGGAACATCAAAGGCGCATGGGCCGTAGGACAATGCCTGGTTGAAATAGTTCTCTGTCACCGTGCCTCCGTTCGTCCCATTCTCGACGTTGAACCAGCCGCTGCTGGTGCCTAGGCACTTCGACCAGGTATAGGACGCCAGAGCATACAGGCCGTTCGAAAAGTGTTTTTGAAACTCCGCTTGCAAGGCATTGTAATTGGCATACCCGGTGGAGGTGGAATAATGGTAATTTGTCCTGCCCCAAGGCATCAGCCGAAGGCTGTCCACAGACGTGTAATATGCCGATTCACAAGCCGCGGTATCTGTCGAGGAACCCTTGGCGCCGCAGCTTGTGACCCCCTGTGAAGATGTCTGGACAGCGGAGTTGAGGAATGGCGATGCAAATTTCGCCGCATTGGCGTTGCCTGTCCAATCGAGACGACCGGACTTACTTCCAACATAAGCTACGGAGAGCATCATGTTGGTTCCAAATTGACGCTGGACATCCACATGCCATTGCTGGGACCGCGCGTCCGTATAAGAAGGATCGTTCAAATAGCCGCCGTTCTGGTTGAGCGCCCAAGGGGTAGTAGCCACGGTGGGAGCGACGCCTTGCGTGAGTAAAGTACCCATGGGCGAAAGGGAGGCGCTGCCTCCCGACGAGTTCGATGAATTGAACGGCAAAGAACTGGAACCCTCTGTCCAAGGCCAGTCCGCTCCAAGCTCGGTGTTCTGGAGCCACTGGCTGCGCGCCGTAATCGTGTCGTAAAACATGCTGTATCCCGCGTGCAACACCGTATTCGGCAAGAACTGCCAGGCAATCCCGATGCGTGGTCCCCAGTTGTCGGTGATGGAATTTCCCGAGGCGGCGCCATTCTTAAACACAATATTGTTGAAGGTGTTGAAAGTCTGGCCGCTGAGTGGGACGGTGACGGTGAAGTTCGGGTTTGAACTGGAATAGCCTCCTGGAACGCACGGATTCACGAAAGGCGTCGTGCAGGCAGTGATTGCTGAAGCGGGCTCGCCAATCAGCCATTGCTGATGATAGAGGTCAACGGCATTCAGCGGCCGACCACTGGGTCCGATGATGCTCGCTGTCGGCACATAGTCGTATCGCAGCCCCATGCTCAGGCTGAGGTTGTGCCTGACCCGCCAATCATCCTGGAAGTAGCCAGCCCAGGTAGGCATCCTCAAATAGACGAGAGCAAAGGCCGGTGTTTGTACTTGAAAGCTGGCAGGCAAAGCCAGCAACGCCGAGGCCAGATTATTTCCCTCCAGCGGGTGAGAGGTAAAACCTGAGCTGGTTTGATTGCCGCCATAATCCACTTCAGTGAAATTGTTCTGCTGGTAGCGGTTCGAGTAGATGTACTGAACGCCGGCCTTCATATCGTGGTTGCCTTTGATCCACGTGATGCTGCCATCGGCGTTGGCCACGGGATTGCCTCGCAGATTTGGCGCTTGGCTGCCGATCGTGTGTCCGTCCACACCGGTCATAAAAAATCCCTGGGTAGCGTCAAGCCCGCTGAAACCCGCAGTGGTCTCGGGTTTGAAACCCACCGATGTCAGTCCGGCGTTCTGATAGAACGAATAAGGCTTCAGCATGCCCCCCGCGCGAACGTCCAGAATCAGCTTCCGGTTGAAAACATGGTCCCAAGCGCCCCCGAAATTGTAGGCATGATAAGTCTGAGGATTGTTTGAGATTGTACCGGCGAATGGACTGGTATCATTCACCCACAGCTGGCTCAAACGCAGAAAGAGAGTATTGCTGTCGTTAAAATGCTGGTCAATTCGAATCTGCCAGCTATTCATATTGTCGGTCTCTGGGCGTGTATCCAGATAATTGTTGTTGTGAACGCCAAAAACAGGCGTGAAGTTCGGTTTCGGGAAATACGCCTGGATGAGTTGCACCATCTGCGGATTCACCAGTGCCGCCGGGATGACGTCGCAGGCAGCGCCGGCCGCCTGGGTTCCAAAAGAATTGCCTGGGGTTGTGTTTACCGGTTCCGGAGTCATCGGGAGATAGTTGGGATCGGTGAAAGGGCTGGTGCCTGAGCCGGTGCCCGGGACGCACTGAAAGGGCGTGGTGCCGCCTGCTGAATAAGGATTGTAGATCTGGTTGACAATTTGACTTGTCGGCGAAAATGATCCTTGGAGCGAACCCGTGAAGTCCGCATTGCCATTTGAATTTGCAGTGAGCCCTAATTCGGCCTGTGTGGGAACGGTCGTAAAGGAGCTGGCGGCTTTGCTGTAGCGCCACCCTTCATAAGCGCCATAGAAAAATGTCTTGTTCTTGAAAATCGGTCCACCGACGGCTCCGCCGAATTCATTCTGAGTGTAGTGACCAACAGGAATCGGGCTAAAGGGATTGCGCGCATCGAATGCGTTGTTGCGCAAGTATTCCCAAGCCGAACCGTGAAAACGATTCGTCCCCGACTTTGTGGCGACGTTCACCACGCCTCCGAGCGTGCCGCCGTACTCCGCCTTGTCGTTTTGCGACTGGACCTTGAATTCGTTCAGCGTTGGCAGGATGGGAAGAAAACCATATACCGCCCCACGTAAATCGGTGTTTAGAATTCCATCGAGATAGAAAAGATTTTCGCGGTTTTCTTGCCCATTGACCGAGGGCTTGTAAAAGCTTGTGCCCGGTATGCCCGTGATTCCCGCATCCGTGTTGCTGATACCAGAACCTTGCGCGCTCGAAACCGGTGTGACCCCGGGGGTCAAAATGAGCAACTGCGTAAAGTTCTGACCGTTCAAAGGGAGCTCCTGCAACGGCCGTTCATCAATCACCGTGCCAAGTTCCGAACTCGATGTCTTTAGCAGAGGAGTCTTGGCCGTCACCTCGACGGTCTGGTTCACCGCGCCAACCTCGAGCACCATGTTTTGAGTTAGCGTCTGGTTCACCTGAATCTCAAATGCGTTGACCTTTGCCACCTTGAACCCCGCTGTTTCGACAGTCAGTTCATAGGTCCCCGGCAGCACATTGATAAAAAGAAAATAGCCCGTCGTATTGGTCTGGGCCTCGCTGGTAATCTTCGTGCCTGTATTGGTCAACTTCACAGTGGCTCCCGTAACAGCGGCACCGGAGCTGTCCGTCACCGTTCCGTTCACCTGTCCGGTTGCCGTCTGTGCCCGCACCACTGAAGCGAAAATGCTTAGTACCGCAACAACCAAGGCCGCCCGTTTCGCTAAACGCATGGCTCGCTCCTTAGAATCGAAATTGACCGCTGCTTGCGCGTCCGTGCCGAACCGCGAGGGCTGTGGCAAGTAAGTAAGACTTGTCCCCCACGGTTTTCGTGCCAGGCACGAGTTCGCGACTCATCGCAGTGCGTGATTGATACCCCCACCCTGGCAGTCGGTCTGCGCTGGCCCCCCGCCGACTGCGTCGCTAGTGGGAGCCTATAACAAGAAGAAAATTGAAATTCAATATAAAAAATTATAATTTTATATATTAAAATAACGGCTAGGAGGCCTTCTTAATGATTCCTGCACGCGATGCAAAATCCGCTCCCGTCGGAGTGATTGCCAAAATTCTTCGCATCTTCGAGGCCATCAAGGTTTGTCCCTCTGGCCTTTCCTTACGCGACATCTCACTCCAGACCGGGCTCAACAAAAGCACCGCCTATCGCTTCCTCGCACACTTGGAGCGCGAGAGATATCTTTTTCGCGATGAAGCCGGTTCCTATGTCGTCGGTCCCAAGCTCATCGGCCTGGCCACCGGCGCCACCTATCAAACGGTCCTGCGAAAAGTCTGCCGGCCCATTTTGCAACGGCTCTGGAGAATTACTGACGAGACCGTGAACTTGGGAATCCTGGACGGACAACAGGTGTATTACCTCGACGTTCTCCAGAGTCCGCATCCATTTCGTATGGCCTCACACGCCGGCAGTTGGCGTCCGGTCTATTGCACCGCAATGGGCAAAGTACTCAGCGCGCACCTGCCGCCCGATGAGAAGGAACACGTGCTCTCGACGCTTCGCTTCGAGCGATTCACGCCGCACACTATCGCTCAGCTTCCGCGGATGCGAAAAGAGTTGGAGAAAATTCGGCAAGCGGGTTACGCCGTCGACGATCAGGAAGCAATTCTGGGCGCACGCTGCGTCGCTGCTCCGATTCTCCTTGAGAACGGTAAGGCTGCCGCAGCGCTCAGTGTTTCGGGGCCGACGACGCGAATCGATCGCGCCAAAATTCCGGTGTTCGTGGCGGCGGTGACGGAAGCGGCACATGCCATCTCACTGCGCCTCGGCGCTTCCGAATTTTTGCCCATCGCAAGCGGTCCCCCCGCTACGCAAGCGCACCCGATCCCAGCGATTACCGCGCCCGCCGCTCGCTACCGAAGCGATGTTGTCGCTTCGCCGCGAGCAAACCCCCGAAGCAGTGCAAATCGGAATCCGTGACGCGATGCCTGCACACCGCGCGGTAGGCCGAGCCCCGCAGTTCGCTATTCCGATTGCTCGGAGAGCAGCACGACGAGTCGCCGCGGGCCATGAGCACCAAGAACGAGGATTTTTTCGATGTCCGCGGTTCGGCTCGAGCCAGTGATGAGCGAGAAGGAGGAGTTGGCGAATAACTCGCCGTGCTGCCGGATTGCCGCAAGGGCAGTCCCCAGGTCGGGAACCAATTGTCGCGTTTCTGCCAGCACGATATGAACCGGTGTTGCCACAGAAGCGGCGCGGCCGCCACAAGCGGTCGAAACCAGCACCGAACCGCTTTCCGCGACCAGCACTCTTGCCAAAGTCACTGCTGCCGGAGAGGATTCGCTCAGCTGCCCCTGGGATGACCATCGAATCGCACGGGTTTCGGACGACTTGGCGATGGCGCGCCTCAGCAGCGGCGCCTCCTGCACGAAAATCTCACCCTCCGGAATCTCGCCGAGCAACTCGCCTAGAGCGTTGCCGCAGCCGGCCCAATCTGGCCGTACGAGGCATTCGGTGTTGTTCGCCGCACATTCCGCGCGAAAGCGCTTCAGCGGATTTTCGATCCGAACGATAATTTTTTCGTTGGCCGCCGCCTTTTGCGCCGGTGCCGCCGTTCCCATCGCTGCGCGGATGCGCGCGAGAATCTGTTCGCGCCCTCGATTTTCATCCCCCACGCGTTTTTCTCCACATCGCACGAAACGAATGGCGCGGAATTGGAGGCGCAGCGCGATTTTTCGTCCATGCCCGAGCGGGATCAAGGGCTGTTCCCTCGAGACGCATGCCGTACGCTAGCCGCATGGCCATTCGCACAGCCCATGCGAGCCTTCGAAATCGCCCCGCATCGAGCATCGCCCACTGCCACAGCCGCATGCCAATCTTCTCGGATAGTGGCCGGAGGCTTTCTTCGACCGCATTTCTACGATTCTGCAGAAGGTGCCGATGCAGATCGATTTTCACGGGACAGACTTCGGTGCAGGCGCCGCAGAGCGAAGAAGCGTAGGATAAATGTTGATACGCGCCCAGTCCTCCCAGATGAGGCATGATCACGCTGCCGATCGGCCCCGAATAAACGGTTCCGTATGCGTGGCCACCGATTGAGCGAAAGACCGGGCAGGCGTTCAAGCAGGCGCCGCAGCGGATACAATGAAGGGCTTCGCGTTGCTCCACATCGGCGAGCAGGCGTGTGCGTCCATTGTCGAGCAGCACCACGTGAAACTCCTCTGGACCATCGACCTCGCCTGGCGCACGCGGCCCGCCTACCAGCGTGTTGTAGCAGGTGATCGGCTGGCCGGTCCCCGCGGTCGCCAGCACCGGCCAAAGAATCGCCAGATCTTCCAGTCGAGGAACCACTTTTTCGATCCCGACGATGGCGACGTGGATGCGCGGAAGCGAGGCGCAGAGCCGGGCATTGCCTTCGTTCGAGGTGATTGCGATCATCCCGCTATCGGCGACCAGGAAATTTGCGCCGGTGATTCCCATTTCAGCGGAAAAGAAAGCGCGACGCAGAGCTCGACGCGCGACTGCCACCAGACTGGGCGGATCCTCCGCTTCCACCCCTCCGAGTTTCTCCCGGAACAACTTTGCGATTTGCTCGCGGGTGAGGTGCATCGCCGGCGTGACGATGTGGAAAGGCGGCTCGCGGCGCAACTGCACGATGAATTCGCCCAGATCCGTTTCCCACACTTTGATCCCGCGGCTTTCGAGTGCGCCGTTCAGGTGGATTTCCTCGGCCACCATCGATTTAGATTTCACTACGGTCCGCACGCCCGCGCTCGCCGCGAGATCCAACACGTATTTTCTGGCTTCTTCCGCCGTCTCCGCCCAGAACACGTGCCCGCCGCGATCTCTTACCCGCTGTTCGAATTCCAGCAGATAGCGATCCAAATGATTGATCGCTTCCCGGCGGATTTCGTGGCAGCGCTGGCGCGCCGCTTCCCAATCGGCGAAACGCGCCTTGCCGCGCCCCACCACCAGATCGTAATGATCAATTCCTCGGCGAACGATCTCGCGAAGCTCGACATCCACCGCCTTTGCCGTTGCGTCCTGGAAAAATTGCCTGGATGCCGCGCTCATTTCGTTGCCCTGGTTTCCGATCCCGCCGAATCCGTCCGCGCCAGAATGCCCGCCAGATGGATGGTGCGGACCGGCGAGTGCCGCCGGCGCAGAATGCCGTCAATGTGCAACAGGCAGCTGGGATCGGTTGAAGTCAGATATTCGGCGCCGGAACTTTCAGCGTTTTCGGCTTTGGTAGCGCCCATGGTCGCGGAAATCATCGCGAACTTCGCGGCAAACGTCCCGCCGAAGCCACAGCATTCCTCGCTGTGAGTCATTTCCACCAGTTCGAGGCCTTGCACGCCGCGCAGCAGCTGCCGCGGACCTTCTCGAATCCCCAATTCGCGCAGCGCGTGGCAAGCATCGTGAATGGCGACCTTGTGAGGAAACGTCGCGCCGACGTCGGTGACTTGCGCGATGTCAGTCAGAAATTCAGAAAATTCATAGACGCGTGCGCTCAAACTTTTGGCCTGAGCGAATTCCCGAGTGCCAGCCAGCAGTTCCGGATAAAAGTGCCGCACCATCGTCGTGCACGAGCCCGAAGGACAAACCACCGCGTCCGCGCAAGCGAACACGCGCGCGAATCGCTCGGCCAACGGCCGCGCGAGTTGCCAATAGCCGCTGTTGAATGCCGGTTGCCCACAACAGGTTTGTTCATCGGGGAACCAAGTTTCGAATCCTAATCTTTCCAACACGCGTGCCGTATCCAACCCAACTTGCGGGAGTAACTGATCAACAAAGCATGGAATAAACAGCGCTACTTTGCGCATTCGCGGCTCCATCGTTGCTGCCGCGAGTCATTCTTCTGTTCATGCCCCGCGGGTTCCTGTGGAATTGTTTACGACGCCGATTTTCCGAAGTCCAGTCTTTTCGCACCGGGCGATTCTGACATTTCGGAATATGAAATTCATTACTGTGGTTTGAATTTGCTTGACGCCGTTCTTTTTCTCCGCGTAGCTTCTCAGACGAAAAGGCAAACGGTGAGACTGATTCGATTTGGCGAGCCCGGGCGTGAGCGTCCCGGCATTCTGCTGGGCGACGGCGCCCGCCTGGACGTTTCTGCATTCGGCCACGATTACGACGAAGCTTTCTTCGGGAACGACGGGATTTCGTCGCTGTGTGCCTGGCTCGATCTCCATCGTGACAGCGCGCCCCGAGTGCCCGCTGCGGTCCGCTGGGGACCCCCCATCTGCCGGCCAAGCAAAATTGTCTGCATTGGATTGAATTTCCGCGATCATGCCGCCGAGAGCCGTATGGAAATTCCGCTGGAGCCCGTCCTGTTCCTCAAATCCACGACATCGCTCGCCGGCCCCTTCGACCCGGTGATCATGCCGCGTGGAGGGCGGAAGCTGGATTGGGAAGTCGAGCTGGCAGTGGTCATCGGGATGAAAGCCAGCTATGGGCCGAAAGAGAACGCGAACGACTTCATCGCCGGCTACGCCTTGCACAATGATTATTCCGAGCGCGCCTTTCAGCTCGAGCGCGGCGGCCAATGGGTCAAGGGCAAAAGCGCGGACACTTTCGCTCCGATTGGCCCCTTTCTCGCCACCCGCGACGAAGTTCCCGAACCGCAGCGGCTGCGGCTGTGGTTGAAAGTGAACGGCGAACTGCGCCAGTCAGGCACTACCGCAAATATGATTTTCGATGTTCCCACGCTCGTGAGCTACGTCAGCCAGTTCATGACTCTTCTTCCCGGCGATGTGATCAGCACCGGCACGCCCGCCGGCGTTGCTTTGGGCCGAGAAACGGACGCCTATTTGAAGCCGGGCGACATCGTCAATCTGGGGATTGACGGATTGGGAGAATCGCGGCAGCAGGTTGTCGCCGCGCCGTAATGACGGCAATGAGATGGGTTTCGTTGACTCAAGGGGTCGGTCAAAACAGGCATCCGATGACGTGCCCCCAGAAAGTGGCCAAGAAATGGACGGAGACGACAATTACGACCGTGTTCAAGTCGAAAAAAATCGGGATCGACGGCCAAACCTGTTTCGCCATCCCGCCGCTTGGCCGCTGACGGTATTTCTTCTCGCTCTGCTTTGCGTTGCCGCCGTGTCCACTCGCGCTCCTCTCGCGGCATCTTCCGCTGATCCCGATGCGCGCGCACGGGAGATCGTTCGGCAGATGACGCTGGCTGAGAAAATCACGGAGCTTCATGGAATCCGCGACGCGAACCATTACCGCTACGTTCCGCCCATTCCTCGCCTCGGAATTCCCGCCCTGCGCGTTACCAATGGTCCGGCAGGCGTCGGGCCCGGCGGAACGGGCCCGCAAGCGCCGGCAACTGCTCTTCCGGCACCCATCGCTCTGGCCGCCACGTGGGACGTGGTCGCCGCGCGTGAATATGGCCGCATCGAAGGCAGCGAAGCACGCGACCTCGGCAACGACTTGATCGAAGCCCCGACGATCAATATCGTTCGCGTGCCGCAGAACGGGCGCACGTTCGAGGGTTACGGCGAGGATCCTTACTTGAGTGGCCAGTTGGCAGTGGCCAACGTCGAAGGCATCCAGAGCCAGCACGAGATCGCCAACGTCAAGCACTTCGACGCAAATAATCAGGAAACCGACCGCTTCGTCATCAACGAAATCATCGGCCACCGCGCTTTGGACGAAATTTATCTGCCTGCTTTTGAGGCTGCCGTGCGCGAGGGTCACGCGGCATCGGTGATGTGCGCGTATCCGCAAATCAACGGCACGTTTAGTTGCCAAAATCGCTTGTTGATGACCGACGTGCTCGAAAAAGAATGGGGTTTCGATGGCTTCATCACTTCCGACTTTGGCGCAGTGCATAGCACCGTTCCTTCCGCCGAAGCTGGGCTAGACCTGGAAATGCCCACCGGGATTTATTTTGGCGCGGCCTTGCAGGCGGCCGTGACTTCCGGCCAAGTGCCGGTTTCGTTGCTCGACCAAAAACTTGTTCGACGGTTTCGTACCATGATTCGCTTCGGATTGTTCGATCAACCGCCGACGCGTCAGCCGATACCAGCTCGGAAAAACGGCGCAGTGGCTCGCCAGCTTGCGGAAGAGGGCATGGTGCTTCTGAAAAACAAGGATGGGACACTGCCTCTGGACGCCTCGCGCCTGAAAACCCTTGCACTCATCGGCCCCTATGCCGCCAAGGTCATCACCGGCGGTGGCGGCAGCTCGCACGTGGTTCCGCTCTATGTCGTCGATCCAGTCGAAGGAATCCAGGCGCGCATCGGCTCAAAAGTGCGCGTCGAGCTTGCCGATGGCGGTAATCTTGCCCAGGCTGTGGCGTTGGCGCGAACCGCCGACGCCGCCGTCGTCATGGTCGGACAAATGAACACGGAAGGGCGCGACCATCCGCTCGCTCTTGGTGACGGTCAGGACGAACTGGTCAGCGCAATCGCAGCAGTCAACAAGCATACGATTGTGGTGATCAAGAGCGGTTCTGCAGTGCTTATGCCGTGGGCCAGCCAAGTGGAATCGATCCTGGAGGCTTGGTATCCGGGAGAAGAGGATGGCAATGCGGTAGCGGCGGTGTTGTTTGGAGATGTCAATCCTTCTGGCAAATTGCCGCTCACTTTTCCCGTCAGCGTGAGCGACACGTTTGCTGCCAACCCCGTTCAGTATCCGGGCGTTGACAAAGTCGTGCGTTATACCGAAGGCGTCTTCGTCGGATATCGTTATTACGACGCTAAAGGCATGCAGCCGCTTTTCCCATTCGGCTTCGGCCTGTCTTATACGAAGTTTGCATACAAGGATCTAAGGATCGCACCAGAAAGATTACCTGTTTCCGGAAAACCAAGGGTGCATGTGGAGATCAAAGTCCAAAACGTCGGATCGCGCACGGGAACGGAAATCGTGCAACTCTATGTCGGCATCCCGTCAACCACCGCTGTTCCCGAGCCGCCCAAACAGCTCAAAGGCTTCGTTCGAGTGACGCTTCGGCCGGGCCAGACATCGCCAGTGCACCTGGACCTCGATCCGCGCTCATTTTCCTACTGGGACGTCGCCGCCAGCCACTGGGCAATTCTTCCCGGCACATACCAGATCCTGATCGGCTCGTCCTCGCGCGACATTCGTCTTCGCGGCGCAGTTCGCATTACAAAATGATTTTCATCAGAACAGAAATGCCTCGCGCGGAATGCGGCGGCAATCGAGGACGCAAGGAAAAAGTTCGGCGCGACGGCGGCTTATCTCGCTACTCGCCGTTTATCTTCCGCGCGTCTCCGGCCATCGGAGTGCTTGTGCCGGGTCAAAGGAGAGCCTAGATCCTGGGAAAGCGCCAGCGCCGCTCTTACCAGGGGCTGCGCGATTTGCGGGACGTTTTCCTTGGTAATACGAAAAGACGGTCCCGAAACACTGATTGCCGCCACGGGGCGGCTCGAGTGATCCCGCACCGCCGCGCCGACGCACCGGACTCCTTCTTCGTTTTCCTCATCATCGATGGAGTAGCCGCGCGTTCGCGTGGCGCGAAGTTCTGCCTTGAGTTTTTCGGCGCTGGTGATTGTGTTCGGCGTTGAACTCTTCAGTTCGTGCTGAAGAATCATTGCGTCGACTTCGTGATCGGGAAGTTCAGCCAAAATCGCCTTGCCCACAGCCGTCGAGTGTGCCGGGGCGCGGCGGCCAATGCTCGATGCCATACGTACGCTTCGCTGCGGCTCTATCTTTTGGACGTAAAGCATCTCCCCCTCATCGAGGATGCACAGATGAACCGTTTCTCCCGTCTCCTCCACCAAACCGTGCAGGTGCGGCAGCGAATGCTGCAGCAGGTCTTTGCTGGCAATCGCCTTCGAGCCCAGCTCGAACAGTTTCAACCCAAGCCGGTACCGTCCAGTTTCGGAATTTTTTGCTACCAGCCGATGCCGCTCGAGCACGATCATCAGCCGATGCGTAGTGCTCTTGTGCAGTTCCACGGTGGCTGATAATTCCGCCAAACTGCTCTCGTTCCGCTGGCTGCCCAGTACGTCCAAAATCGCCAGCGCACGGTCGAGCACTTGAATTCGGTAGGGCGACTTCTTCGCTTTTGTGGATTGCACTTTCATCGAGAATCCTTGCCGCAGGAGGCGACGATCTTCGGCTTCAAATGTTCCCACCATCTATGACTAGGGGCTGAACGGTTGTCATCGTGCTAGCCACCCACCGTCAACCGCCAGGACGTGCCCGTTCACGTAACTGCTTGCCGTCGAAGCCAGAAAGACCGCCGCTCCGGCCAGGTCCTCCGGCTCTCCCCAGCGCCCCGCTGGTATGCGCTCCAGAATTTTCCCGCCCCGTTGCGAATCGGAACGCAACGCTGCGGTATTGTCCGTGATCATGTAGCCGGGCGCAATGGCGTTGACGTTCACCTGTTTCGCCGCCCACTCGTTGGCCAGCGTCTTGGTGAGCTGGACGATGCCGCCCTTTGAAGCAGCGTAGCCAGGAACGAGAATCCCTCCTTGGAACGACAGCACCGATGCGATGTTGATGATCTTACCCCCTCCGCGCTCGATCATGTGTTTCCCAGCAAACTGGCAGAGGCGAAAGACCGAGGTGAGGTTCACTGTCAGAACCAACTCCCAATCCTCCAAGGAATGTTCGACCGCAGGGCTGCGACGAATCGTGCCGGCATTATTCACCAGAATATCCAAGCCCCCAAGCTCGGCGATCACTTCGGAGATCAGCAGCGAACACACGCCCGGATCCGACAAATCCGCGGAAATGAAAGTCACTTGACGGCCCGCCGCGCGAATTTGCTGCATCAGCTTTTCCGGCCGCGACCCGCGCGCATGAAGAGCGACGTCGGCACCGGCTTCGGCCAGCGCGAGAGCAATCGCCGCTCCCAATCCCTTATCCGAGCCCGTTACGAGTGCCTTCTTACCGTAGAGCCGGAATGACTCCAAAATCATCGTCAAACCTCAGGAGAAATCGATTTCTCGACTCGCTTAGTTCGGCGTCGCACAAGTCAGCAAACCCAACGAAGAAACGAAAAGTGTCTCAAAAAATGGCACGCCATACCTTATACTGAGACGCCGACGGAGCTGTCAAGGACGATGCGCGCACCCTGCCAACGAAAAAATGGCCCAGTGAGGGCGTCTTACTGGCTGACACTCTGAGATTTCAGTTGCTCGATGCGTTGGCGACCCGGGAGTATTCCCAAGACAAGTAGGGAGGAGAGGATGCAAGCCGCGGGTAGGGTCGGACGACGCATACAACTTTTGCTTTTCAGTTTTGCTCTGTTGTTTGCCTCCGCCACTTGGGGTAAGCCGGTCCGAATCGAAAGCTCGGTGAAGAGTCCTCTCGTTTCCTTCGCTGTCAAACGTTTGCGCGGGGCGCTCGCCTCGGCCGGCTATTCGGCCGGTGCAACGGGCCCGATGATTCGTCTCCAGCTTGATCACGGAACGCCACAGAGCTTCTCGATTCGCCGGGACCGGGACGGGCTCACGATTCGGGGTGGAGATGAACGCGGCTTGATGTATGGGATTCTGCGTCTGGCCGAGGAACTTCGCATGGGAGAGCCGATGGCCTCTATTCCCGACGAATCCCGCTCTCCTTTTCTTCCGGTCCGCGCCTTCAAATTCAATATGCCTTTCCCCGGCACCAACTACATCGCTCCGTCGCACTTAGTGGATACGCAGTGGTTCTGGGATCTGGACTATTGGCGCGGTTTTCTCGACGAGCTCGCGGAAGATCGCTATACCGCCGTCGAACTTTGGAGTGCCGAGCCTTGGGACCAGATGGTGCAGTTGAAGCAGTATCCAGAAGCGAGCGACGTGCCGCAGCCTGAACTGGAGCGCCACATCCAGTTCTTCCGCGCGCTCTTCCGCATGGCCAAGGAGCGCGGTATCGACACTTACCTCGTTACATGGAACATCGATTTGGCTCCGGCATTCGCGCGCGCTCACGACTTGCCAACTCGCAACGTGGACGACAACCACGTGCGCGACTATCTCCGCGACTGCGTCCGCACTCTCCTCGTCACCTATCCCGATCTCACCGGCCTTGGCACTACCCAAGGCGAGCAAATGGGCAAAATCCCGGAAAACAAACGCGCGGATTGGATAGCCGACGTGTATTTCCGCGGCATCCAGGAATCCGGCAGGCACGACGTGCCATTCATTTTCCGCTATTGGGGCGGAACGCCCGAAGCCACCGAAAAGGCGGCCCAGAGCTACCACGAAGGGCCGGTCTACCTAGACATCAAGTACAACGGCGAACACGTCTATTCTTCGCCGCAGTTTCACGTCCAGAATTCGGCGTGGATGTCCCAAACCCACGCCTACAAGCTGCTCTGGCATCTCCGCAACGACGATCTCTATCGTTTCCGTTGGGGCGATCCCGCATTCGTTCGCCAACTGTTTCTCGACATGAAGCACTCCGACACAATCGGATTCACCTACGGCTCCGAAGTGGATCTTCCAGGTCCGATCCGTTACGAAACCCCTGCCGCACAGAAGGGCCAGACCTGGCGCTATAAATGGCAGAAGATGTGGTTCGCTTTCGCGCTGTGGGGCCGTCTCGCTTACAATCCCGGGACCAACGACGCTCTATGGCAGCGCGATTTTGATCTTCATTACGGTAACGCTGGTCCTGCGCTTTATCAGGCCACCGTCGCCGCCAGCCACATCGCTCCGCTAACGACCTCCTATCATTGGGACTACATGAACGGGGATTGGTACGTCGAAGGCTCAATTGGCTCGTGGAACACGTCCGCAGAACAGCCTCGGCTCAATTACCGTCGCTACGGTCTTTATCAGGACATCCGCGACTATATCTTCAACAATACGATCGATTCCCATTACGAAAACATTCCCGCTTACGTCGCGCGCACGCTCTCGCGCCAGCCGACTCCGCCCGGGATGCTCACTCCGCTCGACGTTGCGAGGAATCTCGAACAGGATGCCCGTGCCTCACTGGCCGCTTCCCAGATTTCCGCACCGGCCGCAAAATATCGCGCCGAATTTCGCGATGCCCAAATGGATGACGAAGCCTACGGCCATCTCGGCCTTTATTACGCTGAAAAACTGCGAGGGGCAACCGATCTCGCCCTTTTCCTCTTCTCCGGCCGAAAAAGCGACCAAGCTTCCGCTATCCGGCACCTCGCTCGTGCGTACCGCGAATGGCAGCAATTGGTGGCGACCACCAGCGCGCGCTACATCACTCGCGAAATCTGGCTCTTCGGTCCATTCAACTGGAAAATGTATTCGCCGCGTGTCGCCCGCGATGTTGCACTCGCCCGCGCGATGCAGCCCTTCACGCACCAAGAGCAACTCTGGCAGGTTTCCGGCCAGAGCGGCAACAACGCGTCCTCGAAACCTGTCCGCGTCACGATTTATCAGCCGTTCGCCATTGCCGGTCTGCATTCCTGGCTCGTCTATTTCAATTCGGTTTTGAACGCGCCTGCCATCCAGTCTACAGACGGCCCCAGTTCCACCGCGTATTGGCGCACTTCCATCTCCGGCACGCAAAATCAGGGCGCGGTGGTCGAGCTTCCCTCCGGTGGCGCGGCAACGGTTACGGTCGACGGCAAAGAGGCTGTGCCGATCTCTCAAGACGAAAAAGGCGTCGAAGCGTTTCGGGTTCGCGGCGGCGAAATTCAAATTGAGACTAATCCCGCCATTGTCCCGGAACTGAATATCGTTGCGGGAGACAGAGGGAGCGCGAGTATTCCGATTGCCGCTTCCGCCGCGACGCAAATTCACTTGCCCGCCGAACGCAATTCGCAAGGCGTGTTGCTGATGCCGCCGGGAGTAAAACTTCCCAATACTTCGGCTGGCGGCGTGCGCGGAGTCGATCAGTCCGGCTGGATCGATTTCCATTTCCGGCTCCCTGCACCTGGCTTTTACAAATTCCGATGCCAAATGCGTGCGAGCGGCAATCGCAAGCCCTCGATCGCCTTCGCTTTCGACAATTGGAATGGAAATCAGAAATCGGCTGCGGGCGCGCCTTCCGATGATTGGGAATGGATTGAATCGCAAAAATCCCTGGCATTGGGCGCGGGTGAACACACCCTGACGATTCGATTGCGCCCGGGAGACAACGTGCAAGCGATCCAGATTCTTCCGGATTGAGCGGCAATTCTGCACCCGTCCATTGATTTTGTATTTTGAAATCCATTTTTTACTAATTGACTTTCTAAGTGCCGTCTCTTAGCGTCGCCTGGAACTAGATAAATTGGGTAAATGGCGCGGCTTCCGCGGATTCGACATGGTGGTCGTTCCTGAAAAAACGGAAAGAGACTGAGCATGCTGCTTTCACGCAGGGAATTTGGCGCCATCGCAGGCCTCACGGCTGCCGCAATAGGAACGCGGCGGCTTGGCTTCGGACGGACTGGTCGCACGGAGATTCCCGACGTGGCGGCCATCGACCGCCATCGTATTCTTTTGGCAGCCAATCGCTATCTTCATGAGCGGCCGATTACCATCACTAACTTTTCCAGTCCTCGCAGCCCGGCCGGCACGCATGACTATTTTTCCGAAGGCGATTACTGGTGGCCGAATCCCAAGGATCCGTCCGGCCCTTACATCCGCCGCGACGGCTTCTCCAACCCCGATAATTTCACGGCGCACCGTCACGCGCTCATTCGCCTAAGTCTTCAAGTTCCCGCACTCGCCGCAGCGTGGCTGCTCACCCGTGACTCTCGCTACGCCGCACAGGCTGTCGAGCATCTGCGCGCCTGGTTCATCAATCCAGCGACGCTGATGAATCCGAATTTGCAGTACGCCCAGGCGATTCACGGAATCACCACGGGCCGCGGCATCGGCATCATCGACACCATCCATCTGGTCGAAGTCGTTCGCTCCATCCCTTTTCTCGAGCGCTCACGCCAGATCTCGCCCGCCGATGCGGATACAGTGCGGAAATGGTTCTCCGATTACCTCGCATGGATGACTACTTCGAAAAATGGCCAGCAAGAGCGCGACGCCAAAAACAACCATGGCACTTGCTGGGTGATGCAAGCCGCTGAATTCGCCTCTTACACCGCCAACCAAGAGCTGATCACTTTTTGCCGTCAGCGCTTCCAAACAGTGCTCGTACCGAATCAGATCGCTGCGAATGGCAGCTTCCCTCTGGAACTGCGGCGCACAAAACCCTACGGCTATTGCCTCTTCAATCTCGACGCCATGGCTACGGTGTGCCAGATTCTCTCGTCTCCCTCTGACAGTCTCTTTTCCTTTGCTCTTCCCGATGGTCGAGGCTTCGCCAAGGCCATGACGTTTATGTTCCCTTACATCGCCGACAGAGGCCGCTGGCCTTACCCGCACGACGTCGAATATTTCCAGGATTGGCCCGTGCGCCAGCCGAGTTTGCTGTTCGCCGGGATCGCGCTGTCACGCCCGCAGTATTTTCCGGTTTGGCGGCGCCTCAATCCCGATCCAACCGTCGAAGAGATTATTCGCAATTACCCCATTCGTCAGCCATTACTCTGGGTTTGCAAGGAGACTCATTCGTGAAGAAAATCCTCCTGCTTTGCGCCGCTGCGGTGTTGGGATTGATGCCCGTTCGGTTGCCCGCACACTCGCAAGCGGCCACCACAGAGAATCCCTCCCGGCCGTGGATGAATCGTTCTCTTTCGCCGCAGCGCCGCGCCGAGCTGCTTGTTAAGCGCATGACGCTGGACGAAAAGATCCTCGAAATTCACATGATGAACACCAAGGAACATCCGCGGGAAGTGGCCGCGATTCCGCGCCTGGGTATCCCCGCTCTGAAAATCACCAACGGTCCCGCCGGGGCCGGGCCCGGCGATAGTCCGCATCCTGTTCCGGCAACCGCGTTGCCCTCGGCCATCGCCTTGGCTGCATCCTGGGATCCCGCTCTAGCCGAGACATTCGGAAAAATCGCGGCGCGCGAGTCCGCGGATCGCGGAGAAGGCGTGATCGAGGCGCCCGGCGTGAACATCACCCGCGTCCCGCAAAACGGCCGCAATTTCGAATATTTCGGCGAGGATCCATATCTGGCCGGACGATTAGCGGTTGCCGAAATCCGCGGCATACAGAGCCAAAACGTGATCGCGGAAGTAAAACATTACGACGCTAACAATCAGGAAACCGATCGCAAAACCATCAACGAAGTGATCGACGAGCGCACGCTGCGCGAGATTTATTTGCCCGCCTTCGCCGCGGCCATCCAGCAAGGCCACGCGGCCGCGGTCATGTGCGCCTATCCCAGCGTCAACGGCCAATTCGGCTGTGAGAACGTACATCAGCTCAAGGACATTCTTCGCGGTGAATGGGGCTTTCAGGGCTTTGTCCAGTCTGATTACACCGCGACGCACAGCACCATTCCTGCCGCGCTCGCCGGGCTTGACCTCGAAATGAAGCACGATGCTTATTACGACTCGGACATGAAAGCTGCCGTCACTTCCGGCAAACTCCCGGAGTCGGTGGTCGATACTATGCTTATTCGCCGGTACGGCGAGATGTTCCGCTTCGGGCTATTCGATCACCCCCATCAGCCCAAGCCGATTCCTGCGAAACAAGACGGCGCCATGGCGCGAGCCATCGCCGAGCAATGCGCCGTTCTACTCAAGAACTCCGACCACTTACTTCCGCTCAATCCCAAATCTCTCCACTCCGTCGCGCTGATCGGTCCCTTTGCAGGCTCTGCTCAGACCGGCGGAGGAGGCAGTTCGCAAGTGACCCCGCTTTACACTGTCACTCCAATGGAAGGCCTAAAAAAATACCTCGGCACGGCGGCCACGCTGACTTACAACGACGGCAGCGACCCCGCCGCCGCAGCGGCCATTGCCAAAACCGCGGATGCTGCCTTAGTGATGGTGGGGAACAAGGACCGCGAGGGCGCCGACCGTCCCAATCTCTCACTGCCCCCTCGCCAGGATCAACTCGTCGCTGCGGTCGCCGCCGTCAACCCTCACACAATCGTCGTCTTGAAGACTGGCGGACCTGTGCTGATGCCCTGGCTCGATCAGGTGCCTGCCGTTCTGGAAGTGTGGTATCCCGGAGAGGAGGACGGCAACGTCGTTGCCGACCTGCTATTCGGCAAGGCAGATCCCTCGGGGAAGCTGCCCATGACTTTCCCGAAAACCGAAAACGAGACTCCCGCGCACACGCCCGAGCAATATCCCGGAGTCGATGGCACAGCAGTCTATTCCGAGCGTTTGGAAGTCGGCTACCGCTGGTACGACGCGCAGAACATTGCTCCGCTTTTTCCTTTCGGTTTCGGCCTCTCCTATACAAGCTTTCGGCTTTCTCACGTCCGCGCACCTTCGAAAATGGAGCCTGGCAAGCCAATTCAGATCTCGCTCGAGGTTGCCAATACCGGCTCGCGTGCCGGTGCCGACGTCATTCAAGTTTACATATCTTCACCCGCATCCACCGGCGAACCGCCCAAACAACTCAAGGGCCTGGCGAAAGTCGACCTGCGACCGGGCGAAACGCGGATCGTGAGCGTCACACTCGACCCTCACGCATTTTCTATGTGGAGCACCAAGGCCGACCGTTGGATGGTGCAACCTGGCCAGTATGAGATTCTGGCGGGTGATTCCTCGCGCGATCTTCCTCTCCATGCCGTCCTGCACGTCCCTTCAGTTTCTGCGACCGCTCAACCCACAGCGGATTCCGGTGCAACGGAGAGCTCAATGCGTCCGCGAACGCCACGGCGCAGAGTGACTGAGGCCAGACAATGACCAATTCAAATCACGAACTCTCGCGCCGTAATTGCCTGGGCCTGTTCTCCACGGCTCTGCTCAGTTCCGGTTTGCTCGCGGCCCCTCCGGCGGCTGCGAAGGAGCTTCCCTCCGAACTCGACAGCACTCTCGGTGTGCGCACGTACAACGTCCGCGATTTCGGCGCGAAAGGCGACGGCCAAACGCTGGACACGGCCGCGCTGCAAGCGGCGATCGACGCTTGCAGCAAGGATCACGGCGGAACAGTGCTCGTTCCCGCGGGCGTCTTCGTCATCGGCACCGTCGAAATGAAGAGCAACGTAACGCTGCACCTCTCTGCGCAAGGCAAGCTGCTCGGCAGCGCCGACGGCAAGCAATATCACGCCGCTAAAGCCATTCCTCTGGCGGGCGACGCTACCCTCCGCGACGGCAACGTTGCACTCATCTTTGCCGCGAACGCCGAAAACCTCACCATCGAAGGTCCCGGCACTATCGATGGCCAGGGTGCGCAATTTCATAGTTCTCGCCGTGGCGTTCCCCCGCCCTCGGGACGCGGCGGCGACCTTCGCCCCTATCATCTGCTCTTCTATCGCTGCAAGAACTTGCGCATCCGCGATCTGTTCTTGTTCGACAGCGCTTATCATTCCGTCCGCGTCATTGAAAGTGATTTTGTTTGGTGCGACGGCCTGCGTATCTACAATCGCGTCAACGGCAATAACGACGGCTTCCATTTCATCAGCAGCCAGTACGTCCACGTCAGCAATTGCGACGTGCAATCGCAGGACGATGCCTGCGCCCTGTTCGGTAGCTGCAAATTCGTCACGGTCACCAACAGCACCTTCAGCACGCGCTGGTCCGTCTTTCGGTTCGGCGGCGGCAGCCCGGAGAATATCGTCATCTCCAACTGCGTGATTTACGACACCTACGGCTGCCCGATCAAAATGCAATTCGGTCCCGAAGCCCAGGCGCAAAACATTCTATTTTCCAACCTCGTCTTGCAGAATGTCACCGGCCCGATTTCGATCGACCTCAATAACCGCGTGCCGTTCGGCGGCGATGGGAATGAAACTACGGGAAAAGGGTTCGTCCGCCATATCATGTTCAACGGCATCCGCGCCCACGTGCTGGCGGAAGGCGCGCAGTTTCCCGATATGCCCTTCGCGCAGCACTACCGCCCAGGTGAAATGCGTCAGTGCATCGTTCTGAACTGCGTAGAGGATTCTTTCCTCGAGGACGTCGTCTTTGACGACGTGCGCATCACCTACGGTGGTGGAGGAACCGCCGAGGAGGCCGCAAGAGTGGTACCGCCCATCGCCGGCGAATATTTCGAAATGGGTACGCCTCCCGCTTACGGCCTTTACGCACGCAAAGTGCGCGGCCTCACTCTTAATAATGTTCGCTTCGAAGTTGAGCAGCCCGATCTCCGCCCATCCATCGTGCTCGATCAGGTTTCCGACGTCTCCATCACCGCTCTCGGCGCGCAGGGAAACATTCACGCGGAGTCGGTGCTGCGCTTCTCGGAAACGCAGGACGCTCTGATAACTGCGGTAAGAGTGCTGACGCCGGCAGCGGTATTCCTCGCGGTCGAAGGCGCTTCCTGCCGAGCCATCACTATCGATGGAGGCGACGTTTCGAAGGCAAACGCTCCCTTGGCATTCAAGGCCGGCGCCACGCCAGCAGCTGTGAAGCTACGCACGTAAACAGGATTTTTTTGAGGTCGAATAGGTTCTGCTTCGGTTTACGAAACGCGCCGAAGTCTCTTTTCCGCTTCGGCAGGGTCGCGATACACAATCACCGGTCGGCGCTCAGGAACCGGCACGCGCATCTTGCCAGCCTTAACCGTGACGCCCACTTTTTCCGGTTTCTCCACGTCGAGCGCCACTGCGGCGATCTTCGTGCCATCCCATTCTTCAGGAAGCGCAACAGCCAGTTCTTGAGCGCCCAAGCTGTAGAAAGCGATGCGACTCTCATCCAGCGGACAGAACGTGCTTCCGTCGCGCGCCACTTCGAAGCCGCTCAATTTCACCGAGTAGGTCTGCCGGCTCGTGTTCAATTGCAACGTTGCGTTTCGCTCGAGGCTGATCGTTACGTCGTCGCCCGCGCGTTCGAACGACTCAATATCGAGATGCTGAATTTTGAACCACGGCACCATGAGCAGATAAAACAAGTCGGTCACTTCCTCAAGAGGAGAATCTTTGGTCAGCCAGATGCGTCCGCCGGTATTCCAGAAGAGATCGTCAACCATTCTTCCCGGAAAAGGTTTCGCACGCCCGCCGGCGCCCCAAATTGCCGCCTTGCGATAAACGAGCGGCAGCATCGGCACCGGTGTCCCGCCGAAAGGACACTGCGCTCGTGCGAGTCCGTCGGCATAGTTGAACCACGTGACCTTGCCGACGAAGGCGTAGCGCAACGCTTCGGAGCTCACATCAACGCCGTATTTCCGAAAATCTTCCAGAACCTTGTAGCGGCCTTCCTCGAGATTCCTGATGCCGCTCGCCGGATGCGCCGGATCCCAATCGTTGCGGATAGCATAGTAAGAAAGGACATCGATGTGCGTGGTGTCGCGCAGCTTGTAATGCTCGCAGGTGTAGCGGACGCGATCGGCACCGGGTCCTTTCATGTATTTGGCCATACCGAGAATGTAGGAATCCTCGCCGGTCCAGTTTCGGCTCTTCCACAACTCGCCGTCGGGACACCGCGCGATCACTTCCAGATTCCATGCCGGGCTACTTTTGTAGGCGTCGTCGTAGTTGTCGGAAAACGTCACGTGACAGTTGTGCTGCGGGCCCTTCTCCATCAGCTTCATCAAGCCCTCATAGCCGCCGATCCGCTGGTTCACCTCGGCGACGGAAGGGTAGCCCGTGTCCTTTCCGTGAAACTGCCAGCCCCAAAGCTGAACCACTTGCGGAGAGTCGTCGGTTAAGGACGCCACTTTGCGGATCATCTCGCCCGCTTCCTCGAATGTCGCTCCCGGCTCCTTCCACAGCGGCTGGTCGAGATGAATGCCGTATTCGAATTTGTCGTCGTAGAAACAGGTCGGCTTGCTCGGCATTCGCGCCCGCACCAGTTTGGCCCCGTCCAACCAGTCCACTCGGCCATTTCCATCCACGTCACCGACGAAATCCAGCCGACAGTGCGAACGTTGCTCGATCAGCAGGTTGGGAGTTTGTTGGTTGCCGCAGTCGCGCGGGTTGGGCGGTGCCAGGTTCATATCGTAGCAGAGGCTTCCATTCACTCGATGCCGCTGGATTGTTCCAAGCGAAGCGCGCCGACGCCCGGGATGTCCCGCTACGGCGAGCGTCGTTCCGTCCATGTATGCGGTGGTTTCCTCGACGCAAATAGCGCGCTCATTCGCCACCATCACTACGGGCAGGCTGGCCAGCACGCTGCCCCAAAATCGATTGGCAGGCAGACTAGCTGCTGTCGCTGCGGAAAGCTCCGCGACGCTTCCACCCTGATCACCATGAGCGAGCCATGCTTTTCCGTCTTCCTCTCGCACGGTCGCCAGCCGCGGCAGCGCCGCTTCGATCAGCTCGTAGCCGTTTTCTTCCTCTACATCTTCCACGCTCACGCGTACCGTCGCGCCTTCGACCGCATAACGCACAATAAACGAAGCGGCAGGCTCGCCCTCATACGTAGGCTGAAAACGGAAATCGGCTTGCGTTTTGACAGCCTTCACCGATGCCGCCCCGAGCAGTGACGTAACGAATCCCCATGGCTGTTTTCGATGCAGCATCACCGCCAATTTTGCGCCGAAATCCTCGCCGCGCATCTCGGTACCGAGCGTCGTAACGCGATATAGGAAAGGCAACCCGTCGTCGCCATCAAGCACCAATTCGAGCTGGCTGGATTTGAGCACAACAGGATTCTGCGGCGCTGTGCGTTCCGGCAATTCCCCGCCGTCGAACAAAGCGGGCCACCAGGGAACCGCCCCTAGCCCAATCAGCCCCGCCGCTCCGGCCTTCAAGAATTCCCTTCGATGAAGTCTGTCGATTCTATTTATCGTGCTGATCTCGACCTCCTCTCAGCTCGCAAAGATTCGCCTCAGGCCTTGGGGCCAGCAAGCGATCGAGGCGATGGACGAGCGCGCCGAGTGCTGGAAAATCCAGTTCCGCCTCCTCGGGCATCTCCAAAACGCGATCCCTCTTCGCCTGCAAGAATCAGTCACCGCGGCCGATGTTATCACCTTCCCCGCGGTCGCGTCTGCACGCGTACTCGCAACAGGATTAGGCGAACAGGGATTTTTCGCACACACGGAATCCGCGTGCGTTCCACGATGATTAAGACTTCACTTTTCGGGAATACCCGCACCAGAAAATTGCAGAGTGTTTTAGAATGAATTACGCACTTCATGTCGGGGCGTAGCGCAGCCTGGTAGCGTGCGTGCCTTGGGCGCGGACCGACCGACTCCAACAGCTCCATTCCCTATTTTGGCTTCTCTGTGTTTTCACATTCGGTCTACGGAAAAAGTCACGCGAGTCCACCAGCTTCATCTAAAGGAGTGAAGGAGACAAATGGCACTAGCATTGCTCCGTTGACCTTCCACTTAGGCGGGCCTGTCGCAAAATCTGTCATTTTTCTCCGGGAGATGTTTTATGTCCGATACAGACAATGCGCGTACCAGAATAACCACCGTCAAGCCCGCCTCTAATGAGCACGCGGTTAAAAACAAAATACTTCTTGGCCTGCCCGCCGAAGATCGCTCTGTAATCTTTTCTAAATTGACGTTTGTTCCACTGCCAACTCCCACGGTCTTGAATGAAGCTGGGGAACGAATCAAGTTCGCTTTTTTTATTAACGACGGGCTGGCCTCGATTTTGAGAGTGATGAGCGATGGAAGAAGCGTCGAAGTGGGGCTGTGTGGAAAGGAAGGCTTCATCGGCCTCCCGCTTACTGCAGGATTTAGCAGCAGCCCTACTCGCACCATCATGCAAGTCGCGGGAAGCGCGTTTAGAATAAGCGCCAAAGATTTGTTAACCGCTTTGCGCGAATCTCCGACGCTAGTGACGAGCCTGCAACGCTTTTCGCAAGAACTGGCTCTTCAATCAGAGCAAGTTGCCACTTGCAATCGGTTACATGAAGTTGATGAGAGACTCACGAGATGGCTTCTCATGTCTCAAGACCGCCTGGGTGGCAGTCAGGTACCGCTGACACAGAACTTTCTGGCGTACATGCTGGGAACACGGAGGGCGAGCGTGACCGTGGCAGCGGGTATTCTGCAAAAAGCAGGGCTCATCAGCTACTGGCGCGGACGAGTGAAAATTGAAAGCCGCGCCGGGCTGGAAGATGCAGCGTGCGAATGTTACACCGCGCTGACACAGCAAACTGAAAAGTGGCACCAGGAAGCAAATAAGAACGGGCATAAATGATAAGCAAGTAATTCGAGCGCCGCGATCGCGATGGATGGCATTCAATGGATTGCGCAGCTCCCGAATTGGGGCAGGTGACGACAGTACTCCCCGGCCCGCGATGCAATTTCCAACCCCGGACTGAAGAGGGTTTCGATGGCAAGCTGGGTTTTAACATGCAGAAACTGCGGCGAGGTTTTCACGCATTCTCAGATAGGGCAGGCGCTGGCTGATTATTTTATTCCCGCTAAGCCTGCGTTCCCACCGGAAGGTTGGGAGCGTGAGTGTCCCAGTTGCAAGAGCAAGTCCATCTATCAGCAACACGAACTCGCATACCGGTGCGAGTAGGAATTCGGCTGAGCACCCTCCGTTGGTCAAAGCGACGGTTTTGAGAACAGCAAGATTTTCAGCATTTTCTTAACATTCATTAGCGAAGCATATCGCGAAAAGCCTCACTGAACCTGACTGCCTGTCAGCGTCATCCGAGTGATGGAAATGCATCCTCCGATGAGCCTTGGGCGCACTGCTTTATGGCCGGAATTAGCTCAGTTTCGAGCTTCATTTTGTCGAGCAATTTGATTGCACCAAAGCTATTCGCGAGAGCTTTCGTATCCTCGTCGTTCCAGACTGAAATTGCGAGCACCCGAGCGTTCGATGCGCTCAACTGTGACTTGACATCCCGGGGAGTCACGTTGCTTTCGTCCGTCATGTGTACGTCCATAACGATGATTTGCGGTTTTAACTGGTGCGTAAGCCGTACCGCTTCAGCAAAAGTGGAGGCTTCTCCAACCAGTCGAATCTGAGGATCTTCTTTGAGCAAATTCCGAATCATTTTTCGCATAATTTCAGCGTTATCGGCCAACAGAACTTCGATTGACAAGAGCGGCGCGCCTCGCAAGTTTTTCGAACTGAGCCGCACGTATATCATTTCGGACAGCCTGCGTGTGTACGCCAGAGTACCGACCGTGCGAGCAGTCTGGCGAAGCAGTTATATATGGCCAGGCTGAGCCGATCCTGTCTTTCTCTGAGAGGGCACAGAGCTCCCTCATCCCAAGCGGAAGCCCCATTTTACTTGTGGTTTCATATGCTGCAACCAATGCGCGATGCCCGAACGCGGTTCACATGGGTCCCTCTGCCGCACAGGACGGAAGTCTGGCAGACAAACCCCAGCGGAAAGCTGGCCAAGCGCACCCGTCTTTGCGGGTGGCGTCTCGCGTCGCAGCGAAACGGCGAGGGCGTCCAGGCTTAGGGATAGGAATCGAATTTTTTTTACAGTGAAATGTTTGACCGCTGAGATTTGCGCATCCTTAGCGGGCTTGCAAAGGAACTTGGTTAGCACCGCGCGCCGCAATCGCAGTGACTGCCAAACTGATTAGGCTAGCCGCCTCCCCGAACAGGAGGGAGTTCGAATTACTCATCCTGGTCCTTCATGGCCGAAGAGATGGTTGGTGGGCAACACCGATTGATGAACAAGCACGGGTTGAGCGAGTCGGGTGAACACAGATGAAAAGGGATCGCGGCGAATCATTTGCCCAACAAAAGAGCGCATCTGTGTATTCACACGAGGTGCACTGTGAATGCCAAACACAAAAGAAAACGCCCTTGACACGGCCGACCTCGTTAGAGATGACCCACGGCCGAAAACGGGGTGCTGTCCTAATTTCAAAATTAGGACAGCACCAAAATGACCAAAATGTGCGGCCCTTTGCGTGTTCGACAACACAATAGTAGAATGAGCTGGAACCCTGCTCAGAGGGGGATGCCGATAATGGTTTTTCTTGGGGTAGTGCGTGCATGAAAACCGTGCACATGCTAAAGGAGAATCGAACGCTACGTTGGTTCTCGGCCTATCTGTTCCGCCGCGTTCCTGTACAGCAGTGGCCTGCAACCTTTGCTCGGTTTCACGGGCTGAATGTGCCTGGGCTCGGCAAGCAGGCCCCGGGATCCCGAATTCGGCCGCCCACGAGTAGCGCCATCATTTTTAGCTTTCTGGATCAGACTAGGCGTATTGAAGGCGCGGTCGCCGAATGCGGAGTCTATCGCGGGTCCACTCTGGTCACGATGGGTCTCTACCTAAAGCAGAAGGGGATCGTTAAGAAGGTATTTGGCTTCGATTCCTTTGAGGGCTTCGGCGAAGAAGTGCAAACGGACATGCAGTTGGGCGGCGATTCGAGCCCGATTAAAAAAGTAGGCGGATTCGGAGACACAAGCTACAAACAGGTCTCCGATGCCATCGCCCGTTTTGGACTTTCTTCCGCCGTCACGTTGGTTCCCGGCTTCTTTAAAGATTCCCTCTCCCGCCTTTCCTCTTTCCCGAACGTCTCCTTTTTGCACCTCGATTGCGATCTCTACGATTCCTACAAGGAGTGCATGGCCTTTTTCTATCCTCGTTTGTCGCCAGGCGCGGTGGTCCTTTTCGACGAGTACCACGACCCGAAGTGGCCCGGCGCGAAGAAAGCCGTCGACGAATTCCTCCAAGGAAAGCCAGAGACTATTGCTTTTGCGGAAGCCGACGGTTACTGCAAGGCTTACTTCGCCAAGGCGTGAATCCCTTTTGAGCTCCAACATCGGGCGATTTATGATGA
>Ga0307373_10001171_pt1 | contig 49386 bp, 46 predicted proteins | sample OX2MG_FD_202534 | JGI IMG/M metagenome (GOLD analysis project Ga0307373, IMG submission 202534) | Soil microbial communities from Risofladan, Vaasa, Finland - OX-2 | ecosystem: Environmental > Terrestrial > Soil > Coastal area > Acid sulfate soil | place: Finland: Risofladan, Vaasa | collected...
GCTTCACCCATCGACGCTTCACGATGAGAAGATACCGCGACGACGGCAACTCATCCGCCGATGCCTCGTCGCGGACTTTCACGAGCGTGCAAGTATCGAATTTCGGTTTCGGACGAGCGAACGGGAGAAGCGATGCGAGAAAGAGCATGAACCCTCCGTGAGAACAGGGTGCGCGTACCCTAACATCATGGGAGTCATTTCGCCACCTGCACCGCCTCCTCGAACTTCACGGAGAGGAGTTTCGAGACCCCGTCGCCGCCCATAGTGACGCCGTAGAGGATGCCGGCGCGGCTCATGGTCTCGCGATTGTGCGTGATGACGATGAGCTGCGACTTCTTCGCGAGGTTCTCTATCATATCGCCGTAGCGGCGGCTATTCGCTTCGTCCAAGGCCGCGTCGGTCTCGTCGAGTATGAGGAACGGCGGCGGGTTCACTTGACTCATCGCGAAAATGAGCGCGATGGAAGTCAGCGCGCGCTCGCCGCCCGACAGCTGCATGAGGGAACGTATTTTCTTCTTTGGCAGGTTGACGGAGATCTCGATGCCGGGACGCTGCGTCGCTTCCGGCGTCTCTGGCGTTTCCTCCTCGCCTTCGTCCTCTTCTGCATCCTCCGGCTCCTCGAGCACGAGGCGGGCGCCGCCGCCGCCGAACATGAGCGCGAAATATTCGCTGAAGGTCGCGTTCACCTTCGCGAGTCCGTCGGCGAAATGCCGGGCGAGCTCGGTATTCAAATCCTCGATGAGGGCGCGCAGGCTCGCCGCCGACTTCGCGAGGTCGTCAAGTTCGGCGGCGAGGAAGAGGTCGCGCTCCGACGACTCCTTATATTCGTGCCGGATATCCTCGCCCGTGCCGCCGGCCTCCTCGAGACGAATCTTCGTGCGCTCGAGCGTACGCCGGCGCTCTTCCTGTACGCGGCGTTCTTCCTGCGGCAGCGCGGCGAGCGCGTCGTACGACACGGCCTCGGCGCCGCCGACCGTGAGCGTCTCGGCCTTGTCGCGGTCGAGCGCCTCGGCCAACAGGATGAGCTCGTGCTCACGCGCTTCGAGCTTCGCGACTTCCCCCTCCTCGTGCGCCTTCGACTGCGCGAGATCGAGAATGCGCCGGCGCGCTTCGCGGCCGGTCTCCTCGAAGGCGAGCATCGCCTCGCGGGCGCGGGCGCGGGCCGACTCCGCCTTCTCGAGCGCCGCGGACATGGCCGAGTACTTCTCCGCAAGCGCCGTCTTCTCCGCATTCAAGCGGTACGCGGCATCCTCTTCGTCGGAGAGGTACGCATCGCCCGGCGCGCCGTGGCGCGAGAAGAATGTCTCGATGGCGGTGCGGATGGCGGCGAGCGCGGCGCGCAGCGCTTCGACGCTATCGCCGGCGCCCGTCGTCTGCTTTTTCACCTCCTCGTGGAGCGCCGAGAGCTCCTCGCGCGGCACCTTCGCGTACGGCTCGCGCGCGGCCGCTTTCGCGCGGCGCTCCACTTCCGAGAGCGCGCCTTCGACGCGCCCCATCTCGCGTGAGAGCGTGGCGCGCTCGCTCGCTCGCGCGGAGACCCCGTTTTCGGCGGCGCGCAGCGCTTCGGTGAGCTTCGCCGTCTCGCCATCGCCGGAGGCCGCATCGGCGACGCGGTCGAGTTCGGCGCTCGCAGTGGCGAGGCGCTCCGCGGCGCGCCGCTTCTCCGCGGCCGTCGCGCGCGTCTCATGGGCGAGGTACGCGTCCTCGATCGAGAAATACGCCCGCGCGAGCGCGACGAGCTCGCGGCGCAGCTCGTCGGCGCGCTCGAGCTTCTCCACCTGCTTCTCGAGGAAGCGTAGGTGCGGCGCGAGCTCGCGGCGCAATGATTGCACCTGGGCGATATTCTCCTCGGTCTTCACGAGCTTACGCTCCGCCTCTTGCTTCTTGAACTCGTAGAGCTTGAGTCCGAGCGCGTCCTCGAGCGTCGCGCGGCGCTCGCGCGCGTTCGAGAGCAGGATGCGGTCCGCCTCGCCTTGCGAAATGATGTGGTGGCCCGTCTCGCCGATGTTCGCGCTCGCGAGGAGCTCAGCGACGTCGCGCAGCCGCACGCGCGAGCCGTTGATGGAGTATTCGCTCGTCCCGTCGCGCAGCACGACGCGCTCGATGACAACCTCGTCGAAATCGACCTTGAACACGCGGTGTGAGTTGTCGAAGACGATGGAGACGCCCGCGCGGTTCGCGCGCGGTACGGAGTGCGAGCCGCCCCAGATGAGGTCTTCAGCGCGCTTGCCGCGCATGCTCTTAATCGACTGCTCGCCGAGCGCGAAGCGGAACGCCTCGGCGACGTTCGATTTACCGGAGCCGTTCGGCCCCACGATGGCAGTCGTCGCGTTCGAGAAGTCCAAGACGGTCTTCTTGGCGAACGACTTGAAGCCAGCGATTTCAAGGCGCTTCAGCATTTATCACAGTATACAGGGCGCCCGCCCGCCGGGCAGGCGGTCTGTTGTGCATGCTCCCCTAGGCCGGCTCTACGGTGACCGCCGTACCGTATGCAAGCACCTCCGTCACGCCATTCGCCACGTCGTTCGCGTCATAGCGCGCGCCGATGACCGCGTTCGCCCCCTTGTCCGCGGCATGGTCGAGCATCTTCTCGAACGCCTCGGTGCGCGTGCGCTCGCAGAGGTTCGTGTATGCCGTGATGTTGCCGCCCACGAGCGTCTGGAGACTCGCGCCGATATTCACGATGAGATTGCGCGAACGCACGATGATGCCGCGCACGACGCCGTGGTTCACGACGATGCGGTAACCCGGCAGTTCGAACGCTTGCGTGACCATCTCTTCGGGAATCTTCGCCATATGCCGGCAGTATACCCCGTTCACCATCCTGTCGCATCGAGCGCGGACTGCGCAGCCGCCTGTTCCGCCTCTTGTTTGCTCCTCCCCTCACCGCGCGCGATCTCCTCGCGCCCGATGAAGACGCCAACAGTGAATCGCTTGTCGTGATCGGGTCCGACTTGCGCCAAGGTCTCGTACGACGGCGTCACACCCCGCTTCTCTTGCGCCGTTTCCTGGAAGCGGCTCTTCGCGTCCTGATAGGCGCGCTTCGCGATGACGTCATCGATCTTGCTCGAGAGGTGCGCCCTGATGAACGCATCCGCAGCTGCATACCCCTGGTCGAGATAGATAGCGCCGATGATGGCTTCGAACGCATCGGCGAGGATGACGTCGCGCGCGCGGCCCGTGTCCTTCGCTTCGCCTTTGGAGAGGAGAAGATACTCATTCACGCCGAGCGCCTGCGCGCTCTCGGACAGCGATCTCGTGTTCACGAGCGCGGCGCGGTAGCTCGTGAGTTCGCCTTCGGGCTTCGCCGGGAATTTCCGGAAGAGGAAATCGGTCACCGCGAGCTCGAGCACGGCGTCACCGAGAAACTCGAGCCGCTCGTTATGGCTACCCGCGTACTCGCGGTGCTCGTTCAGGTAGGAACGATGCGTGAGCGCCTCGGTGAGGAGGTCGGGGTCTGAGAACGATATCCCGAGCGCCGAAGCGAGTGAGGCGAAATCAGGCATAGTGGAATCATTCGCAGTATGCCGCAGGCGGCAAGAAAATCAAACGGCGGCGCGGCTTACGGCGTCGGCCCGCTCTTATCGAGCAGCTTCTGCACGGCCGCCGTGACGATGGGCAGCATGTCGTCATAGAAATTGAGGTCGATGATGTCCTGGAGCCTGAACCACTTGGCGTCGTCGAGTCCGCCGCTCTTCTTGAGCGTCAAGGGCTCGAACGCGGAAGACGCGAGGAAGAACCAGACATGCTTCCTGACGCGCCCTTTCTCCGGATGCGAGGCGACATACTCGTTCTCACCTACCTGACCTTCAACCGCCGCCGTGAGCCCGAGCTCCTCCTTGATGATGCGCACGACGCCCTCCTGCGGCGTCGGATCGGCCTCGATGTGGCCTTTCGAGAGCGTCCAGTGGCCGAAGACGTCATGGACGAGTGCGAGATAATACTGGCCGTCGTGCTTGGCGTAGACGATGGCGCCGCCCATCTTCTCGAGCGGCAGCTCTTCGCGCCGCACTTTCTTCTTCCCCTGCTCGTCCTTGCCGGGTTCGCCGAGTTCCTTATAGACGGCGCCGAGGACGCCGTTGACGAAGCGGCCGGAGGATTCCCCGCCGAAGGTCTTGGCGAGCTCGATGGCCTCGTTGATGGCGACTTTCGCCGGCACCTGCGTCCGGTCGGCGAAGAGGAGCTCGTAGAGGCCGAGTCGCAGGATGTTGCGGTCGACGGGCGCGATGCGGTCTAAGGGCCACTCGGGCGCAGCCTTCTCGATGACGAGGTCGAGGTCGGCGTGCTTCGCAAGCACGCCGGAAAGGAGTTGTTCCATGAACGGCTGGTCGGTGCTGTCGCCCGCGAATTCCTCGATGTTGCGGGCGAGGACGCCGGCCGCGTCTTCCTCGGACAGGTGCGTCGTATCCCACTCAAAGAGCGTCTGCAGTACGACCGAACGCGCTAAGTGCCGATTCGCCATGGAAAGATCCTGCGCTCATGATATCGCAAAAACGAGACCCGCGCACGCGGCGCGGGTCCGTCTCTGTGGATTCTCGCGATGCGTTACGACGCCTGCCCGCCCATGCCGCTTCTTGCTTTCGGACGGCTGCCGGCCGCAAGCTTGCCGAGGAAACCCTTCGACGTCTTCGCTGCGGCGTTCACGTGCTCCGCGTGCGCATGCTCATGCGCGTGCGCCGACACGGGTTCCGTGTCCGGACCCTTCTTCGCCTTCGGCGCGCGCGCCTGCTTCCCTTTCGGCGCGAAAATCTGCTTCCCGCGGTACATGCCCGTCGTCTCGTCGACGCGGTGCGGGAGGACGAGCGTGCCGCTCGCCGCGTCCTTCACAGCGCGGATGCCCGTGAGTGCGTGGTGCGACCGGCGGTTGCCGGTGTGACCCCTCGTATGGCGCATGCGGATTGACATGAGCGCACCTTATCACGGAGAGAATGAAAAGCAAAGCGGTCCTCGTCGAGGACCGCGATGGCGAAAGATCGGTACAGCTTGTTGTGGCGTCAGCGTTGCGATTCACGCATCGCTATGACCTCTTTGACGAACGGGTGCGGGCCCTTCCGTCGTTTCCGATTCCGGACCATAGGGAGCGGCGAGCTGCCGTCGCATGCCTGAACTTGGACGATCGTCACGTACGTCGCGACTTGCCCCGTATGCCCGCAGAGCATCTCGCACCTGCCGTCGACTTCCCTCGTCCTGCCGGAGCACCCGTTACAGCTGGCACAACGCTCGAACCCCGTGCCAGCGAGCTGTCGCGCATGCTTCTCGATGAGGGCGCGATCCGTGCGGCTCGACACCCGTGATGGGGAGTTCTGTTTATTCAGCACTGGTAATTTCCTTCTCGTTGAGGACTGCGCTTGCCTGAGCCCCATGCCCGAGGCAGCCATAGTTTTAATCCCATTCAGAGCCGAAATCAAGGCGTGAAAACGGCCGGCGGTGGATAAAGAGGCGGGCGCTGCTCGTTGAGCGGCGCCCGGCACCGGGCCTCATCGGCCATCGGGGAGTTCATCGGATGACCAATAGGGACAGCCGATCGTCTCCTCAGGGACTTTCAGTTGATCGAGGATCTCGCACTTCACGACCGTGGATCTGCCTCCGCCGTCCGGGTCGTGTGGCGGGAAGTACCAGTTGGCGCCGCTGCATTTCCGGTAGACGCCGTCCGCTTCTCGCACGCAGTCGAATTTTGCATCTCTGAGTTTCTTGACGGTCGCGAGGAGCGCGCCGTCATAATGAGCGCTTCTTGGGTGGGAAAGGGTCTCGCTCAAGGGAATCTCCATAAAGGTCAAACCGGGCGCATGCCCGGCTCTCCTCCTTCTAATCCCGTGCGCGACGGGATGCAAGGTGCAAAAACGACCGGCGGTGGATAGCGCACGGACCATGCACAGCAAGCGCCGCATAGTGCGCCTTCGTCCCGTACCCTTTGTGCCGCTCGAAGCCGTACGCCGGATGCTCGAGCGCGAGGCGCTGCATGAGGCGGTCGCGCGTCACTTTCGCCGCGATGGACGCGAGCGAGATGAGCGGGACGAGCTCGTCGCCGTCGATGATGGTCCGCTGCACGTATTCGGCGGGCGCGCGTAGCGCGCCGTCGAGCTCGACCGTGGCGAGCGCCGCGTCCGGCGCGAGCGCGTTCACGCCGCGCGCGACCGCGCGGCGCACGACGGTCGCGATGCCCTCCGCATCGATGGCCGCCGCGCTCTCGAGCTCGACAACGAAGCGCGCGTCGCCCTGCGCAGCGCGGCGCTCGAGAAGCGCGAAGAGCGCCTCTCGTTTCTTCCCCGACAGCTGCTTCGAGTCGCGGACGCCGGAGAATTCCCGCGCGACGTCGAATCCCTCGGGCACTGCGACGACGCCGACCGCTACCGGACCGGCCAAGGGCCCGCGCCCTGCCTCATCGACGCCGAGCACGAATCGCATCCAGAAAGTATACTGGAAGGGCATGGCGAGCCGGTTCATCCACCTCCACACCCATAGCCACTACAGCTTCCTCCAGGCGCTGCCGAAAGTGGATGAGCTCGTCGAGAAAACCAAGGCCGAGGGGATGGACGCGCTCGCGCTCACCGACGCCGGCAACATGCACGGCGCCATCGAATTCTATAAAGCGGCCATGAAGGCGGGCGTGAAGCCCATCCTCGGCGTCGACACCTATCTCGCGCCGCGCTCACGGCACGAGAAGGACCGCGTGCTCGACGCGAAGCGCTCGCGCATCGTGCTCCTCGCGGAGAACGACGCCGGCTACAAGAACCTCCTCGTCCTCGTGACGAAGTCGTGGACTGAGGGCTTCTTCGAGCGGCCGCGCGTCGACAAGGAGCTCCTGCGGGAGCACGCGGACGGCATCATCGCCATCCTCCCGTCCTTCTCGGGCGACGTCGCGCAGCTCCTGCGCGCCGGCGACCCAGACGGCGCCGCGGCGGCCGCCGCGGAATTCACGGACATCTTCCCCGCCGATGGCGGGGCGAGCGGCCGCGAACCCCGGCTATTCCTCGAGGTCACACACCACCCGCGCGTGCGCGGGCACGAGGCGCTCATGCAGAAGATTGTCGCGCTCTCGCGCGAGAGCGCGACGCCGCTCGTCGCCCAGCACGACGTCTACCACCTCGAGCCCGACGATCGCGTTGCGACCGAGATCATGCGCCGCATCCGCCAGGGCGAGCGCGGCCGGAACGAAGAAGAGGATTTCTCTTTCATCAGCGAGAAGATGGCGATCGCGTACTTCAAGGACCTCCCTGACGCGATTGGAAACACGCGCGCCATCGCCGACCGCTGCTCGGTCGAATTCACGCTCGGGAAGTGGACCTTCCCCGCCGTACCGGTCTCGCCGGGCTTCGCGAATCACGATGAGGAGCTGCGCGCGAAAGCGTATGCGGGCATCACGGCGCGCGGGCTCGCGGAGACGCCCGCCATCATCGAGCGGGTCGAGTACGAGCTCAAGATTATCATCGACAAAGGCTTCGCCGTGTACTACCTCATCGTCGCCGACCTCCTCGCTTTCGCGAAGAGCGCCGGCATCCTCACGACGACGCGCGGCTCGGCGGGCGGCTCTCTCGTCGCCTATCTCGTCGGCATCACGAATGTCGATCCGCTTTTCTATAAGCTGCCGTTCGAGCGCTTCCTCAACCCCGAACGCCCGAAGGCCCCCGACATCGACATGGACATGGCTGACAACCGCCGTGACGAGATGATCGCGTATGCGAAGCGCACGTACGGCGACGACCACGTCGCGCAGATCGGCACGTTCGGTACGATGATGGCGCGCGCGGCCGTGCGCGACGTGGCGCGCGCGCTCGGCCATTCCTACACGACCGGCGACCGCATCGCGAAGCTCATCCCCATCGGCTCGCAGGGCTTCCCGATGACCATCGAGCACGCGCTCGAGCTCGAGCCGGATCTGAAGGCCATTTACGACGAGGATGAGGACGCGCACGAGATTATTGACCTCGCCCGCCGCATTGAGGGCTGCGTGCGACACGTCGGCGTGCACGCAGCGGGCGTCGTCGTCGCACCGACGCCCTTGGTCGAGTGGACGCCCATCCAGCCGGACCCGAAAGGCACCGGCAAGCTCATCACGCAGTACGATATGTACTCGATTACCGACGAGTACGGCGGGGTCGGCCTCCTCAAGTTCGACTTCCTCGGCATCAAGAACCTCTCCATCCTCGCCGACGCGGTCGCGCGCGTCGCGGCGACGCGCGGCATCGCCGTCGACATCGAGAATGTCCCGCTTGACGACGCGAAGACGTTCGCGATGCTCGCGAAGGGCGACACCGAGGGCGTCTTTCAGCTGAACGGCTCCGGCATGACCCGCTGGCTCAAAGAGCTCAAGCCCTCGACCATCCACGACATCAACGCCATGGTCGCCCTCTACCGCCCGGGCCCGATGGAGACCATCCCCGGCTATATCGAGCGCAAGCGCAATCCGCGCATGATCCGCTTCGAGGACGAGCGTATGAAGGAATATCTCGACGCCTCCTACGGCCTCCTCGTCTACCAGGACGACGTGCTCCTCACCGCTATCACGCTCGCCGGCTACTCCTGGCTCGAGGCCGACGCCTTGCGCAAGGCGATGGGCAAGAAGATACCGGAGGAGATGGCCGCGCAGAAAGAAAAGCTCATGAAAGGGTTCATGGAGCACGGCAAGCTTTCTCGGGAGAAGTCCGAGCGGCTCTGGAAGCTCATCGAGCCCTTCGCCGCCTACGGTTTCAACAAGGCGCACGCCGCGAGCTACGGCAAGGTCGCCTACCAGACCGCCTACATGAAGGCGAACTATCCCGTCGAATACCTGGCCGCTCTCCTCACGGCGGATTCGGGCGATACCGACCGCATCGCCGTCCTCGTCGCGGAAGCGAAACGCATGGGCATCCCGGTCCTGCCGCCGGACGCGAACGAGAGCTCTTCGGACTTCACGGTCGTCGGCGAGAAGAAGGACGCCATCCGCTTCGGCCTCTCTTCCATCAAGAACTTCGGCGAAGGCGTCGCGGGCGCAATCCTCGCGGAGCGCGAGGCGCACGGTCCGTTTGCTTCGCTCGCGAACTTTCTCTCCCGCGTCGGCTCGAAGAACTTGAACCGCAAGTCGCTCGAGGCGCTCATTAAGTGCGGCGCGCTCGATTCGCTCGGCGACCGGAGCGCGCTCCTCGGCGGCATCGAGACCCTGCTCGAATTCCATCGCGAGGCGACGGCCGAAGCGCCGCAGGATTCCCTCTTCGGCGCGCTCATGGCGCCGCCGCCCTTGGAGCTCGCGCCCGGCGCGCCGATATCGCTCACCGACAAGCTTGCCTGGGAGAAGGAGCTCCTCGGCATCTACGTCTCCGGCCATCCGCTCGACGCGCATCCGGCGACGATGGCGAAGGTGAAGGTGTCGCTCGCGAAGCTCAAGGAAGAACCGCAGCCAGGCCTCTCGGTCATCATGCCGGCTCTCGTGAGCGACGTCCGGACTATCCTCACCAAGAGCGGCGAGAAGATGGCCTTCCTGAAGCTCGAGGACAAGACCGGCTCGCTCGAAGCCGTCGTGTTCCCGAAGCTCTTCAAGAAGCACAATGGCGCCCTCGCGCCCGGCGCCTGCATCATCGCCAAGGGCAAAGTCACAGTGAGGAACGGCGAGCCCTCGATCGCCATCGACGACCTGAAGCTCCTCGGTTAGGTTTGTGGTATTCTCTGCCCCATGAGCGATCAGCCGGATAAGGAGCGTGATCACAAGAAGCTCGGACGAGAGCTCGATTTGTTCACGTTCTCTGAATTGGTCGGCGCTGGCCTCCCGCTCTGGACACCGAAGGGGACGCTGGTTCGACAGGAGCTCGATGCGTTCGTATGGGAGCTTCGTTCGAAGTATGGCTATCAGCGCGTCACCATCCCACATATCACGAAACGCAACCTCTATGAGACCTCTGGCCATTGGCAAAAATTCGCCGAAGACCTCTTCAAGGTGACTTCGCGCGATGAGCGCGAATACGCCATCAAGCCGATGAACTGCCCGCATCACACGCAGATATTCGCGCGCCGGCCGCACTCGTATCGCGAGATGCCTCAGCGCTATGCGGAGACGACGATGGTGTACCGCGATGAACAGTCGGGAGAATTGAACGGCCTCACGCGCGTCCTCTCGATAACCCAGGACGACAGCCACGTTTTCTGCCGCACGTCTCAGATCAAGGAAGAGTTCCTCAAGATTTGGAACATCATCGATACGTTCTACACGCAATTTGGATTTGCCGACCTTAAGGTGCGCCTCTCGTTCCATGATCCGAAGACGCCGGAAAAATATCTCGGCACGCCGGAAATCTGGAAGCATGCCGAGGACTCATTGCGGGAAATCGCCCATGAGCGCGGTGCCGCTTCCTTCGAAGCGCCCGGAGAAGCTGCGCTTTATGGGCCGAAACTCGATTTCATCGCAAGCGACTCCATCGGTCGCCAGCATCAAGTCGCGACTATTCAGCTTGATCTCAACCTTCCCGAACGTTTCGACCTTTGCTGCATCAACGAAAAGGGTGAGCGCGAGAGAATCGTCATGATTCATTCGGCAATCATGGGCTCGATTGAACGGTTCACCGCTGTCCTGCTCGAACACACCGCGGGCATGCTGCCGCTCTGGCTCGCGCCGGTGCAGGCGCGCGTGCTCTCGGTATCGGAGAAGCAGACGGCCTATGCGCGCGAGGTCTTCGAAGCACTTAAAACCGCCGGCATCCGCGCCGAGCTCGACGATTCGGATGAATCGCTCGGCAAGAAGATACGGAACGGGAAAGCCGAGAAGATCCCCTACCTGCTCGTCGTCGGTGATAAGGAGGCCGAGGCGAAGACAGTGACGGCCGAAAGCCGCGACCACGGGAAGCTCGACGCCCTCCCACTCTCCGACTTCATCGCGCGCGCCCGCGAAGAGATTTCAGTACGAAAATAGCCGCGAGCGCGTAGTTACGCGCCGATGGCTGCGAACGCGCGGGTGAGCGCGAGCTTCGCGCCGGTCACACTCGCCGTGTAGCTCGAGTCGATAGCGGTGGTGAGGGAGGAGACGAGCTTCTCGAGGGTCGGCGTGTCGAAGCGCGCCGTCATGCGCACGACGTCGGGGTCGCACGGCGTGCCCTCGATGCGGGCGCGGTAGGCGTCGTCGAGCATGCAAACGGCATCCGTGAGCATCTTCTCCGGGGATTCCCCGCCGCGCGCTTGCTGGCGGATAGCCGCGAAGACCGCGCTCCGGTCGCCCTCGATGAGCGCCGCGAGGAAGCCGCGCACGTGCGCCGGCGGCAACGCCGCGCCGGCGGCGGCAGGGACCGCTTCGAACGACTCGACGTGTTCGAACACGGGTTCGACGTGCTCATAGACCGGCTCCGTCTGCGGCGCGGGCGCCGGGCGCTCCGCGCGGCGAGCTGCCGACGGCTCGCGCTCGCGCGTGAGGCCCTTTACAATGTCGTCGACGGAGAGCGCGCCGGTGGCGTGACTGAACGACTTGAACCCTTCGAAGGGCGAATAGCCGCGCGGTGCGTCGACGGGCGCCTCGGCATGCAGCGCGGCAGGCGCGGGCTGTGGCGCCAGCTCATGCGCCGGCTCCTGTTCGGCGTTCAGAGCATCCGAAAGGCGCAGACCGAACGAGTGTCCGGAGCGGACGACGAACGGCACCGCGCTGAAGAGCACGAAGTATGCGAGAGCGAGCGAAAGGCCTATGAGGACGAGCCAGTACACTGTCGTTCCGACCGGACCGAGGTCGAGGCCGGTGTACGGAATCTGCGAAAGGTAGAGGTACGCGAGCGGCGCCGTGCTCACGTGCGGGAGCGCCGCGAGCGTGATGGTCGGAGGAGGCGTTCCGCCGCCTCCGCCTCCACCACCACCGCCTCCGCCGCCTCCGCCGCCTCCGCTCGTGACGTCGAGAGTCGCCGTGCAGATGAGGGTTTGGCCGGTATCCGTGTGGAACGTGCCCGTGTACGTATGGCTGCCGATGCTCGTCGGGGATACGCTCGCCGAGCCTGAGACCGCCGTCGTCGTGCCGACGCCGTTATCGATGAAAACTCCCGTGATGCCGAGGCCGCCCCAACTCAAGGTCGCCGCATTGCCGGAGACGACGCTCGTCGGGCTGACAGCGAGCGTGCAGGACGGACCGCCGCCTCCCCCGCCGCCGCCGACCGTGACGCTTGCGGTGCAGGTGCCGACCCTACCCATCGGGCTCACGACCGTCCCAGTGAAGACGGTGTCGGCCGTGATGGCCTTCGAGGTCGTCGTCCCGCTTACAGCTGGCGCGACGCTGCCGATGCCCTGGTCGATGGAGAACGTATCGGCATCGGTCGTCGCCCAGGCGAGGATCGTGGTGTCGCCCGTCGTGACTGACGCGGGCGTCGCCGTGAGCGTGCAGGTCGGCGTCGCGGGCGGCGGCGTCGAGACGGTGATGGTCACCGCACAGTGGGCCGTACCGCCGGCGCCGATAGCCGTTGCCGTATACGTCGTCGTCGTGATCGGCGAGACGGATGTAGAGCCGCTCGCGACCGGGGTCGACGTCCCGACGCCGTTATCGATCGTGAAGGACGTCGCGTTCGCCGACGTCCACGAGAGCGTCGCCGAACTGCCGCTCGTGATGGATGCGGGATTCGCGGAAAGCGTGCAGGAGACGGCAGGAGGAGGAGACGTCGTCACCTTGACCTTCGCCGTGCAGTGAACCGTGCCGCCGGAACCGGTCGCCGTGCCGGTATACGTCGTGGTCACGATCGGCGATGTCGTCGCCGAGCCGCTCGCAACGGGCGTCACGGAGCCGACGCCGTTATCTATGGAAAAGGAAGCGGCGTTCGAGGTCGTCCAGGAGAGCGTCGCGGTATCACCGGGTGCGATGGACGACGGGCTTGCCGAAAGCGAGCACATGGGTGCCGCGGGCGGGGGCGGCGATATCACCTGCTGGTTCTTGAAGACGACAGCTGCGCAGACAGGACCGACCGGCACGTCGACCTTCCCGTCCGCCGGCGTGACGGACAGGAGCTTCCAGGTGCTCCCGGCCGGCACTTCGGTGACCTGATGCATGCCGACGGAGACTCCACTGAACGATGCGTTGCCATTCGCGTCATTCTGCGTCGTCAGTCCGCCATCAAGCGTGAAGGTGAATTGCGCAACCGGCTTCAGTTCGTTGCCGTTCGGATCGAAGGTCTCTTTCAGTATAGAGATGCAGCCTTTCGCGGGCGGGGGCGTCGTGACGATCACTTTCGCCGTGCAGTGAACCGTGCCGCCGGAACCCGTCGCCGTGCCGGTATACGTCGTCGTCGCGGTCGGGGAAACCGAGGTCGAGCCGCTCGCAACGGGCGTCACGGAGCCGACGCCGTTATCTATGGAAAAGGAAGCGGCATTCGAGGTCGTCCAGGAGAGCGTCGCGGAACCGCCGTTCTGGATGGACGGAGGGCTTGCCGAAAGCGAGCACGTGGGTGCCGCGGGCGGCGGGGGCGTCGTGACGGTCACGGTCGTCGTACAGTGCACGGTCTTGCCGTCCGACCCCGTCGCCGTACCCGTATACGTCGTCGTCACGGCCGGCGAGACCGTCACCGAGCCGCCGGACGCGGGCGAGACGGAACCGACGCCGTTATTGATGGAGAAGGACGCCGCGTTCTTCACGGACCAGGTAAGCGTCGTCGAGTCGCCCTTCGCGATGGATGCCGGACTCGCGGAGAGTGTGCAGGAGCACGGGCCGGGCGGCGGGGACGTCGTGACAGTGATTGTAATCGAGCAGTGGGCCGTCGCCGTCGCGCTCGAGACCGTACCGGTGTACGTCGTCGTCACAGCTGGCGAGACCGTGACAGAACCGTGCGCGACCGGCGTCACGGGACCGATACCGTTGTCGATTGTGAACGACGTCGCGTTCGCCGTCGCCCACGAGATGACGGTCACGGAACCGCCGTTGATGCTCGTCGCGCTCGCGGAGAGCGAGCACGAGGCCGCGGCGTAGGATGAACTCAAGGAGCCGCCGGTCAGGTCGTGCGCGAACACCTGCGCCGGGGTAATCGCACCGGTCGCCAGTGCGACGACAGCGCCAAGAAGAAGCGTCGCGGATATTGCAAGGACGCCGATGAGCATCGGACGGCGGATCGTATGGGAAATGAGGTCGTGGTCGGTATGCATGTGATTACGCCCTGAAACGGCAGCCGGCCTTCGGCTGCGCAGATGCCCTGCCCCCTTGCGGAGAGCCATCCGACTCCACACTACCCGGGAATCGGATGACTTTCAACAAAGTCGGCGACAACGACGAAACGGTCGGATTTCGAGGCGAACGAGTCACAGGTCGAGAGGGTGAGGACGCGACCTGTGACCGACAGCGGAATAGCGGCATCGTTCGCACTCTCCTTCGTCATGCTCACGACCGCATAGACGTACGCCATGTCAGCGGAGTCCACCTCAATGGAGTCGCCGCTCTCGAGCTTCTGGATGCCGTCGAAGGTCTTATAGGCCTGGTTCAGCACGATCGGCAGATAGCTCGAGTGGCCGAAGAGGACGACGTTGCCCGGCTCCCCGAGCTCCGCGGAGGTCGGGTAGCGCACGGCGCCTTTGAGGAGCAGCTGGTCGAGCGCATCGATATTCGTCGTGTCCGGATTCGCGATGGCCGCCGAGAGCGCGATTGACGGGATTGATATCTTTACCGGGAACTCGGCGCCCGCTGCGGGCGCGGGCGCCCTCGTGCCCGCTGCGACGAGGACGTCCGACGAGAGCGCCACCGCCGGCGCGGCCGGCGCGGCCGGATCCGGCAGGAGGTCGAGCCGCGCGAGGACGGCGACGCCCGCGCCGAAGACGAATACGGAAATGACGAGGAAGCTCCACTTCCTCCCATAGGCCCGCTTCCCGGCCCGGATGAGCCGCGCGACGATGCGAATGACGCTTACCATGATTGTCTCGCCCATACATACGCCGAGTTGTCAATTATGTCAATCGAGGCGGATTTGACACGCCCCGAGGATAGTGGTATCTAGAACCCGTCCTATGCGCATCTTCAATACCGTCTCTCCGGGCCGCCAGGCAGCCGTGAATTCCCTCGCGGCGGTCGGCTTCGTCGCGCTCGTCGCGGGCGGAATGTGGCTCGCGGTCTATTCCGCGCGCTACGTCCCGACCGCCATCGGCAACCTCGGCACGGCCGCGGTGTCGCTCTCGAGCATCTTCGCGTCGAGGGGTGCTCCGGCGGGCCTCTCGGTCGTACCGGCCGCGACGACGACGCTTCCCTTCTCGAGCGCGAGCTCGACGATGGTGTCGACGGCGGAGCCCGCGCCCGTAAAGACCGCATCGCCTGCCCCCTCGCCGACGCCGGCGACCGGCAAGGAAACGACGCGCACCATCCAGGTCGGCGGCGCGACGACGCCCGCGCTCTATGGCCTCCCTGACTTCACCGTCACCATCGACGCGACGGGCTACCTCGCGACGACCTCCGCGACCTCCTTCGTCGCGACGTCGACCGTCCCGGCCGGCAGCCGCCCGGCGGTCAAGTTCACCATCAAGAACATCGGTACGAACGCGACCGGCCCCTGGCGCTTCAGTGCGTCCATCCCGACGCAGACCGCGTATATCTACCAGTCCCTGCCGCAACAGTCGCTTAATCCGGGCGATAGCATCGAGTACACGCTCGGCTTCACCGAGGCGAACTCGGGCGCGAACCAGACCGTCTCCATCACCGCGAACTTCGACCATGCGGTTGCGGAATCGAACGCGAACAACGACAGCGCGTCCGCGCAGCTGACCATCCTCGGACGGTAATCCCGCTCCCCGCGTTTCCGCGAATGAAGAGACCGCCCTCGAGGCGGTCTTCGCATTCCGGCTGCGCAGGCTCGGCTCTAGACGTCGAGCGTCGCGTGCTTCGCGTTCGATTGGATGAAGGACTTGCGGCTCGCGACGTCCGTACCCATGAGGATGTCGAAGATGCGGTCGGCCGCGGCGGCGTCCTCGATGTTGACGCGCTTGAGGACCCGGCGCGCGGGATCCATCGTCGTCTCCCAGAGCTCGGACGGATTCATCTCGCCGAGGCCCTTGTAGCGCTGGATGTTCGCCTTCGCTGGGCGGGCCGCCTTCGCTGCCGTCTCCCCCTCTTCCGGCGCCTCTCCCTCGCCTTCCGCCGGATTCTCGGAGACGTCGGAAGCGGCGACGCCGAACTCCTTCAGCACCTCCGCCTTCTCCTTATCCGAATACGCGTACGCGATAGCCTTCCCCTTCGATATCTTGTAGAGGGGCGGCTGGGCGATGTAGACGAACCCGCCTTCGATGATGGGCCGGAAGTGGCGGTAGAGGAGCGTGAGGAGGAGCGTGCGGATGTGCGCGCCGTCGACGTCGGCATCGGTCGCGATGATGATCTTGTGGTAGCGCAGCTTGGAAATGTCGAAGACATCGCCGATGGCGGTGCCGAGGGCGACGACGAGGGCGCGGATCTCGACCGAGGCGAGCATGCGGTCGATGCGCGCCCGCTCGACGTTGAGGATCTTGCCGCGCAAGGGGAGGATGGCCTGGGTGCGGCGGTCGCGACCTTGCTTCGATGACCCGCCGGCCGAGTCGCCTTCCACGATGAAAATCTCTGCTTCCTCGGCGTTCTTGACCTGGCAGTCGGCGAGCTTGCCCGGGAGTGTCATGCCCTCGAGCGCCCCCTTGCGCAGGACGGAATCCTTCGCCGCCTTCGCGGCCTTGCGGGCCTTCAAGGCGAGGAGGACCTTGTTCACGATGGCACGCGCGTCGTCCGGATTCTCCTCAAGGAACGACGCCAGCGCGTCGCCGAAGACGGTCGCGACGGCGCCCTGCGCCTCGACCGAGCCGAGCTTCGCCTTCGTCTGTCCTTCGAACTGAACCTCGGGCAACTTGACCGAGATGATGGCCGTGATGCCCTCGAGGACGTCGTCGCCGGTGAAATTCTCGTCCTTCTCCTTGAGGATATTCGCGTTCCTGCCGTAGGTATTCAAGGTGCGCGTGAGCGCCGTCTTGAAGCCCGTCACGTGTGTGCCGCCCTCGGCGTTGTAGGTGTTGTTCGCGAAGGCCGTGATGCGCGCCGTGATGTCGTCGATGTACTGGAGCGCGACTTCCACCGCGACGCCGTCCTGTTCCTTGTCGACGTAGAAGATGTTTTTATGGATGGGCTCCTGGTGTCGGTTGTAGAAGGCGACGAGGGAGCGCAGGCCGCCTTCGAAGTAGAAGGTCATGGAGGGCAGGTCGAGGCCGAGTTCGCGCAGGTAGAAGCACGCATCGTCGTCGACCGCCGCGAGGCCGCGCGCGTCGAGGATGCTGATACGCACGTCCTTCACGAGGTAGGCCTGCTGGCGCAGGTGGGCGACGATCTTCTCCCAATTCCACTCGATGCCATCGGTGAAGATGGCCGTGTCCGGCTTGAACTTCACGATGGTGCCGTGCAGTTTCGTCGTCCCGATCTTCTTCACTTTCGCGAGCGGCTTGCCGATCTTGTATTCCTGCCGGTGGACGCCGCCGTCCTGGTGCACGGTTGCGACCGTGTGCACGGAGAGCGCGTTCACGACCGAGGCGCCCACGCCGTGGAGGCCGCCCGAGACCTTGTAGCCCGAGTCTGCGCCGCCGAACTTGCCGCCCGCGTGGAGGGTCGTCATGATGGTCTCAAGCGCCGAGACCTTCGTCTTCGGGTGGATGCCGACCGGCACGCCGCGGCCGTTGTCGGCGACGCGCACATAGCCGTCAGGAAGGAGCGCGACCTCGATGTCATCGGCGAACCCGCCCATCGCCTCGTCGCGCGCGTTATCGAAGATCTCCCAGATGAGGTGGTGGAGGCCGTCGGGACCCGTCGTCCCGATGTACATGCCCGGGCGCTTCCTGACCGGCTCGAGCCCCTCGAGAACAGTGATGGAGGACGCGTCGTATGCATGTCCCGCGGCGCCTTTGGCGCCGCGATTTTCTGCCGTATTTAGAGCCTTTTTAGCCATACAATCAGCGGTATTTCGTGCCTTTAGTATAGCACGAAGCGCTCGATTTTGCCTCCCTGGAGGCGCTACCGGACTCGGGTGATAGTGACCCCCGGGATGGCATCCGGCCAGACCGCGTTCTTCTTGATGGAAACCGTGACTTCCTCGGCGCGCGCATCAGCGAGAGCGCCGCGGGCGATGTCCTCGGCAAGCGCCTCGACGAGGTAGTACTTCGTGCGCGCGAAGGCGTCGGTCACGCACTTTTTCAGGAAATCGAAGTCGATCGTGTCCGGCAGGTCGTCCGACGACGCGGCAGCGCGCAGGTCGCAGCGCACCTTGAGCGACACCTCGAACTCCTGCTCGATGCGCCGCTCGCGCGCATTATGCCCGTGCGTGCCGCGAATCTTGAAGGCGTCGAGCGTAACGTAATCCATGACTAGCGTATCTCGTATCCCTTCTCCTTGAGCGCGGCGTAAACCTTCTCCATGATGGCGTTAACTTCATCATCGGTAAGCGTGCGCTCGAACGACTGGAAGACGAGCCGGAACGCGTACGACGTCCTTCCCTCTTTCTCGAACGTATCGAATCGATCCAGCCGGACAGCGAGGTCGCCGGCATGCTTGCGGATGAGTTCCCCGACCGACGCTTCGTCGGTATCGGCCGGCACCCAACAGGCGACGTCGCGCACGATGAACGGATATTGCGAGAACGGCTTGTACATACCGAGCTTGTAGCGCTTCGGCTCGTAGTCCTTGCCGTAATCCTCGAGCTTCGCCTTGGAGAGATTGTCGTGCGCAGGAACGCCTTTCCACGCAGTCTCTGTCATCCGCAGTTCGAGGTACTCGCCTTCTTTCGGGAAGACGCTTCCGACCTCGAAGAGCTTCGGCTTCGCGTTCGGCGGAAGCACGAGCGGCGCATACTCCCGCGCCTTTGTGAGCGCGTCGGCGAGCCCGTCCTCGAGCGAGGTGCGCAGCATGGACTTGGTCTTATCGAGCGGATTGGCGAGCATGACGTCGCCCTTCGGCGCGAAGGATTGGGTCGACACCTCCGTGAAGCCCTGCTCGATGAGCTGGTCCTTCATCCGCTCGATGCCGCGGAAGCGGGCTTGGTCGGGCTCGCCCATGGGCGGCAACTCGACCGAGGGGATGCTGTCGTAGCCGAGTATGCGGCCGACTTCCTCGACGAGGTCTTCGGGAATCGCGAGATCGGTGCGCTCAAAGGGCGGCGTCACGATGATCGTTTCTCCGGCAGCCACGCAGTAAAAGCCGAAGCGGCGGCTAAAAACGTCGGTAACCGGAGCCATTCCCTCGAGTCTGCGGCCAAGGAGACCGTTTATGCGCGCGAGCGAGACCCTCACCGGCGGATACGCGGGAGCGGGAGCGGGATATTCGTCCACGACGCCAATCACTTCCCCGCCCGTGATGTCCGTGATGAGGGCGAGGACATCGCGCATACCGTAGGCGGCGAGCCCGGGCGACGGCTTATTCTGGAAGCGCGTCGACGCTTCCGTGAAGAGCGCGAGCGCCTGCGCCGTACGGCGGATTGAGGGGCCGTCGAAGTTCGCCGACTCGATGACGAGGTCCGTTGTCGCCTCCGTCACCTCCGCCGCTTTCCCTCCCTTGATGCCGGCAATGCCGATCGGCAGATTGCGCTGCGCGTCCGTGATGAGGAGCGCGCCTTCCGGAAGCGCGTACTCCTCGCCCGAGAGGGTCGTGAACTTCTCGCCCTTCGTCGCGCCGCGCACGCCGATGGCGTACCGGCCCTCCTTGCCGGCGAGCTTAGCCGCGTCGAAGGCGTGGAGTGGCTGGCCGATGTCGAGCATCACGTAATTCGTCGCGTCGACGACGTTGTTGATGGAGCGCTGCCCGACCGCTTCGAGCGCTTCTCGAAGCCAGCTGGGCGACGGGCCGACGGTGACGCCCTTCACGACGGCGCTGATGTAGCGCGGGCACTTCGTCGGGTCCTCTATCTCCACCGTGAGCGCGTTCGCCCTCGGGAACGACGGCACGGGCTCCCGCAAGGGGTCTCTCTTGAGCGGGATGCCGCGTATGGCCGAGAGTTCTTTGGCGAGCCCGCGGTGCGAGAGGCAGTCGGCAGCGCGGTTCGGCAGCACCTTCACGTCGAGTAGGTCGTCCGTATATCCCTCAACCTCGAATGCATGAAAGGTGAAGTCATCGGCGAGCCGTTCCGCGTCCGACCCATTGCCGAGATCGTCTTCCAGCGACTGCTTGTCGAGGTACTTCTTCAGCAACCATGCTCGGGAGATTTTCATAGCGGTTTCTCGTCGAAGCCGTAGACGAACCGGATGTCGCCCGAATGGAAGAGGCGCGCGTCCGGAACGCCGTACTTGATCATCATGAGGCGCTCGATGCCGGCGCCGAAGGCGAACCCCTGGTACTTCGCCGGGTCGACCTTCGCGTTCTCGAGCACCTTCGGGTGCACCATCCCGGCGCCCATGACCTCGAGCCACTTCCCTTGCGCCGGGAACCACATGTCGACCTCGACCGAGGGTTCGGTGAACGGGAAATAGCTCGGGCGGAAGCGCAGCTTCGCGCTCGCATCAAAATATTCGCGCACGAACCGGTCGAGCGTCCCTTTGAGGTGCGCGAGCGTGATGCCCTCGCCGACGGCGAGCCCTTCGAGCTGGTAGAACTGCGCCTCGTGCGTCGCGTCCGTCGCTTCGTTCCGGAACACCTTGCCCGGCGCGATGATGCGTATCGGCGCGCCATGCTTCTCGAGGGCGCGTATCTGCACGGGCGACGTGTGGGTTCGCAGGAGCTTCCGCTCCTCGCCCGGCGCGGTCTTCACGCTGTCGTTACTGCCGCCTGACGGCGGCCTCCCACGTTCTGGATCCTTTATCCAGAACGTGTCCCACATGTCGCGCGACGGATGGTCGGGCGCGATGTTCAAAGCGTCGAAGTTGTACCACTCGGTCTCGAGCTCGGGACCGTACGCGACGCCGAACCCCATGCGGCCGAAGATATCCGCGAAATCGCGCAGCGCGAGCGTGACGGGATGCAAACGCCCTTCGGGGACGGGCGGCGTGTCTGACATGGAAAAAGGATAACAAAGTGTTATGCTCTGCGCTATGAGCCCGGAATCGGTAGCGTATCCTTTCCTCTTCATCGCGATCTACTTCGAAGTGTTCATCCTCGTGACGCTCCTCTCGAAGCCCGCGCGCGAGGCGCGTCGGCGCGCCCCGCACGCCCTCGGCACGGCGACCCCCTCGGTCGCCGTCATCGTCCCCTGCTACAACGAGGAAGCCACCGTCGCCCGGACCGCCGAATCGCTCCTCGCCCTCGACTATCCCGCGGACAAGCTCGAGGTTATCCTCGTCGACGATGGCTCGACCGATGGCACGCCTGCCGCGATGGCGCGCTATGCGCAGCATCCGCAGGTGCGCGTCATCCGTAAAGAGAACGGCGGCAAACACACGGCGCTCAATGCCGGCATCGCCATGACACACGCCGATTTCATCGGCTGCCTCGACGCCGACTCGTTCGTCGAGCCCGACGCCTTGCGCGAGATCATGCCGTCGTTCACGGACGGCCGCGTCGCGGCCACGACGGCCGCGATGTCAGTATACGAACCGAAGAAGCTCATCGAGCACATGCAGCACGCCGAGTACGTCTTCGGCATCACGTTCCGCCACGCCATCGCATCGGTCAACGGCATCTACGTCACGCCGGGTCCGTTCTCCTTCTACCGCCGGAGCGTCCTCGAGGAGCTTGGCGGCTTCCGCTACGGCTACCAGACGGAGGACATGGAGATGGCGCTGCGCATCCAGCAGGCGGGGTACCGCATCGAGAACGCCCCGCATGCGCGCGTCTACACGAAGGTGCCGGATACGGTCGGGAAGCTCATTAAGCAGCGGGTCCGCTGGACGACCGGCTTCCTGCGCAACATCTCGAACGAGTATCGCGGCCTCGTCGGCAGCCGCCGCCACGGCGCGCTCGGCGTCCTCGTCCTCCCCACGGCGCTCCTTGCCATCGGGAGCGGCATCCTCCTCTTCTTCCTCATGCTGTTCCAGCTCACGCAGGGAGCGATCACGACGTTCCAGCTGAATGCGGGCATCCCACTCGCCTACTCGCTCACCCCGCGCGGTTCGCTCGACTGGTTCTACCTCCCGGCGACGTTCTATACGCTCCTCGGCATCGCAGCGCTCATCGCCGCCCTCTCGCTCATCCTCGTGGGCCGCCGGCTTTCGCGGACGCCGGGTACGATTGCGCTCGGCCTCGTTTCCTACACGCTCTTCTATGGTTTCGTCGTGCCGTTGTGGCTCGTGGGCGCGACCGCCGACGTCGCCTTCGGCAAGCGCCGCTCGTGGCGCTAGCGTCCCGCCATGTCGATCGTCAAGCGCAATGCGCTCATCGCCCTCGCCATCACGGCGGTCCTCGCCGGAACCGTCGCCTTCGCTATTAATTACCTGAATAACGCGCGCGTCGGCGAACTCTCGACCATCGAGGATCAGCTGTCCATCGACACGCTCTCGCTCGATACGCAGTTCTCGCTCCTCGAGGCGGCGCCGTGCGACAGCGCCGCCTCCTCGACCGCGCTCACGGGCGAGCTCGCGGACCTCGGCAGCCGCCTCGCATACGCCGAAGATCAGCTCGGCAGCACGAATCCGCAGGTCATACGGCTGAAGGAGCAGTATTCCCTGCTCGAGATACGCGACTACCTCATCACGAAGCAGCTCGCCGCAGCCTGCGGCACGAAGCCGGTCACGGTGCTCTATTTCTATAGCAATGCCGGCGACTGCAGCGACTGCGACAAGGCCGGCTACGCGCTCTCGTACCTGCGCAATACGTATCCGTCCCTGCGCGTCTACTCGTTCGACTACAACCTCGACCTCGGCGCGCTCACGACGCTCATCTCGCTCACGAAAGTGAAGGATACGCTGCCGGCCTTCGTCATCGACGGCAAGACGTACTACGGCTTCACGTCGCTCGCCGACCTCGAGTCGCACTTCCCGAAAGGCGCGCTCGCGACGAGCACGGCCGCGAGCGGCAGCTGACTACCGATGAGCCGGGGGTGAGATTCGAACTCACGACCTGCTGTTTACAAAACAGCTGCTCTGACCAACTGAGCTACCCCGGCCGAGTGAGCGAACAGAAGCAAAAGTAGCATACTTTTGCTTCTGTGAACGAACGAGGTCAGGGTATGTACTCATACCCCGGCGAGGGGCGGAACGGGATTATTCTCCCGCACTGAGGTCGGGGATGTCGGGCTGTGTTGCCTTGAGTCCCGTCTTGAAATCGGACAAGGTCCGAACGAATTCCCGCGCATGCTCGCGCGAGCCCGCGTTTATATCATGATGCGTGCGGAAATAGCGCACGATGCGCGTGAGGAGCCGCTCGACGAAGCGGACCGCCTGCAGCGAGAATTGCGCGACGTCATGCCCGACGCGGCCTGCCATGCGGCGCAGCTCATCCCGGACGAACGCGCCGAGATCGACATGCGTTGCGATGAACGCGAGCCGTTCGACGCGCCGATCGAATTCGGCGCGCGGCGCTGCGAAGAGCCGCAGGCCGCGGCGCGCCTCGTAGGCGGTGAGCGCGAGGAAGCCCGTGAGGAGCGCGAGCGCGATGAGGATGGGAGCGGCGTAGGTCACGGCGGTTAGCGCGCGGAGAAGCGCGCGAAGCGGCTCACCTCGACGCGTTCGCCGAATTTCTGCGTCGCCTCGTTCAGGAGATTGCGCACGGTCTTCGCGTCATCTTTGATATACGGCTGCTCGAGGAGCACCTGATCGCGGAAATAGCTCGCGAGCTTCCCGTCGAGTATCTTCGCGCGCATCTCCGCCGGCTTGCCCTCGACCTCCTTCTCGAAGACGGCGGTGGCGGCCTGCATCGCGTCCTCCGGGATATCGCTCATCGCGGCGTACGTCGGGCCGGTCGCCGCGACCTGCATCGCGATCTCGCGCGCGAGCGCGGCGAACTCGGGATTCTTCGCGACGAAGTCCGTCTCGCACGAGAGGAGTACCATCGCGCCGATGGCGCCGTCATGCACGTAGCTGCCGATGGCGCCGGCGCCGAGCGCGCGGTCGGCCTTCTTCTCGGCCGACGCCGCGGAGCGCTTGCGCAGGATGACCTCGGCCTTCGCAAGGTCGCCGCCCGCTTCCTCGAGCGCCTTCTTGCACTGCATGACGGAGACGCCGGTCGCGTCGCGCAGTGCCTTGATGCGGTCAGTCGTGAGTTCCATGTGGAGGAATGGGCTTGATTCTAGCCGAAGGAGCGGGCGCGCGCAACCGCGTTCTCGAGCGGTGCTATACTCTGCCGGTATGCCGATTGAGAGAATCGTGCATGAGAGCGATGCATCCGATTTCTATCGAACCGCCGTCTGGAAGGATACGCCCGCGGGTACGCCGCTCGAGCGTCTCCCGCCGTTCACGCGGGCACAGTATGCTCGCGCACCATTCCTCACCCGCCTCTACCGCACGCACGGACTCTTCACGAAAGTCGCGTACCACGAAGGGGATCCTTTCCTCATCGGACGCCATCTCGATGATATTGCCGGAGAGTCCTACGGAGACCCGGGCGACCGCCCGCTCGTCGCTTTCTCGAGCTTGCATGAAGGAATCGAGAAATCGCTGTGGTGCTATAGCAAGAACGTGCTGCCGCTTATCGCCGATGGTGATCGCGATATCACGGCGATGCTCGCCGAGCGCTACGAGATTGATGCACTCTTGACCGACTCCGCCGAGCTCGCGACGCTGCTCCCCGCGCTCGCGAGCCGCTTCCCGCTCAACCGCATCCGTCACGTGAGCGTTATTGGCATATCGTTCAACGTGCCTTTCATAGTGCGGATGTTCCCCGGGACGGCGCTTACTCTCGTGCTCGACCTTCCGGAGACCGGCAGCATCGCCGTCTCGTGCCCGACGGCGCTTGAGGCCGATCGCGCGGTCTTCCACGCAGCGCCGCACCGCTTAATCGAACGCGGGCACGATCTGACGATCACTGACGGCCGGTTGCTGCCGACGCCGCTCGTGCGCTATCGAACCGGCATCGGAGTCCGTTTTCTCGAAAACACATGTGCATGCGATGCAGACGAGAGTTTCGAGTTCGCGGAATAATCCATGCGTTACCTCACGAAAAAAGATCTCGGGAAGCGCGTATACGGTATCGAGCGGTATCGGCCGCGAGACCCCTCAACGCGCGATCTACATCTTACCGCTTCGAGCGGAACGACGACGGGACTTCCCACGTTCCTCGTCATGTTTTGGCCGTTGCTAAGCCGCGATAGCACGTATCGGGAATGGTTCGCTTCCCTACACAGCACTGTACGAATCTCGCACAACCACCGCAGAACGCTTCGGTTTTTCTACTGCGCGCTTATGACCGGAGCGGCGAATCGCATCATTGTGCTCGATAAGCGCGATCTCATTCCTAAGAACCTTTCTCGCATCATGAACGACTATGAGCCCGTGGTGGTCAATGGTGTGCCGTCACAAGTACTCGCCTGGGCGCAAGCTGTCCGTGATTTCGGCGGAGAGACGCTGTGCCAGCGGATACGATCGGTCCATCTCTCCGGAGAGCAATTGGTTGCGTCCCACCAGAAACTCATGCGCGCATTGCTCCCGAATGCAACGCTCCGCAACTATTATTCTCTTTCGGAATCGGCTTTCCCGACCGCTAATTGCCCCGCGACCGATGAAAACAGATACCACGTGTTTAAAGACTCGCCGACGACTCTCTCCATTGCTGATCCCGACGAGAATGGCATCGGAGAAATCATCGTAACGACACATGAGTTCGAGAATTATCGGACCGGAGATCTGGGAAAGCTGGACGTTGTTCCGTGCCCGTGCGGGGAGCATCCGACGCTCGTGCTCTACGGGCGGAAGAACTTCGATATATTCAAAGTCTTGGGGGCGCTATTCATAAAGAGCGAGATCGAGCGCGCGCTCGAGCCCTTCGCGGATCGCCTCGCCGACTACCAGCTGCGCGTCGGCGAGGCAGAGCGGGGAGAGAAGCTTGTCGGCACGGCGACGCTCGACTTCGTCCCGAAGGACGGCGCGACCGTGCTCGAGACCGAGCTCGCAGCGCACCTCGCCCGCACGCTCTTCGTGACGAAGACGCGTACGCTCGCGCAGGTTATCGAGGCGGGGATCTTCGAACCGATGCGCGCGCAACGTGTCGTAGCGATTGCGCGCGGCAAAAAGACCGCCCACCTGAAACGAGAGATGAGCGAGATGACGGCTAATCCAAGTAACCGGCGCAGCTGATGTAGAGCTGCTTGTGCTCGTTCACGACCGGCCCGCCGACGGGAACCGTGCATGATGCCGCTGCCTGGAGGCTCGTTTGCGGATGCGCGAAAGGAGCAGCCATTCGTTCGTAGAGGAACGCGCCGAGAGCGAACACGACTGCGCCAATCGCGAACGCCATGAGCGCAATCGGGGCTGGCAATCGGATGAATCGTGGCATACCGAGCTAAATCTAGCTTGACTAGTGTAGTATAGGCGCTATGTTCTCCGCGCGCCAATCACTTATCCACATGCCTAGCGGGCGCGGATGGGTTCTGTTTTTCATCGGAGGATTAGCGCTCGTAATCGGTGGCACAGCATTCTACTACAATGCCGAAATCGCCGACGTCGCGCAAGCGGACGCGCTCGGGCACGCGCTCCAGGATTATATCGTCCCGACCATCGGGAACGGAGAAGCGACGTATACGGTCGACAGCGGCGGAGTGCGGCGAGACGGCACGGTCGTCACGGGCGCGGCGGCGCTTCCCGTCCTGCGGCTCGCGTATTTCTCGGTCGCGAACCGCCTCGATCCCATCCTCGCGCTCGATGAGACGTCTACGACATCGCTCGCCGCATCGGTCGCGGCGCTCAAACATTCCCTTGACGCGCTTGCAGCGCCCTACGATGCACAGGGCAAAGCGCTGCTCGCGGACAGCTTCTACCCTGTGACGTTCCTTGAGACACTGCCCTCGCTTGAAGCCGAGCGGCGCGCTGTACTTGCGCATCCGACGTACGCGGATGCCATGCAGTACGGGACGGATCTCATCGCGGCGCTCAAGGCGTATCGTACCGCGCTTAGTAAGAGCTTCGACGCGTTCTCGAGCTTCAACGAGGCGACCTCGACAAATTTCGAATACGTGGTGCCCGGGGGCTCCACGTCGCCCTCGGCGAACCTTACAGGCCTCGCGTCGCTCGATGCCGACGCGGCGGCGGCTGAAGCGGAAGCGGCGGCACGGCTCGCATGCCTCGAAGGGAACGGTGATTGTGCGCCGCTCGCCGCGCTCGAGCCGCCCGCATATGTGCCGCCCCTTCCGTCGGCCGTGCCGCCTGTTGCGATGCACGTCCGGTCGCTCCTCGACGCGTCCGGGTCGAAGCACGCTGCAGATCTCGGCGAGACGTTCCGTCAGCTCGGCATCGTGGTACTCGCGGGGAGCGCATGCGTACCGGATTTCTCACCGTTCTACGCATATCTCTGGGAGACGCAGGCTACGAGCAGTGTGCCGGAACTGCGGTACCTTCCCTTGAACGATCTGTATTTCTACGACCTGCGCGCGAAAGTCGACACCTCGCATTCGCCGTACTACGCGGCGCTCCTCAAAGCGAGCGGCATACGATACCTCAACTTCGGAGTATCGAATCTCTATGAATGCCCGGATTCCGGATTCGAAGCGATGCAGGTCGCGACGCTCTACGCGCTTGCGCAGGACGCGGCCACGCGGCCGCTCTTTGCGACGACGACCGTCGCAGACCCCGCCCTTATGAAGGTCCAGGCGGATGAGCGCCGTATCGCACAGAGTCCGGTCATCCTCGAATCCGAGGTCGCACGCTATGTCGGGGACCTCGCCACCCTCGTGAATACCGACGGCGAGACGGAATTGGCCGCGGAGACCTCGCCGGCCACCGTCTTCGAAGCCGAACGCCGTATCGCCCTCGCCCGCGAGCAATCGGCTTCCTTCGGCAAGGAGATCGCCACGGCCGTCGCGACGAACGCGGTCTCGCAAGCCATCAACCGCATGAAGGCGGGCCCCATACCGCTCTTCGGACTGTACTTCACCCGTTCGTATCCGTCTCTGTTCTACCTCGCCTGGAACGGGAGCATCGCGCCGGCGCCGGTGTCGTTCTTCGAAACGAAACGGCAGGAACCGCTCGCGAACTTCCAGATCGTCCCCTATACGCAACTACGCCGCACGTATTCCGACGCGGCCATCCTCCGCTTCATAGAGGCCTCGAATGAGGCGGATCAGGCCGCCGGCGTCCGTATCTGAGATCTTTCGGATGGTGCCGGGAGTGCGTTAGGAAGCGCGCCCCGACGCATAAGCGTCCGCGAGTTCCGAGAGGAGGAGGCCGACGGTCTCGCGCGAGGCATCGTTCGCGACGATTGGGAACGCCGCGTCGGCGAGGTCGCAGTCCGAGCTCATGATGGCGATGACGGGGATGCCGGCGTCCTTCGCTTCCTTCACGGCATGCTTCTCGCGCTTCGTATCGACGACGAGGAGGGCATCCGGACGCTTCGCGAGCGTGACGATGCCGTCGAGGCGCGTCTCGAGGCGCCGCTTCTCGCGATCAAGGAGGACGAGCTCGAGCTTCGTGTGCTGCTTGGCGAGCGCGCCGGTCGCCGTCTTCTCCGTAAGCTCCGCGAGCCGGTCGATGCGCTTCTTTATCTCGGTCCAGTTGGAGATGGTGCCGCCGAGCCAGCGGGTCGCGACGTATGGTGCGCCGACATCCTCGGCCGCCTTCTTCACGAGCGCGGCGACCTCCGTCTTCCCGCCGACGAAGAGGACCGTCTTCCCTTCCTTCGCGAACGCCGCGAGCGCGGCCTTCGCGGCCGTGAGCTGCTCGGCCGTCTTCGTGAGGTCGATTATCTCATGCCGCCCGCGCGCGCCGACGAGGAACGGCTTCATGGAGGGGTGGCGCCGGCTCTTCACCTGCGCGAAATGCGCCCCTGTGTCGAAGAGGCGCTGGAGCTCCTGCGTATCGGCTGCGGTCGTCATTACCCCGCCACTCTAGCCGGGAAAGGCCGCAAACGCAAGCTGGCGCGACGTCACGCCTCTTCTGCCGGCCCGACGCCGCCCGCAGCCGCGGCGGCATGGAGCGCGGCGATGATGTCGCCGATGCCCCCGGCCATGACCTTCGGCAGGTTATGCCAGGATTCCTTGAGCCGATGGTCAGTCACGCGGTCTTGGAGGTAGTTGTAGGTGCGGATCTTCTCCGAGCGGTCGCCCGTGCCGATCTGCGCCTTGCGCTCGGCCGCGTGCGCTTTCGCCTCCTTCTCTTCTTGGAGCTGCTCGAGCTTCGCCATGAGGATCTGCATTGCTTTCTCGCGGTTCGCCTGCTGGCTGCGCTCCGCTTGGCTCCTCACCTCGATGCCAGTCGGCGTATGGACGAGGCGGACGGCCGTCTCGACCTTGTTCACGTTCTGGCCTCCCGCGCCGCCGGCTCGGGAGAACTCTATCTCGATGTTAGCGGGATTGACGGCCACCGTCGATTTCGCGCGGATGGGCAGGATGGCGACGGACGCGGTGGAGGTGTGGATGCGCCCGGACTTCTCCGTCGCCGGGACGCGCTGGACGCGATGAACGCCGGTCTCATACCGGAGCGCGTCGTAGGCGTCGGCGCCCGCGACTTCGAAGGTAAGGTCGTCGACGATGCGCGTCTTCCAGCCGCGCGACTCCGCGTATTTGAGATACATGTTCTCGAGGTCGCGCGCGAAGATGGCCGCTTCGTCGCCGCCCGCTCCGGCGCGCAGCTCCACCACGACCGACGTCGGCCGCGCCTTTTCCTCTTTCTCGCGCGCGAGGATGCGCTCGATCTCCGCGAGGATGTCTCCCTGCCGCGTCCGGATGCGCGCGTCGTCCTCGGCAGCAATCCGCAGGAGTTCCGCGTCCGCGCCGGCCGCGGCGCGCGCGTCCGCCGCCTCATTCTCGAGGCGTTCATATTCTTCCGCGAGGTAGGCGGTCGCGAAGTTCTTTTTAAACTCTGGCGAATATTCCATCGTGTTCTCCCTCACTCTATCACCCCCATCCTCTTCAGCGAGCCTGATGCGGATCGGGAGGCTCTCGGAAGCGAAACAGCATGGTAATTTCGGCGCCGAAGGGAGGCCGCGACGAAATTTGCGAGCCGAGAGCGAGCGCGCCTGCCCCAGCGGGCAGGCGACGCGTACTCCCGATCCGTATCAGGCGAGCGCCCTATTTCTTCCCAACACACGAAGACGTGTGGACGGGCTTCGGCAGCTACCGGCTGCCTCGCTTCGCGGCGCGCTGCTTGAAGCGCTCGACGCGGCCGGTCTTGTCGAGCATGCGGTCCTCTCCCGTGTAGAACGGGTGCGACTTGCTTGAGATCTCGACGGTCACCTTCGGATATTCCTTCCCCTCGTATTTTGTGGTCTCGGTCGCCCTGATGGTCGAGCCGATGAGAAATTTCTCGCCGGAGGCGAGATCCTCGAAGACGACGGGACGGTACTCCGTCGGATGGATATCCTTCTTCATGCGGGCGATACTAGCACACCCCTAGAATTCCTGGAAGGTCGGCACCGTGTTTACGGTTGTCTTCTGCGAGATCATCGTGCCCTCGAAGGTCTGGCAAGAGATGGTGTAGACGGATTGGCTATTGATGGCGACGGTCTGCGAGCCGGAGAGTGCCGCGGAGGAGACGCCGGGGCCGGAGACCTTGCAGCTCTTGACGGCCTGCGAGGACCACGAGATGGTCGATTGGCTTCCCGTATGGACGCGCGCGGGACTCGCCGTGATGGTCGCGCCCGGCGGGATGACGGTAATCGTGATGGATGGGGACGGCGAAGAACCACCGGGGCCCGTGCAGGTGATGCCGTACGGCGTCGTCACCGCTGGGGTGACCGTCACGCTGCCGGACGTCGCGCCGCCTGTCGAGAAGCCGGAACCGGTGCAGGAAGTCGTGTTCGACGAGGTCCATGTGATAGTCGCGGACTGTCCCTGGTCGATCGTGTACGAGTCGGCGGAGAGCGTCACCGTCGGCGGCGGATTCGCGACCGTGAGGTAGAGCCACGGGCCGCAGTCGTCGCCCGTGTTCGTCTCGTTCACCGAGAGCTGCCACGAGGTATTGTGGTTCGCGCAAGCGCGCACCTCGTACGTGCCGGCGGAGGGGAACTGATAAGTCGCAGAGATGGTGGTGTTCGCGTTCACGGCGAGCGAAGCGACGGTGCCGCCATCGAGCAGCGCGACCGTCGTTGTCGCGCCTCCCACGCCAGAATGCTGCGCGATCTGGAAGAGGTTGTCGAAGTTATAGGCAGTAGCGGTCCCGACGTTATACACGGGAGCGGACAATGTTTCGTTGACGGTTGCAACCACCGGCGTCGGCGTCACCGTCGTCGGGCCGGCGTAGAGGCCGGGCAGCGTGCAACGCGAGTCGGGCGGCGCTGTTGCAGAACACGTGACACCGTCGCATTCTATCGTGCCGGTATTCGACTGCCCGCAGGCGTTCGTCGCGGTGCAGGTCTGGCCGAAATTGGCAGGCACGGGCGGCGGCGAAAGCGGCGTCGGGGTGCCGCAGGCGACCCACTGGATGCCGGTATTTTGACTGGTCGTATCCCACCCTTGACCGGCGACGAAATTTCCCCAGCCGCCATAGTTCGTGCTACCGCCATAGGCAGAGCCCCCACCGTTATGTCGAGATTCCGCGTAGTAACTGAGTACACAAGATTGCCCTTGCAAGGGCGGGCAGGTGGTGCAGCTGCCGGAGTAGGAATCACAAACGGGGGTGCAGGAGATGTACGTTGGACTGCAAGAGTAGGTAAAACCGCCATATCCATCGGATGTTCCGGATAGATAACCATACGTATTCTGGTCCGGGGCAGGAGCATAGTCGGTGTATTCAGTAGCGCCGAGTGGAGCGGGCTTCCCCGCGAGCTGACAGACCATCGATTCGGCCGTATAGACGCTTTGACCGCTGTAGTTGCCGCGGAAGTCGTCGTAAGTCCCGAGCCAGTGGCCGGAAGGCGTTATCGTGTTCGTGTATACGTAGTTGGATGGCGGATTCGAGGTGCAGATGCCGCCGACGACGACACCAGTCGCGGTCTGCCCGCAGGCGTTCGTCGCTGAACAGGTCGTGCAGTACGGCATCGTGAAGCTGTTCGTGGAGATGACGTCAGTCGTCGATGTGAGCAAATAGCCGCCGTAGCTGTAAAAGATTGAATACGTATAGCTCTGTCCGGATGACCCGCCATTCCAGGTATAGGTGCCGTTGCAGTGCTGACTGGTCGCGACGACCGTGCCGTTCATGGAGATGGAAACGGGCGTCGCCGTGGTGCATGCCGAGCCGGGCGCAGCCGTCCATTGGAGAGAGACGACCGGGCTGCCGTTATTGCACGTCGGTCCGGACGTTATGCTCGACGACCCGCAGGCGGGCGCGACGATGCCGGAGCCGACCTGCGTGAGCCAGGAGGTTCCGCCCGACGCCGGCGTGCTCGTCGCGGCGGCGATGATGGCGGAGCCGAACTGCGTGAGTCCGGAGGTGTCGAGCGCCGCGGGAAGGCTGGCGGCAGCCGCGACGGTCGGGATGGTAGCAGCGCAGGCAGCACTAACAAAGACGAGTATCGCGAATAGGCCCCTCGAATGCCGCATACTTAGAAGTATACCGTGGCCGCGCTTTGCATGAGCGCTATCCACACGCGGGATGGCTACAGGCCGCTCACGCGCGCGCGGGCGAGGTTCACGGCTATCGCGTCCTGAAAGGACTTGATGCCCGCAGCGCTCATCGCCGGGTCGTTGCCGGGATACGCGGCGACCCAGGATGCTTCCGTGAGGCCCGCCGCAAGCGTCTGCGCCCGTTCGAAGGCGTTCGCGGCAACCGCGAATTCGTTCAGATTGAGCTCCTGAACGCCGAGGTTGTTCCAGAGCCATGGATTCTCTTCGCCTCCCGTCGCCATCGTGACGCCGCGCTCGAGGAGCGTCTTCGCTTCGGCGTATTTCCCTTCCTGCCCGAGCACCCAGGCGAGGTCATTGTAGCCCGCCCATTCGGTCGGCGCCCACGAGACGAACGTCGTGAAATCGCTCTCGGCACCGGCGAGGTCACCGCGGTAGGCGCGTATGAGCCCGCGAACATAGTAGGTGCGGAAATTGTCGGGATGATACGAAAGCTCCCCGTCCGCCGCGGCTTCAGCTTCGGGGAGCCGGTTTTCGACGAGGAGGATGCGTGCGAGCTCGTAGTGGCCCCAGAGCATGCTCGGGTCTATGGCGACGACTCTGCGAAAGGCATGTTCGGCGAGCGGCAAGTCGTAGGCGCCGAGACCGAAGGCATAGCTGCCGACGTCGAAGGCAAGCTGTGCGTCGCGTTCATCAAGCACGAGGATGAGCGGCGCTGCGCTGGTGTCATTATTCCGCCAGAGATACTCGGCGGCGGCCGTCGACAGCGGCGTGCAAAAGACGATGACTATGACGAGGTCGAGTGCGGTAACGAGGGCGAGGACGGCGAAGCACACGAATTGGATTGCGCGTTTGCACGACGGACGTTCCCGAGGAATCGTTCCCGTGCTCGTCCCGTCCATACGCGATACACTATAGCATCGACCTTTCGACCAGCCGTATGTTGCCGCTACGCCGCGCACGAACCGCCCCTCGCCTGTCGTATATCGTCTGCAGCGATCGCCGTACTGGCGGTACGCTCCTGTGCGAAGCGCTGCGGCGTACGAGCATCGCCGGCAGGCCGGGGGAATATTTCAACCCGCTTCTCGACACGCCGGCGTTCCGGAAAGACCATCTCGGCATCACGGCGGATGCCGAATACCTGCCGCGCGTCGTCGAGCTCTCGACGACGCCGAACGGCGTCTTCGGCATGAAGATACACTTCGGCCAGCTGCCGCTTCTCCTCGAACGCATCGGGGCGGAGGGGCGCGCCGCGGGCGCATCGCCGGCGGCGGCGTTCGCGGCGCGCTTCCCCGGCTTGCGGTACGTGTGGCTGCGCCGCAGAGACGAAGTACGGCAAGCGATATCCCTTTACCGGGCGCAGAAGACGAATATCTGGTGGGAGTTCCCTGACGAAGAACCGCCACTCTACGCCTACCAGCCCCCCGAGCGTGAGACGGCCGAAGATGTGTTCGACTTCGAAGCCATCAGCCGCTGCCTCGCGGATGTACAGTCGACTGCCGGACGATGGGAGCAGTTCTTTTCAGAGAACGATATCGTGCCGCTGCGGCTCACCTACGAAGAGCTCGATGCGGCGTATGAGGAGACGGTCGCGCGCGTCTTGCGATTCCTCGAACTCACCGTTCCGGAGCACATTCCGCCGAAGAACATGGCGCGCCAAGCGGATGGCCGGACGGATGCCTGGGTTGAGGAATTCCGGCAGCGGAGTCGCGGCCTGCGCGACGCACCCGGCTGACGAAGCGCTGTCGGAATTTGCTTAACGCTTCCATCCGTGTCATCCTGGCGCCGGAAACGCCCGGGAGGGCGCCACACGAACGGAAACGGAGGTTCCTATGAAAAGCGCCATCCTGTTGTCGTTGTCGCTCATGCTCGGCGCATGCGCGGCCATCGAAGCGCCGCAGACGCCGCCGCCCGGCGTACGGCTTGTCGAGGAGCCGGACGTGCGGCCCGGCGACTGGTGGATTGAGCGGAACGGCGGCTCTGTCTGGAAGGTAACGGTGACATCCGTCGACGGCGATCTCGTGCGGACGACGGTCGGCGACCCGTTCGGCCTCATGAAGCCGCACACAGTCGTCTTCCGTAAGGGCGGCGCGCTCGTGGAAGGTCCGGGCGGCCTCATGGGCCGCGCGACTCACTGGACGAACTGGTATCCGAGCTACGAGCCGCTCTCGTTCCCACTCTGGGCAGGAAAGGAGTGGAGCGGATGGGTCACCTGGACGGCAACCGGAATATCGGGAAGTTATCATGTCTCGGCGATCGCCGGTCCTTGGCAGTCATGGTACGTCGGCGAACGGAAATTCGATGCGCTGAAGATCACGTACCGTCTCGATCGCCTGGAAGCGGCGCCGGTCACCGATACGTGCTGGTATGTACCGGCGGCGAAGTGGCTCGGCTCCTGTGACCGGTATTGGACCTGGGATGATTACCGCGTCACCGCGTTCGGCGGCAACTAGCCGCGCGCCCGCTCTCTCGAGCGGGCGCGTTTTCTTTTATCTGGGCACATCGCCTCTCTGGTATCATGGCGGCATCCGCATTGCGGCATCATGCGTTCCGCGAGCTTCATCGATGACGTGCGCGCCCGCTGGTACCGGTTCCGGCTGGATCGCAGCGTCCGCGCCTTGCCGCTTGAGCTCGTCGCGGACTCCGGAGCGCGAGCCGACAAAGAGAGCTCGGCATTCCGCCGCTACGCGCGGGAGCTTGAGCGGTACATCGCCGTCCTCGAGGACATCCGCCGGCGCGGGCCGTCGTTCGTCGGGCGATTCCAGGAACTGCGACTCGAGAAGTTGCTCCGCCGCGCGGCTGCGAGCGCGTACTGGCGGAGCGTCTTCGAGCGCTCCGGCGTCAATCCCGGCGACATTCGACGGCTCGCGGATCTCGCGCGCATCCCGCCCGTCGGCCGCACGGGCCTCATCGACGTGCCGCGCGACGCTTCCGCGACGGAGAAGCTGCCGGACAATGCCGTCTACTGGATGCGTTCCTCCGGCAGCACGACTGGCACGCCGTTCATCTGGGGTTCGTACGCATGGGACTGGCCGCTTGCGGTGTGGTCGTATCACCTGCGGGAGCTCGACGCGCGGGGCTTCTCGCTTGCGACGAGCGCGCACCGCGATTTCCTCTTCCAGATAAATTACGGCGGCGGCAACGCGGTCTTCCAGATGTTCTTCATAGAGAACTTCCGGCTCCGGCCGCGCGGAGACGCCGCTGAAGAAGACGCGCGCGCTATCGTCGCCGCAATCGAAGAGGTCGGCCCGTCGGTGCTCCTATGCAACCCGACCGAACTCGCCTCGTTCCTGCACGCGCTCGATGCACTCGGCCGGCAACCTCCCATGACGGGCTGCCTCCTCGTGGGTCAGCCGATTGAAGAGGCATTCCAAGAGCACGCCGAACGCCTCCTCGGCTGTCCCGTTATCCCCTACTACAGCACGATGGAGACCGCGGCTATCGGCGCCGGATGCCGCCATGCGCCGGGCAGGTATCACACGTATGCCGAGCGGGTCATCGTCGAGATACTCGACGACGCGGGAAGGCAGGTCGCCGACGGCGAGCGCGGCAATATCACCGTAACCTGCCTCGATAACCTCTTCATGCCGCTCATCCGCTACCAGCCGGGCGACGTCGGCACGCTGCGGCATCGCGTCTCCTGCCCGTGCGGGAACCCGAATCCGCTCCTCGAAGTCGAGGGTCGGTCGGTCGACGTCATCCGATTCGCGGATGGTTCCGCCGAATCAGTCCGCCGCGTCTTCAAGCTGCTTGCCGCCGATCCCTTCCTCACGCGCATCCGCCGGATGCAAGTGCGGCAGGAAGAGCTCGGCACGCTCCGCATACTCCTCGAGCCGCGCGACGCGATACTCGGTCCCGCCGTCATCCGCGAACTCAAGAAGCGGATTGACGTGCTTTACGAGGGCAAGATTCGCGTCACCGTCGAAGAGGTGAGGGAGATAGACCCCGGTACGAAGAAATTCAAAGCATTCGTCCCGCTTGCGCCGCGTACGCGCTAGCTTGGCGGATACGCTTTTTGCGCCTCAGCGACCGTCTTCCCGAATGCGGGAATATCGCGCGCGACCCGCATGATGCCGCTGCCGAGAATGGTGCCTGACGATATCTGTTTGGAAAGCCAGTACTCGAAGGACGGCAGGGTTCCCTTGGCCTCAACGGGAACGAGGAGCATCGCGGTCTGCGTCACGCCGCCCTGTCCGTACCGTCGTATGATGGATATCGCGTAGCTGACGCGGATGATGAAATTATACGTCGTAACCTTGTCGACGATGGCGGAAGGAGCGGCGGACGGATCGCTATACGTGACGGCTGACTGGTAGAGGGAATCTATCTGCGCATCAGCGGAGGTGCCGAGGAGCTGCGTCTCGAGGCTCAAGGCGAGCGCATTAAGATACATCAAGCGCGCGAGGTACATCCGTCCGGGATAGCTCGTGGGACTCGAGGGTACGAGCTTCGTATTCGGTGCCGGCAGCGCATCGCCCTCGGCGAGCAGCTTTTGTATGTCCTGGCCATATGCGGTCGCCTCCGTCGTCGTAGACAGCGAACCGCGTAAGAGCGAATACTCCTGCGCGTACGTCATCGCGAGCTCGACCTTCGACCCGCGCGTCGGATAGAGGGTGTCGGCGACCTCGTAGAGCGAACGGATGCCGCGGAGCACGGAGAGCGCATACGGGTCGGCGCTCGTCGCGCTCTCGAGCGCAGGGTCGTAATAGCGCGAATAGGGACTCTGCGAGAAGACGAGCGTGCGGAAGGACGCCGCATCGAAATACGAAAGCTCGTAGGCGTAGCCGATCGAGGCGAGCGCCGCGGAACGTATCCAGGCGCCCACCTGGGCGTCAGAGCCGATGCTCATGTAAGTCGCGAGTGCCTGCTCGAGCGCCGGCTTCGTACTCGGGTCTGCCGGGCTGTAGTTATCCAGGATCGTGTTCGCGAGGAGGAATTGCGCTTGCGCCTTCAGGTCAGCGTTCAGGATGTTCTCGGCAAGGAGCGTGTGCAGCTCCGCTGCGGCGCCCGAGATATCGCCGGCAGCGTATGACGCGCGTGCGGCCTGGAACTGCGCCTCCTGCGCAGTGAGCGTCGCCGCCTGCTTCTCTTGCCACAGGAAGACCGCCATGACGACAATCATAACGCCGAACGCGATGAGTGCTACCGAGCGGAGTATCTGGTTCGTGTTTTGCATACGCCGGAGAGTCAGCAACAGGCACCACCACCGCCACCACCGCCACCACCGCCGCCCGAGCAATCGCCGTCAGAACAGCTGCATGTACCGCAACAGGAGGAGCATCCGCCACCTGTGCTGGCAGGCGCAGCGACGTCAGCATGCGCGATGTCTGGGGAGAAAATGCTTCGCGAGAGGTTCTGGTTCATTTTCCCCGGGGTCCAGAGCTTTGTCGTCCCGTAGAAGAATACGGAGAGGAAGCCGAGCGGGATGGAAAGCGCGACAATGGCGCCTCGTATGAAGCTCCTCAAGCCGTTCGGGGTGCGCATCGTTGCCATAAGCTCTTGTCATACTATCGCGCCCGCCTGCGGTATCCGTCGAGCGCTGTGGATAAGCGAGCGTTTTCGCTGTTATGATGGCTCCGATGCTGAAGGACATCATGCCGTTCGACCACGTATGGCCGCGCCTGCACGGGAAGTCGCGCTCCGGGCAAGCGACGGCGGCGTTCATCCGATTCCTTGAAGGCAAGCTTGGCGCCTCCGTCACCTACGACGCTGCGCGCATCGGATACGAATCGCCCGACCTCATCGATCTGTTCGAGCTCGCCGAGCGGCTGCGGGCGGCGAACGTCGTCCAGCAGTACGCGAGAACGCGAAGCCTTCCCGACGAGCCGCGGCTCTCGCGCTGGCAGGCGCGACTCCTCATCCAGGGAGGACGGCGCGAGATGGCGAGCGGCGCATCGGCGGACGACGACCGGCACGCGCTCACCGTGACGCTCGCCGAGGCGCTTGAGCGCTACGTATGGCTCGGCTCTCTCGACGCGTTCCCGACGCTGCGCGTTGCGCGACTCGAGGACATGACAACCGACGCGTTCATCGACCCGAGACGCTTCGCCGGCTTCAGCGATGCGCAGTTGGACGAGCATCCGTCGCTGCGCATCGAGCCAGGAAGCTCGTTCAACTTGGTCTCGGGGCATTCGTGGACGCGCGGACGGGCGGTCTGGATACCCGCGCAGGCAGTAAGCGGGCACGCGACGCTTTTGCCGCGCGAGCAGAAGCACGTCGAACCGACCATCCGCCTCGCGATTACGACCGGCCTCGCGACGCATCCGCAGCGCGCGAAAGCGCTCCTTTCGGGCGCGCTCGAGATTATCGAGCGCGACGCTTATATCATCACGTGGTTCAATCAGCTCTCGCCGCCGCGGATAGACGTCGATGAGCTCACCGGGAAACGGGAATCGCTCGCACGGCTCGTCGAGCGCTGCCGGCGGTATCGGCTAGAACCGCACATGCTCCGCTTCCCGACCGATGCGCCCGCGTATGCGCTCGGCGTCGTGCTCGAAGACGCGTCTGGCTCGCTGCCCCGCTTCACGCTCGGCTGTAAGGCCGACCGCGATGCGGCGCACGCGGCGGAGGGCGCGCTCCTCGAGGCCATGCGGGCGCGCTCGAACACGCGCGAACTTGCGGTTTCGCTCAAGGACGACTGGGATTCCGAGCGCAAGGCCGCCGATGTGGGGCACCTCGACCGTTGGCTCTACTGGGCGGAACCGGGCCGCGCGGAGCGCCTCGGTTTCCTCGTCAAGGGTCTCGTCCGGCCGCTCGCGCAGGAAGCGTGGGAGCGCGATTCGGACGAGGAGCATTTCCAGCGCATAACGGATTGGTGCCGGGAGCGCGGGTACGAGCTCGCATCGGTGAGCTTAACGAAAGCAGCCGCGAACCTGCCGGGCTGGCACATCGAAATGGTCGTCATTCCAGAATTGCAGCCGATCAATCATTTCGAGAAGCTGCCGCCTGTCGGCGGAGCGCGCCTTACGGATATCCCGCGCCGGTTCGGATTCGAGCCGCGCGCGCCGTATCTCGCGGATCCGCATCCGTTCGCGTGAGTCGCTCTGTATGGCCACATTCATCTCCCGCATCCATGCATACCTCCGGCGCGCGCGGGCGCCGCACGATACGCCCGCAAAGCAGCACTCCTCGCCGGCGAGCGCGGCGAAAGCATATCGCCGCATGCCGCGCATCGCGCTCCCCGCGCCCGGGGCGCTCTCCGTGCCGCTCCACCAGGCGCTCGGCGAGCGTGCATCGTTCTTCGAGTGCGCGGGCGGGCGGGCGCTCACGCGAGCGGAGCTCGGCACGCTGCTTGGCAACGCGCTCGGCATGCGCGACGGCGAGCGGCGGCGCTACCCGTCGGGCGGCGGGCTCTTCCCCATAGAGACGTATCTCATCGGGACCGTCCTCGAAGGGCATCCGCCCGGCGCCTTCCACTACCAGCCGAACGCGCACGAGCTTGAATTCCTCTGGGAAACGCCCGCCGCGTTCGCGTCTTCCGATCTCATGCGTACGGAAGATGCGCCGCGCGCGCCGATTGTCATCGTCTTCACATCCGTCTGGGAACGCTCCGCAGTGAAGTACGGCGATTTCTCTTACCTGCTCGGCCTCCTCGAGGCCGGCCACATGGCGCAGAACCTCCTCCTCGCGGCGACGGCGCTCGGGTTCGGCAGCCGGCCGATGGCCGGTTTCGATGACGAGAGAATCGCGGCGCTCCTCGACCTCGATGAAAGCGTCGAGCAGCCCATCTATGCTGTCCTCCTGTGCCCGGGCGAGAACGGCGCTATGCGGAAGGCGCCGAAGCGGGAGACGAACGGCGAATAAAGAAAGGCCATGCGTCGCCGCATGGCCCGGTCAAATCAACCCGATTCATTGCACGTGGTCGGACACGAGTTCTATGGTGAAGCGGTTATATAAGGTTCCGCCCCAGTTCGTGTCGTGGTATTCGAGCTTCACGTATGCCCTCGCCCGCGGCGAATACCAGATTGTCTCGTGCATCTGTCCGCTGCCGGACCTTGCGCCGAAACTCGACTGATAACCACCACCGTAGACGATTTTCAGCGCCTGGTAGCCGTTCACGGTCTCCCAGTCAATTACTTTCGCGGACAGGTCGTACGTGCCGCTCAGCACACTCCCGACCTTGTCGAACTTTGCCTTCGACTCCCACGTCTTGCCGACCGTGAGCGGGAACGCGAGGAGCTGGCTGTCGGGCGCGTACTTCATCGTCGATCCGGCGGCCGAGACGCCTGTGAGGGCGTTCAAGTCGGGTGTCTCCGTGACGTTCATCGTGCCGTGCTTCTCGGACTGGCGGACGAACGTGACGTTGGACCCGTCGATCTTCGAGACGGTCTGGGTGTAGGTGTCGACCGACGTATTACGCCAGTTGTCAATGACCTTGTACGTCCACGAATCGCCGACCTTTAAGACCGGCCGCTCCACTGCTGCAGGAGCGCCATCGGCACTGGCACAGAACATAGCTGAAACGAGTGCAAGAGCGAAAAGCTTCTGAGACATGACTGCCTCCTCATATTGGGGTTGCGGGCGCAAGGATTGCTCTCCCGGATTAAGTTATACTTCAATAAGAAAAACTGTCAAGGACGACGCTCGCCTACGAGGCGTTCAGCTGGTCGATATCCTGCTGGAACTGCGCGGCGAACTGCATCACGCTATCGCCGTAGAACGCGAAGGCGGGATTGTTCGCTCCTGCCCATCCGGCGAAATAGCGCAGTGCGGCGAGCCGTTCGGCGGCGTAGGTCTGCGTACCGGCACCGTTGTCCGCCATGAGCATCGCGGTCGCCATGATGGCGTCCTGCGGGCTCCAGGGATTGCTCGGCGAAGAGCCGCTGGTGAGCGTGCGCACGCGGTCCTGGCTCGCCACGTACTGCCACGGCCCTTGCCAGAAGGCGCTGCCAGAGCCGGGGGGCGGCGTGCAGGTGCCGGTGTTCACGTTCACAAAGCCGCCGTAGCAGACCCAGGTCGACGGGATGAATTGCCCCGGACCCATCGCGCCGCCCCACCCGTAGGACGGGCGCCTCGAGACCGGCATCTTGTCGGGGTCGAAGCCGAGCGTCTTCGTGATGTAGACGAAGACCGGCTGGTCGCGCGTCGGATTCATGTCGACGCGCCACGTCCCCGTGCCGAGGTTCTGGCCGAGATTCGTCTCCTGCTTTAGGACCGCGAGGGTGAGCGCGGCGCGCGTGCCGGTCGCTTTCTCGGCCGCTTGCGCATAAGTCAGCGCCGTGCCGAACGGGATGGCGGCCGTGTCGCGCAGCTGGAAGAGCTCGGAGCGGATCTGTGCCGCCGTCTTTTGGTTTACGGCGATGAGCTTCTGGTAGTTCGCTTCGACGCCCTTTGTCTCCGCGAGGAGCTGCTGCTTTTCCGCTTCCTGCGATTGCACGGACTGCTTGGCGAGCTGGGCGACCGTGCGCAGCTGTTCCTCTTCCGCGAGCCGCGCCTGGAGCGCTTCCTTCTCGGCCTCGGTCGAGGAGCTCGTCTGTTGTATCTGATTGAAGGAATCCGCGAGCGCGCTCTTGATGGACGTGAAGGCGTCGAGGTCGCTGAAGAAGCCGGAGACATCCTGCGATCCGAGCGCGACCGAGACGACGGAGTAGCTGTCGAGCACCTGCGTCTGCCGCAATATCTGCGCGAGCGACTCCTTCTCCGCGGCGAGCTGCGACGAGAGCGAGGAGAGCGTCTGGTTATGCTGCCCGATGTTGTCGGAGAGCTGCGCGATGGTGATGGTGATGGCCTGGATCTGCAGCTGCGTCTTCTTGATCTCGGCGTCGAAGGCGTCGATCTGGCTCTGGAGCGTCTGGTGCTGGCTCTGGGCCTTGTCGAGGAGCGTCTGTTGGGTCGCAATCTGGCTCTCGACCTGGTCGAGCTGATTCTGGAGCTCCTGCTGGCGCTGCGCCACCTGGTCGGACACGCTCGTCGCCTGCGCGAGCGCCGCGAGCGGCGCGACGAGTATCAGGATGACGAAACAAGCGGCGACCGCGCGCACGTTCTGCATGAACTAGCAGTATAGCAAACGAAAAACCCGCTCGCGCGGGCTCGTATCGCGTGACGCGGAACCTACGCGGTTTCGGCGGCGGGCGCTTCTCCTTCCTCGGCGGCCTTCTCCTTACCCTTCTCCTCGACTTCGATAGTCGAGAGATCCGCCGGCGCCGCTTCCTCTTCCTTCTCCTCGACGACTTCCTGCACGAGCACGATGACTTCCTCCGGTTCCGTGATGAGCGCGACACCCGCGGGGAGCATGAGGTCGCGCGCGTGTATCTGATCGCCAATCGCGGCGAGCGACGAGAGGTCGACCGTGATGTCGTGCGGGAGATTCATCGGGTCCGCCTCGACCAGGAGCTCGTAGAGCACTTTCACGAGGTTCGCACCCGCCTCGACCGCCGGCGACTCGCCGACGAACTCGAGCGGGATGGCGACCTCGACCTTCTGGCCCTTCGTGACGGCGTAGAAGTCCACGTGGCGCGGCTGGTGCGAGATGGGGTCGAGATCGACCTCATGGATGAGCGTCGGGACGTCTCCCGCGCCGAGACCCGTCAAGGAGACGATGGTCGACTCGCCGGCCTCGGTGAGGACCTTCGCGAAGGCGCGCGCGTCGACGGCAATCGGCGTCGCTTCCTGGTTTCGACCGTAGACGACGCCCGGCAATTTCCCAGCGCGACGAAGCGCCGGCGCCTTCGCGCCGGCAGCCGCGCGCTTCTCGATAGCAAGCGTAGGCATGATGAGCGACTATACGGGAACGGCACCCGAAATGCAATCAGGCCGCGAGTGCCGCGGAGACTTTCGCGAGCCGCGCGAGGAACGCATCGCGCGCCGCCGGCACGTTCTCCTCCTTCCCTTTCCAGAGCGCGAGCGCCTCCTCCTGGAGCGCGCGAGCATACGAGAACGTGAGCGGCCATGGCGCCCTTTTCCCCTTCGCCGCACGCGTGATGGCGGCGAGGTTTTCGGTCGCCTCGTCCGGCGTCTGGCCGCCCGAGAGGAAGACGATGCCTGGCACCGCGCGCGGGATGCACTTCATGAGCGCCGCGACAGTATCTTCCGCGACCTCCTCCGGCGCATCCTTGCGCGGGCTCTCGCTTCCCGAGAGCGCCATCGCGGTCTTCAGGATGACGCCTGACGGATCGACCGAGTGCTCTTCGAGCATTGAAAAGAGCGTGCTGAGCGTCGTTTCGATGACGGCGCGGGCGCGTTGGCGCGAGTGCTTCCCGTCGAGGAGCACTTCCGGTTCGAGAATCGGCACGAGGCCGGCGGCCTGCGCGTCTTTGGCGTAGCCGGCGAGCCGCGTCGCGTTCTCATGGATGGCCTGCGCCGAGGGCAGCCGGTCGCCGTCGATGCGGATGACCGCGCGCCACTTCGTGAAGACCGCGCCCTGCTTCTTGAAAGCCGCAAGTCGTTCGGGCAATCCGAAAAGGCCTTTCGTGATGAGCTCGTCCGGACTCTCGGGAAACGGCTCGGTTCCCTGATCGACCTTGATGCCGGGCATGACGCCGCGCGCGGCAAGCGATACCGGGAAAAGCTTCTTGTCACCGCCTTTCTGCGCGAGCGTCTCCTCGAAGAGGATGACGCCCGAGAGGTGCTCCTCGATACCGGGGGCGCCGAGGAAGAGGTCGCGGTACTGCCGGCGCATCTCCTCACTCGTCGCGATGCCGTACGAGGACAGGCGCTTGGTCGCCGTGTGAGTGCTCTCGTCAGTCGCGAGGAGCCCCTTGCCCGGTGCGACGAGCGCTCGGGCGATAGCGTTCAGGTCGGTCATGAATCCATCGTAGCACGCGCACTCCGGCGCTTTCTCGCCGGTGGAGAAGGGACAGGAGCGCGTGCTACACTCGGCATCATATGGCACAGATGGATTTCGTCGCGATTGGCGACACGACGGTCGATGAATTTATCAAGCTCGAGAATGCGCAGGTGCACTGCGCTATCGACCACGAGGCGTGCACCATCTCGATGAACTGGGGCGACAAGATACCCTACGAGTTCTCGGTGCTCGTGCCGGGCGTGGGGAACGCGGCGAACGCGGCGGTCGCGGCGGCGCGCCTCGGCCTCGCAAGCGGCTTCGTCTCGAACGTGGGCTCGGACCGTTTCGGCGACGAGGTGCTCGCCGCCTTCGAGCGCGAGGGTGTGGACCGGCGCTACATCACGGTCAACGACGGCATACCGACGAACCATCATTACGTGCTCTTGTTCAATGCGGAACGAACCATCCTCATCCGGCACGAAGCGTACTCCTATAAGCTCCCGGACGGATTTGAGCCGCCGAAGTGGATTTACCTCTCCTCGGCAGGCGAGCAGTCGGAGGTTTTCCACGGCGAACTCGCCTCGTGGGTCGCCGCGCACCCGGAGACCAAGCTCGCCTTCCAGCCGGGCACGTTCCAAATGGAGATGGGCAAGGACAAGCTCGCGCCGCTCTACCGGGCGACCGAGCTCGTCGCCTGCAACAAGGAAGAGGCCGAGCGCATCCTCGAGATCGGCGAGACCGACGTGAAGGAGCTTCTCGACAAAATGCATAGCCTCGGCCCGAAGCTCGTCCTCATCACCGACGGCCCGAACGGCGCCTACGCCTCCGACGGTTCGCAGAAGCTCAAGGTGCCGATGTACCCGGATCCGAAACCGCCCGTGGATCGTACGGGCGCGGGCGACGCGTCTACCTCGACCGTCGTTGTCGCGCTCGCCCTCGGCAAACCGCTTGAGGAAGCGCTTCTCTGGGGTCCCGTGAATTCGATGTCCGTCGTGCAGGAGATCGGCGCACAGAAAGGGCTCCTCTCGCGCGAGGCGATCGAGAAGTATCTCGCCGAGGCGCCGGCGTCCTACGCGGTCGAACCGCTCTAGGGAGCGCTATTGGCCGAGAGAGGCGTATTGCCCTGCCTCGCTGCCGAACGTGAGGGCGGTGACATTCGCGTTCGCGGTATGGATGATGATGAGCGACGCGCCGGCGCCGGCGACGGTGATGATGAGTATGGCGAAATACGTGTTTATCTTCTCTTTCATATGTTATGCATTATGCACGAGCGCGCGGGCGGCTTCCGCGATGTGCGCCGCGTCGAGCCCGTAGTGCGCGACGAGCTCGTCGGGATCGCCAGACTGCCCGAACCGGTCCTGCACGCCGACGCGTGTGAGAGGAACCGGGTGGCGCGCGCTCAAGAATTCCGCGATAGCGCCGCCGAAACCGCCGGCCGCCTGGTGCTCTTCGACGGTGACGACGCGCCCGGCGCGCCCGGCTGCGGCGAGCACGGCGGCTTCATCGAGCGGCTTTACGGTCGGCACATGGAGGACGACCGTCTCGAGACCTTCGTCCGCGAGCGCCTTCGCGGCGCGCAGCGCTTCGTATGAAAGCGATCCGGTCGAGAGGATTGCGACCTGCGGATTTTCCGAATCCCAGAGCGTGAGCGCCTTCCCGATGGAAAACGGCGTATCGGGCGTCGTGAAGACCGGTGTCGCCGAACGCCCGAAGCGCAGGTAGATCGGGCCACCGTGCTTCGCGGCCGCGACGACCGCCTTCCGCGCCTCCTCCGCGTCGCCCGGTGCGATGACGATCATGTTCGGCAGCATCCGCATGAGGCCGATATCCTCGAGCATCTGGTGCGTCGCGCCGTCGGGGCCGACCGAGACGCCGGCGTGCATGCCGCAGACCTTCACATTCGACTCGTTGAGCGCGATAGTCGTGCGGATATGCTCGTAATTCCTCCCGGGGTTGAAGGCGGCATAACTCGCGATGAAGGGCACCTTGCCGGCGGCCGCGAAGCCCGCGCCAAGCGCGGCCATGTTCTGCTCGGCGACGCCGACTTCGATGAAGCGTTCCGGGAACTCCTTCTCGAACCATTCCGCGCGCGTCGACTCGGAGAGGTCGGCGCAGAGCACCACGACGTTCGCGTCCGCCTTCCCGGCTTCCACCGATCCGTGTCCGAAGCCGTCGCGCGTCGGCGCCGTCTCGACGCCGTCAGTCAATACTTTCTCCGAGAGCTTTGCGTCAGGATTCAACATAGGATTCTTCTATGCGCTATGAGCCATACGCTATCGGCTGTCTTATGCATATTCGCCAGTTACCTTCCCGCCCATGGTGCGGATTTCCTTCAAGAACCGCTTCCCTTCTTCCTTGGTCGGCGGCTTGCCGTGCCAGCGGTAGTCGAACTCGATCTCCGGCACGCCCTTGCCAGCGACGGTATGCGCGATGATGACCGTTGGCTTCTCATAGATAGCGTGCGCCTCATGCACGGCACCGATGAAGGACCGCAGATCATTGCCGTCGGCCTCGAGCACGTGCCAATTCGCTGCTTCGTATTTCGCGCGCAGGGGCTCGAGCGGCAGCACGTCTTCGGTCATGCCGTCAATCTGGATGTTGTTGCGGTCGATGACGGCCGTAAGGTTCGAGAGCTTGTGCTTCCCGGTCCACATGGCCGCTTCCCAGACGCTGCCTTCGTCCTGCTCGCCGTCGCCCATGACGACGTAAACACGGTTCTTCTTCCCGTCCATGCGGAGCGCATAGGCCATCGCCGCCGCTTGCGAGAGTCCTTCGCCGAGAGGACCCGAGGTCGTCTCAAGGCCGGGCAGGCGCAGCCGCTCCGGGTGCCCCTGGAGCCGCGAGCCGAACTTCCGGAGTGTGAGGCACTCTTCGACCGGGAAATAGCCGGCATGCGCCATCGCCGCGTAGCGCACGGGCACCGTGTGCCCGTTTGAGAGGATGAACCGGTCGCGCCCGTCCCAGTCGGGACTCTTCGGATCGTGCTCGAGGATATGGAAATAGAACGCCGCGAAGATGTCCGCGAGGCCCAAGGGGCCGGCGGTGTGGCCCGAGCCCGCGGCGACGAGCATCCGGATGACGGTCTCGCGGATGGACTCTGCATGCTTCTCGAGCGCCGCTATCGTCTCGTCGTTCACGTCCATTATCGCTCCAGTATACCCTACACCCCGTACGGTGATGACAGCCCTTCGAGCCCCTTCAGGACGGCGAGCGGGTCGGGCGCGTCGAGGATGGCGGAGCCGACGACGAGATTCGCGACGCCGAGGGCGAGGAGCGGCTTCGCCGTCGTAAGCGAGACGCCGCCGTCCACTTGCACCGGCACGTCCGGGTGCTTTTCGCGGAACGCTTTCACGCGCTCGAGTACGCGCGCGTCGAACGGCTCGCCTTGCCGTCCGATGGTCGCGATGCCCATGAACTGTATGTAGCTTATTGCGCCGAGGCAGGGCTCGACGCGCGCGGGGTCCGTCGCGAGGTCGAGGGCGAGCCCGAACGAGACGAAGTGAGTGTCGATGAAGTCAGCGCCGCCGCCGAAGCGCGCCTTCGCGGCGGCGAGAAGTGCGGCAGGATCGTCAGCGGTTTCGGCATGGAACGTGAGGCGTGTGGCGCCGAGCGCGAGCCAGTCCTCCGCGGCGGCGAGCGGATCGAGACACATGAGATCGGCCTCGTACGCGACGCGGTCGAGCTGCGGAAGCGTCTCGCCGCGGCTCCGCATGCGGCTCATCTCGCCTGGAGACGCGTATGGCCACGAGGCGGGCGACGCGAACCGCCCGTCGACGACGTCGACCTGCACCCGGTCGACGGGGAGCATCCGAGAGAAAAGCGCGAGCCGTTCCTCGAGGTCCTTGCGCGAGGATGGCAGCACGGCCGGGACGATGAGGCCCATTAAGGTTCCAGTATAGCGCGCCGTGGCGCTGGGGGGGCGGTATCAGCTGCCGAACTGGGTTCTGTTCGTATTGCAGTAATCGTAGCTGGTGTAGTACATAATCTTGCACACGCCGCCGGGCGTCGTCGCCCAGCTGTAGGGATCGTTCGCACAGTCCGAGGTCGTGAACGCCTGCTGCGAAAATTCGAGGCAATAGTTCGTGCCGTCGGAAAGGTAGTAGAAGAGGAGACCCATCGGATTCTGCTCGTTGACCGGGTCGACCGGTACGGTCGGGATGTATTTCGGCGCGAGATCCGGGATCCAGTCGGTGCCGGCGGCGCTCGTGATTGCCGTATTCGCGACCGGATAGCTGCCCGCATCGTTGACGTACGCCTGGAGCGCCGTGCGGATGGCGTCCACATCGGAAGCGCGTGCGGCATCATTGGCCTTCGCGCGCGCCGTATCGAGCTCGGCGAGCACGACGGCGGAAAGGAGTCCGATGATGGCGATGACGACGAGGAGCTCGATGAGCGTGAACCCCGTTAGAGAATGCTTCGACTGGGCCGGCAAACTATTCGAGCGTGCCGGCGCGTCCTGAACCGGTTTCTCTAGCGGGGTGAGCCCGCGGCGGACGGGCGCGTGTTCCTTGGCGGCGGCGTATCGGTTCGTCATGGCAGTCAAGAGGAGGCGCTCGCCTGCTGCATCTGGATGAACTGATCGTGCGTGAGCGGCGGCAAGGGGCCTTTGTTCTGCGCGGCGGCGGTCTGCATGAATATGAAGACTGCGGCGGCGGTCGCGATGAACGCGACGCCGAGGAGTACGTAATTCGCCTGCCGGTCGTTACGCACGACGCCGGTCGAGAGCGCGAGTCTCGTGAGCACTGGCTTCTGCGCCGCGCGCGGCAAGGCCTCGTACTGCGGCTCTTCGTCGAATTGGATATCCGACATGACCCGTATAGTATACCTAAAACTTGGCGAGTCGGCGCTTGTGCCGTTCTTCCCCCGAGAATGAAGCCGCGAGGAAACGTTCGACGGCGCGCACGGCTTCGTCGGCCGTGAGGAAGCGAGCGCCGAGCGAGAGGATATTGGCGTCGTTGTGCGCGCGCACCGACGCGATCATGTCGAGGACGTTCCCCGCCGCGTCCATCTGCGGGCGCGTCGGCTCGCCGTAGAAGACCGCGGCACGGGCGCCTGCTATGCGGTTCGCGGCCATCGCCTCCCCTTGCCCGCTCCCGCCGATGACGAAGCCGAAGGAGCCCGGTTCTCCCGCGACCCGTTTCGCGCACGGCGTCACATAATCCGGATAGTCGTCCGCCAGATCGAGCGCGGGCGCGCCGAGGTCCTCGACCGCGTATCCGAGCGCGGCAAGGCGCGCGACGAGCGCGGCCTTGAGCTCGA
>Ga0307373_10001172_pt1 | contig 49383 bp, 28 predicted proteins | sample OX2MG_FD_202534 | JGI IMG/M metagenome (GOLD analysis project Ga0307373, IMG submission 202534) | Soil microbial communities from Risofladan, Vaasa, Finland - OX-2 | ecosystem: Environmental > Terrestrial > Soil > Coastal area > Acid sulfate soil | place: Finland: Risofladan, Vaasa | collected...
GCGACACGCTGGCGCGCGGGATCAGCCGCGAGATAAATTTTTATAATGGATGCCCGCGGAGGATTGGCTTGCAATTGCAGACGAAGTAATCGCAGAAGCATTTTGGAATCGCGCATAGGCACAGGCAAATTCAAAACTCTTTCGTAAATGCCGAGCGCAGGCTCACCAGAAGATTTGCCATCCAAGAATTGAGAATTATTTTCTGGAGAGCGCTCCAAATCGAATCGCAAGCGAATGGCGCCGGCGGCGAGTGAACGCGCCGTCAGCCGCGCGCACAATTGATCGAGCAAGCGGCCAAGCAGGAACGCCAAAGGCTCAAGTTCCGCGACGGCATAATCGAGAGGCATTTCTTCTTCAAAACAAATCGATGGCTCCGCCAGTACGAGCGAACGCTGGCTCGCGCCACGCGCCAATTCATGCAGCCGAACCCCTTCCTGGCCCAGACGCTCGGAAAGCTGCAAAAGCGGCAATGCAGCCAACTCCGCGCAAGTGCGCACGCCCCAGCGCTCGAGGGTTTCGAGAACTTCCAGGGATGGCGAAAGCACGCCGATAGGCATGCAGCCCAAGCGCTGCGCTTCCTCGCCTTGAGGAATTATCGTGACACCCGGAAAACCGCGCGCGGCGTGGATGGCTGCTTCGAGATTGGACGAGATAGCAACGTTGACGAGCAGGCCGAGGACAGCGGCGCGCCGCACCAATTCATTCGCAATGTTTTCGTCATCGTGGAATAAGGAAGCGAGCCCGGCAAGGTCGAGGACGATTGTGTCTTGCGCCGTATCTTCCACGCGCGGGGAGACGGACCAGCCAATATCAAGCAAAGCGACGTGCGTAGCCTTTTCCTGCGTTCGCGAGCGGCTGCGGATTTCGATGCCGTTGAACTGCGTGGCTTGCGATTTTGTCATGCTCAATTGAATTCCCGCGCGAGCGGCGGCTTCGCTCATGGCCACAACTTTTTCGATGGGAGGAGTTCCATCGACAAGCACAATCACGTGATCGCGAAGCGCAGGCTCGGCACGCACAACGGATTGCACGAGGAAATTGGGGACGTAGATGGAAGCGAATGCCATTTGCGAATTGGATAGCTGCGGTGACGGCGACAGCGTAAATCCTCATCCTTGTTTTTTCGGCCCCTTCGATTTTGATTCGAACAGCAAATTGCCGGGATCATTCCAAATTGCCTTTGTTTCGAAAATTCCGGTATCGCCACCGATGCTTGCTGAAGCGAATCCGCGGTGAAAACCTCCCACGGCTGCCTGCTGAACGCGCGAACGAATCACTTCAGCGCGAACGTCGACCCCATCGAGCAGCCAAGCAGAGGGATGTGCGAAAGATTCCGCTGTGTGCGCTTCCATCATGGTCGACCAGCGCGCGGCCTCGGAGCCAAGCCGCAGAACCAGAGAAGCGCACGTTTTGGCATTTGGTTCCTGGTCGAGAACAACAAAAATTGTTTGCGTATCCTCGACGCTGCGTCGAAAACGAAACCAGGCATTGAGCGGAACGTGACGCACGGTTTCCGCAGGAATGCCGCTCAAATCCAGAGCGATCAAACCGAAGCCGCGTCCCTGCAAAAGCAAATCCGTCGCGCGCAGCGCCTGATCGATGTTGCGGCAGCGAACCCAGAGCAATTGTTTCAGTTCCACGCCAGCCGCCTGAGCGGAATGAGGATCGAAATTGTCGCTGCCATCGACCAGGACGCACACTTCCGCATGAGCCGTTCGCGAAGCTAAAGCGGAAAGAAGAAAACTGGTGCGGCCGGAACATGGAGGCCCGCAAATTTCCGTAAAGCCGCCGCGAGGCAAGCCGCCGGCCAAAAAATCGATTTCCGGAATGCCGATGGAAGCGGTTTCGGCGAATTTGCGTTCGTGATAGTCAAAAGGCGCGGAGGCGCGTCCACGAAGATCGCATTCGATTTTGGCGCGAAGGGCGGCGAGGTTCTGGGCCATGACGAAAATCCTGAGGCGAGGAGGGGAAGGTATTTAATATTCGCTTTTTCTTCGCCTATGTGAGATTATGAGCAAGGGGAGAGGCGTTGTCAATCATGGAGTATGAGAATGTTGTGAGGGATGAATGGATTTGTGAGCATTAAGAAGCAAGCGCCGCTGCGAATCCGTCGCGCATCTTAAATTCATGGTGAAACGCCTGCCAAAGGATGCTGGCAAAATGCTGATTCCGCTTGAGGCATCGCTCGCGGAACTGCAGGAAACTGCGAAAAATTGCAAAGCTTGCGATCTATGGAAAAATGCCACGCAGACTGTCTTCGGCGAAGGAACGCCCAACGCAAAAATCATGTTCATCGGTGAGCAGCCGGGCGATCAGGAGGATTTACAGGGCAAGCCGTTCGTAGGGCCAGCCGGGAAATTGCTGGACAGCGCTCTTGTGGAAACGGGAATCGACCGCAAGGAAGTCTACGTGACAAATGCAGTAAAGCATTTCAAGTGGGAGCCACGCGGGAAACGGCGCATCCACAAAAAACCGAGCATCACGGAAATCGCCGCATGCCGTCCGTGGCTGGATGCCGAAATCGCCGCGTTGCAACCGAAAGTGATCGTCTGCCTGGGAGCCACGGCGGCGCAGGCATTGTTCGGGCGAGACCTTCGCGTGACGCTGCATCGAGGCGAGTTCCTTAAATCGCCGCTCGCCCCATTTGCGATGGCGACCGTGCATCCGTCGTCGATATTACGCGCTCCCGACGAGGAAACGCGCCACGAGGAAGTGAAGCGATTCATAGCGGAACTGAAAAAGATTTCGCGAGCGATTTCTTAACGCGCTTTTGCTTTTGAACGAAGAATTCGGGACAATAGAATAGTTTCCATTTCATATAAGGAACCGCTTCTCTAGGCCGCATCATGAACGCATCCCTTGTCAATCTCCCGCCGTCCTCTGCGCTTGAATGGGCGCACCCACTCGTTCGCGAGTGGTTCGAGAGAAAATTTGGCACGCCCACGGAGCCGCAAGCGCAGGGTTGGCCGCACATCCTCGCGCAAAAAGACACGTTGATTTGCGCGCCCACGGGATCGGGAAAAACGCTCGCCGCCTTCCTCGCGTGTATTGACCGTCTGGTGCGCAAAGCGCTGGCGGGTGATCTTCTGGATGAAACCGAAGTCTTGTATGTGTCGCCATTGAAAGCGTTGGGCAACGACATACAGAAAAACCTGGAAACTCCGCTGGGTGAAATTTTGCAGCTTGCCGGCGAGCGTGGATTTCTGATGCCCGAGATTCGCGCGGCCGTGCGCACGGGCGACACGCTGATGCACGAACGGCGCGCGATGCAGAAGCGGCCGCCACACATTCTGGTGACCACGCCGGAATCTCTTTACATTTTGCTGACCGCGGCGAAAAGCCGCGAGCTACTGCGCTCAGTGAAGACAGTGATCGTTGACGAAATTCATGCTGTCGCCGACGACAAGCGTGGCGCGCATCTTGCGCTTTCGCTCGAGCGGCTCGATGCGCTTACATCCGCGCGGCCTTCACGCATCGGGCTTTCCGCCACGCAGCAGCCAATCGAATTGGTCGGGCAGTTTTTTGCCGGAAACGGACGGCCTACGCCGACGATCGTGCAAATCGCACAGCGGCGCGAATTCGATCTGGCTGTCGAGGTTCCAGCAAGCGAGCTTGGGCCGGTGGCGTCGAACGAAATGTGGGAGGAGATTTACGGCCGCATTGCGGAACTGGTGCAGCAGCATCGGTCTACGCTGATCTTTGTAAACACGCGACGGCTGGCGGAACGCGTGGCGCACAATTTGGCAAGGCCGCTCGGCGAAGATGCGGTCGCGTCGCATCACGGCAGCTTGTCGCGGCAGCGAAGGCTGGCGGTGGAAGGCAAGCTGAAGGCTGGCGAAATTCGCGCCCTCGTCGCGACAGCATCGCTCGAATTGGGAATCGACATTGGCACAGTGGACCTGGTTTGCCAGATCGGCTCGCCGCGAGCGATCGGCACCGGTTTGCAACGAATCGGACGCGCGGGCCACTGGCGCGGAGCGATTCCCAAAGGCCGCCTATTTGCTACCACGCGCGATGAATTGCTGGAATGCGCGGCGCTTGTTCATTCCATAAGGCTCGGTTTGCTCGACCGCATTATCATTCCGGAATGCCCGCTGGACGTGCTGGCGCAACAAATTGTGGCGGAGTGCGCGGCGCAAGAATGGCAGGAAGACGACTTGTTCGCGCTCGTGCGGCGCGCCTATCCTTACCGCAACCTCTCGCGAAAAGAATTCGGCGAAATTATCGCGATGCTGGCGGACGGAATTGCGTCGCGTCGTGGGCGTTACAGCGCGTATCTACACCGCGACGGCGTGAATCAGCGGCTGCACGCGCGCCGGGGCGCCCGGCTCGCCGCAATCACGAGCGGCGGGGCGATTCCAGACAACTCGCTGTATACCGTGATTGCCGAGCCGGAGCATGTGACCATTGGTACGGTCGATGAAGATTTCGCGGTGGAGAGTTTACGCGGCGACATCATTCTCCTCGGCAATACTTCGTGGCAGATCCGGCGAGTGCAGGCGGGATCGGTGCTGGTGGAGGACGCGAAGGGCGCGCCGCCCAACGTTCCCTTCTGGCGCGGCGAAGCGCCTTCGCGTACCGCGGAGCTTTCCGAGCAGGTCGCCCAAGTTCGAGAGAAAATTAATTCGCTGACTGAAAATGTTTCGCCGAATACCGTGCGAGGAGATGCGTCGCAAGCTACTGCGCCGGTCGGCTGGCTGATGCAGGAATGCGGGCTGGACCGCCCGGGCGCGGAGCAGGCGGTGGCATACATCGTCGAGGGCCGCGCTGTGTTGCGCGCCGTGCCGACGCAACAAACTATTATCGCGGAACGCTTCTTCGACGAGAGCGGAGGCATGCAGCTTGTGATCCACGCCCCATTTGGCGGGCGCATCAACAAAGCGTGGGGGCTGGCGCTGCGGAAACGTTTCTGCCGTTCATTTAATTTTGAGTTGCAGGCTGCGGCGACCGACAATGGCCTGAATATCTCGTTAAGCGAGCAGCACAGCTTTCCTCTCGCCGACGTTTTTCATTTTCTGCAATCGGCCAGTGTGAAGGATTTGCTCTCGCAAGCCGTGCTCACTTCGCCGATCTTCGCCACGCGCTGGCGCTGGGCAGCCGGGCGCGCACTGGCGCTGCTGCGCTTTCAGGGAGGCAAAAAAGTGCCGCCGCAAATCCAGCGCATGCGTTCGGATGATTTGCTGGCGGGCGTATTCCCGCAAGCGCTGGCATGCCAGGAGAATATTTCGGGCGAGATCGAGATTCCCGATCATCCGCTGGTGCGCGAAACGATGAAAGATGCGCTGACCGAGGCAATGGACGTCGAAGGTCTGAAAAACGTATTGGATGCGATGTCTTCCGGACGGATTCGCTGTATTGCCGTCGACACGCCCGTGCCGTCGCAATTTTCGCACGAGATTCTGAACGCGAATCCGTACGCGTTCCTCGATGATGCTCCACTTGAAGAGCGCCGGGCGCGCGCTGTCGAGATGCGGCGAATGCTGCCCGAAGCAGTTCTCTCGGAAATTGGCCGACTCGACCCCGCCGCCATTGCGGAAGTGCGCGAAGAGGCGTGGCCCGATGTGCGCGATGCGGACGAACTTCACGACGCGCTGCAGACACTCGTCGCCCTGCCAGAATCCTCGAATAGCGCCTCCGCGCTCGGTCAAATGCTCGGCAAGTCGATTCCTGAATGGAGGGATTATTTTGCCGCTCTGCGGGGGGGCGACCGGGTTGCCCGCGCGATTGTTGGTGGCAGAGTTTATTGGGTAACGGCGGAAAAGGCACAAACATTCTCGGTGCTTTTTCCCAGTGCGTCTTTCGATGCGGCCCTCCCCGATTTGAAAAATGACGGGTGTACGGAAGCTCTTTCGCGTGAAGAATTGCTGGCCGCTTGCGTCACGGGCTGGATGTCGCACAGCGGTCCAGTGACGGCGCAGATCCTCAGCGACGTGCTTGGAATCGCGAGTCAAGAAATTGACCAAACCCTCCTTCGCCTGGAAGCCAGCGGCTCGGTCTTGCGGGGACAGTTCACGGGCGCTTCGGGCAGCGAAACCGAGTGGTGCGACCGCAGGCTGCTCGCGCGCATTCATCGGCTGACGCTCGGCGCGTTGCGCAAAGAAATCCAACCGGTGACTGCAGCGCAGTTTATGCGCTGGCTGTTGCGCTGGCAGCATGTCGCGCCCGGAACGCAAGTCTTTGGCGAGCGTGGCACGCTTGAGATCCTGCAACAGCTACAGGGATTTGAGGCGCCTGCAAATTCCTGGGAACGGGAAATTCTGGCACGGCGGATCGCGAACTACGATCCGAAGGTGCTTGACCAACTTTGCCTGACCGGCGCGGCCGGCTGGGGACGCCTGTCTCCGCATCCGGCGACCTTGGCAGAGCAAAACGGAACGAACCGGCGCGTGATTCCCACCAGCGTCGCGCCCGTGACATTTTTTATTCGTGATGACGCCGAGTGGATGATTTTGCCGCACGCGGCCGGCAATGGCCCTGCTGATAGCGATGAACCGCGCGGGCTCAGCCGAAACGCGCGCGACATATTGATGTACCTGCGCCAGCGCGGGGCGTCATTTTTTGCGGATGTTGTGCGCGGCACAGGGAAACTAAAAGCAGAAGTGGAAACGGCGCTATGGGAATTGGTGACGGCGGGACTGTTGACGGCCGATGGTTTCGATAATATTCGGGCACTGATTGATCCGAAACGACGCTCAGGCCACGGCCGGGGCCACAATGCGCGTCCACGGCACAGCCTCGGCCGGTGGTCGCTGCTCTACGCGAGTGAAGCGCCCGACAAGGCCCACACCGTGGAAGCAACCTGCTGGATGCTGCTCAAGAGATATGGCGTAGTCTTTCGCGAAGTTGTTGCGCGAGAAAGCATCGTTCCGCGATGGCGCGAATTGTTGATCGCTTTCCGGCGGCTCGAAGACCGAGGCGAGATACGGGGAGGCCGATTTGTGAGCGGGTTTCTAGGCGAGCAATTTGCGCTGCCCGTGGCGGTCGAGTCTGTTCGCGCGATCAGGAAGGCTGGACCTGCTGGAGAGACTGTGGCCGTGTCAGCCGCAGACCCTTTGAATCTGGTTGGAATCTTACTTCCCGGCGACCGGGTTGCCGCGAATTCTGGAAAGACGATTACGCTTCGGGATGGTGTGCCTGTTGAAATGGACGCCGCCGCCGGATTCGCCGGTGCAATAGCTGTTTGACTCGCTTAGCGGGCCCGTCCCAGCAATGGGAAATCAAAAGGTTGGCCGTGCAGCATTATTGCCGGGGAACGTGAGCCGCGACCGGTACTGCCTGGTCATAAACGGCCGGCAATTTGATCGGGATAACCACCTCAACGATGGTCCCGGGATCCGAGTTCCGGAGCCGCAATTCCCCGCCGAATTCCTTGATCCGCTGCCGCATCCCGCCGATGCCAATGCCGATGCTGTCGGGCCGGAACTCGGCAACGCGATCGGAAATGCCCTTGCCATCATCGCGCACGGTGACGACAACCTGGCTGTCTTGCTTAAGAATCGTCACCCATCCTTTGCGCGCGCCGGAGTGCCGGAACACGTTGGTGAGAGCTTCCTGCACAATACGGAAAACAGCAGTTTCTAATTCCGGCGCGATTCGCGGAAAGCTGAAGGGCTGAACATCAAGATCTGTCTCAATCCCGCTGCGTTTTGTGAATCCCTCCAGGTACCACTTCAGCGCGGCTCGCAGGCCCACTTCGTCAAGCAGAGGAGGATGCAAGAGATGAGATATGCTGCGGACCTGTTGGATCGTGCGATCAATCAGGGTGCTCACGTCGGCGGCCGCTTGTTTTTTCGACGCAGATTGATTCTCTAACAGGATCCCATCTAACATCATCTTAATCGCAACCAAATCCTGGCCTAAACCATCATGCAATTCGCGCGCGATTCGCCGCCGTTCTTCATCCTGGCTCGCGATCAAGCTGCTGGAGAGCCGGCGCAACTCCGAATTCAAAACTTCCAACTGGTGCGTCTTGCGATGCAGTTCCGCAAAAACGCTGACCTTTGCACGCAGCAATTCGGGGACGACGGGAACGGAAATATAATCAACCGCTCCGCGCTGGTACCCCTTAAGGCGGTCGAGGTCCGTCAGGTGCACAGCAGAGATGAAAATAATCGCCGTCTTCTGAAATCGCGGGTGCTGGCGGATCATCTCGGCCAGTTCAAAACCATCGAGTTCGGGCATACTCACATCCATGAGGACGACGGCAATGTCCGTCTTCAGTAAGTGCTCCAGCGCCTCCCTGCCCGAATTCGCCTTAATCAGGTTCTCGCCCAATTCATTGAGTATGGCTTCATAACTGAGCAGCTTGGCGGGCTGATCATCCACCATGAGTATGTTGGCCTTTTCCTGCATGCAGTTCACCTTTCTCTGCCTCAATGAATTCGGGCGCCTTACTATGGGCGCACGGTTTGATCTATCGATGCAGCCACATCCGCAAAGCCGATAGGAGTTGCTCCGTATTTACCGGTTTCGCCAAATACTCCGAAGCTCCGGCTTCCAGACATTTCTCGCGATCGCCTTTCATGGCCTTTGCGGTCAAGGCAATGATGGGCAGGCGGCGCAGAGAAGAGTTTTGCCGGATCACCTGCATGGTCTCGTAGCCGTCCATCTCGGGCATCATGATGTCCATCAGGACAATCGCTGTGTCGGGCGTTGATTCGAGCATGGTGATTGCTTCCCGGCCGGTGCCAGCAGTCAGCACGGTCATGCCACGACGTTCCAGAACGCTGCTGAGCGCAAAAATATTCCGCACGTCGTCGTCGACTACGAGCACTTTCTTACCCACCAGAGCATCGTCTGAACTGTGCAGCCGGTCGAGCATCTTCTGCTTCTCTGCCGGAAGATCACCAACGACGCGGTGCAAAAATAAAGCCGTCTCGTCGAGCAATCGTTCGGGCGATTCGACGCCCTTGACCACCACGCTGCGCGCCAGCGTGTGCAGGCGAGCGTCTTCTTCCGGCGATAGTTCTTTGCCGGTGAAGACGACCACAGGCAATTCGCCCAGCGCTGGAGTTTCGCTGAGCCGCTCCAAAACCTCGAAGCCGGACATGTCCGGGAGGCGAAGGTCAAGAACTACGCAATCGAATTGTTCATCCGAGAGCATTTCGAGGGCTTCCGCGCCCGTGGCCGCAACGGAGAGGTCTATGTCGTCATATCCGAGCAATTCCCGAATGCTAAGTTGCTCGGCAGGACTGTCCTCCACAATCAAAAGGCGCTTGCGCCGAGACGTCGCGTATTCCTTGATGCGAGTCAACGCTGTCTCAAGTCCCTCGGGAGTGGTTGGCTTGGTAACAAAAGCGAATGCTCCGCGCGCCAAGCCATGGTGCCGATCCTCATCAAGGGTCAACATCTGGACAGGTATGTGGCGTGTGGCCGGATCCTGTTTCAAATGGTTAAGTACTGTCCAGCCCAGCATGTCCGGAAGAAAAACGTCGAGGGAAATGGCCGTGGGATGGAATTCACGGGCAAGGGCGAGCGCCTCTGCGCCGCGCATCGCCACGAGAACTTTGAAGCCCTTGTCGCGGGAGAGATCACACAAGACGCGGGCGTAGTGCGGATCGTCCTCGACAATCAGCAGTACGGCATCGTCCGGCTGCAGGTCGTTGCGATCGTCCGCGATATGCTCGACCGGGATTTCCGTCACCGTCATGCTGGACAGTTTGACGGGCGAGATAGAGGCCGTCGCCTTCCCTTCCAGCGCATTGATACTGGGCGTCGAAGGACCCACGTACGTTTGGGGGATGTACAGCGTGAATGTACTGCCTTTCCCGGGGGTGCTGCGCAATTGGATTTCGCCTCCGAGGAGACTGGCAAGCTCGCGGCTGATTGCCAATCCAAGGCCTGTTCCGCCATATTTGCGGCTGGTGCCGGCGTCCGCTTGCTGGAACGCTTCGAAAATGATTCTTTGTTTTTCCGCCGGAATACCGATACCAGTATCGGAAACCTCGAAGGCCACAACCGAGGCCGCTCCGCTGAGAATCGGATGTTCTTCGCTCCAACCCTTTTGCGGAATCGACACGGAAAGCCGCACGGTTCCTTGCTCGGTAAATTTGAATGCGTTAGAGAGCAAATTCTTGAGCACTTGTTGAAGACGCTTGGAGTCTGTGACCAGGCTGCGGGGCAGATGTGAATCGGCCTGCACTTCAAAAGTAAGCCGCCGATTTTCCGCTTCGTGCTTGAATGGCCGCGCGACCGTCTCCAGCAGGCTGGTGAAGAAGACGTCTTCGGCGTCGACCGACACAGTGCCCGATTCGATCTTCGACAGGTCAAGAATATCGCTGATGAGATTTAACAAGTCAGTGCCCGCTCCGTGGATCGTACGGGCAAACTCGACTTGCTTTGGCGTCAGATTTTTGTCGGGGTTGTCGCCGAGCTGCTGTCCCAGAACCAGAATGCTGTTGAGCGGCGTACGCAACTCGTGCGACATATTGGCCAAAAACTCGGACTTATACTTGGAGGTAAGCGCGAGTTCCTTGGCTTTGTCTTCCAGCGCCCGGCGTGCTTGCTCGATTTCCTGGTTCTTGCGTTCCACTTCGACGTTCTGTTCGGCAAGCTGCTGGGCTTTTTGCGCCAACTGCTCGTTGGTCTGCTGCAATTCTTTCTGCTGTGTTTGAAGTTCAGTTGCAAGCTGCTGAGATTGCTTGAGCAGTCCTTCGGTCTGCATCGTGGCCTCGATACTATTGAGCACGATGCCGATGCTGGCGGTCAGTTGTTCCAGAAACGCGAGGTGCGACGCTGTGAAAACGTTCAAGGAAGCCAGTTCGATTACCGCCTTGGCGCGATCTTCGAAAAGCACGGGAAGCACAATCACATTTCGTGGCACAGCTTCGAACAAACCGGAGCGGATCGGTGCCGTGCCCGCCGGCAAATCGGTGATCAGCATGCGCCGTTTTTCTGCAGCACATTGTCCCACGAGACCTTCGCCCACTTGGAGACGCTGGCGATGGCCGTCTTCGCCATCGTCGGCAAACGCCGACAATAACACCATGCCTTCCGACTCTTCCGTCCCGACTTGATAGATCACGCCCTGCTGGGCGTTGACCAATGGCGCCAACTCAGACAACAGCATGCGTCCCACCGTGGTGAGATCTCGCTGGCCCTGCAACATGCTGGTGAAGCGCGCGAGGTTCGTCTTGAGCCAGTCTTGCTCCGTGTTGCGGTCGGTGGTCAGCCGCAGGTTGTCGATCATCGTGTTGATGTTGTCTTTCAACTCCGCGACTTCGCCGCTGGCCTCCACCTGAATCGAACGGGTCAGGTCGCCCTTGGTTACGGCAGTTGCGACTTCGGCGATGGCTCGAACCTGGTTTGTCAAATTGTCGGCGAGCAGGTTGACGTTGCCGGTGAGGTCCTTCCAAGTGCCGGCGGCGCCGGGCACGTTGGCCTGGCCGCCGAGGCGGCCTTCCACACCTACTTCACGGGCGACGGTCGTGACCTGATCCGCGAATGTGGCAAGCGTGCCGGTCATATTGTTAATCGTTTCGGCCAGGGCCGCGACTTCGCCCTTGGCGTTAACCGTTAGTTTTTGCGTAAGCTCGCCGTTTGCGACGGCGGTTACCACCTTGACGATTCCACGAACCTGCTCCGTAAGGTTCGCGGCCATGACGTTCACGTTGTCCGTAAGGTCTTTCCACGTGCCGGCGACACCTGGCACTTGCGCCTGGCCGCCGAGTTTACCGTCGGTGCCGACTTCGCGCGCCACACGCGTGACTTCCGCGGCGAAGGCGTTGAGCTGGTCGACCATGGTGTTGATCGTGTTCTTGAGTTCGAGGATTTCGCCCTTCACGTCCACGGTGATTTTGCGCGACAAATCGCCGCGCGCCACGGCCGTCGTCACTTCGGCGATGTTACGTACTTGGCCGGTCAGGTTGCCGGCCATAGCGTTGACCGAGTCGGTCAAGTCCTTCCATGTACCCGCAACGCCCGGGACGTTGGCCTGGCCGCCCAGCCGGCCTTCGCTGCCGACTTCGCGCGCCACGCGCGTGACTTCGGCGGCGAACGATCGCAACTGCTCGACCATGGTGTTAAGTGTTTCCTTCAACCGCAAAATCTCGCCGCGCACGTCCACCGTGATTTTCTTGGAGAGGTCTCCGTTGGCGATGGCCGTGGCTACTTCGGCGATGTTGCGGACTTGGCCGGTCAAGTTACTGGCCATGAAATTGACGTTGTCGGTTAAGTCTTTCCACGTGCCCGCTACTCCGGGCACGTTGGCCTGACCGCCGAGCTTGCCTTCGGTGCCGACTTCGCGCGCCACGCGGGTGACTTCGCCGGCGAAGGCGTTGAGCTGGTCGACCATGGTGTTGATGGTGTCTTTCAGTTCGAGGATTTCGCCCTTCACGTCCACGGTGATCTTGCGTGACAGGTCGCCGCGTGCCACGGCCGTGGTCACCTCGGCAATGTTGCGCACCTGGCCGGTCAGGTTTCCCGCCATGGAGTTGACCGAGTCGGTGAGATCCTTCCATGTGCCCGCCACGCCCGGCACTTTAGCCTGACCGCCAAGCCGGCCTTCGGTGCCGACTTCGCGCGCCACGCGAGTCACTTCGCCGGCGAAAGCATTGAGCTGGTCTACCGTTGTGTTAATGGTTTCTTTCAGCAGGAGAATCTCGCCGCTCACGTTCACGGTGATTTTTTTGGACAGGTCTCCGCTAGCGATTGCCGTGGATACCTCGGCAATGTTGCGGACCTGGCCAGTCAAGTTGCTGGCCATGGAGTTGACCGAGTCGGTGAGGTCCTTCCACGTACCCGCTACTCCAGGGACTTGAGCTTGGCCGCCGAGCTTGCCGTCGGTGCCGACCTCGCGGGCTACGCGCGTCACTTCGGAGGCGAATGCCCGCAACTGGTCGACCATGGTGTTGATGGTGTCTTTGAGTTCGAGAATTTCGCCCTTCACGTCCACGGTGATCTTGCGCGACAAGTCCCCGCGGGCTACGGCGGTAGCCACCTCAGCGATATTACGGACCTGGCCGGTGAGGTTGCTGGCCATGAAGTTCACGTTGTCGGTTAAGTCTTTCCACGTGCCGGCGACACCGGGCACCTGAGCTTGGCCTCCGAGTTTGCCTTCAGTGCCGACTTCGCGAGCGACGCGGGTCACTTCGCCGGCGAAGGCGTTGAGCTGGTCGACCATGGTGTTGATGGTGTCTTTGAGTTCGAGGATTTCGCCCTTCACGTCGACGGTGATTTTGCGCGACAGGTCGCCGCGGGCCACGGCGGTCGTGACTTCGGCGATGTTGCGCACCTGGCCAGTCAAGTTTCCGGCCATCGAGTTGACCGAGTCGGTGAGGTCCTTCCATGTACCGGCCACGCCGGGGACTTGTGCCTGGCCACCGAGCTTGCCTTCGCTGCCAACCTCGCGCGCCACGCGCGTTACTTCGCCGGCGAAGCGGTTCAGTTGGTCCACCATGGTGTTGAGCGTTTCTTTGAGCTGCAAAATCTCGCCGCGCACGTCGACCGTGATCTTGCGCGAGAGGTCGCCTGTGGCAATGGCCGTGGCTACTTCAGCGATGTTGCGAACTTGTCCCGTCAAGTTGCTGGCCATGAAGTTTACGTTGTCGGTTAAGTCCTTCCACGTGCCGCCGACGCCAGGCACTTGAGCCTGGCCACCGAGCTTGCCTTCGGTGCCGACTTCGCGGGCCACGCGAGTGACTTCGCCGGCGAAGGCATTGAGCTGGTCGACCATGGTGTTGATGGTGTCTTTGAGTTCGAGGATTTCGCCCTTCACGTCCACGGTGATTTTGCGCGACAGGTCGCCGCGCGCCACGGCCGTGGTCACTTCGGCGATATTGCGGACCTGCGCCGTGAGGTTTCCCGCCATGGCGTTTACTGAGTCGGTTAAGTCCTTCCAAGTGCCGGCGACCCCAGGCACGACGGCCTGTCCGCCGAGCTTGCCGTCCGTGCCAACCTCGCGCGCGACACGCGTGACCTCCGATGCGAATGACCGCAACTGGTCAACCATCGTGTTGATGGCTTCTTTGAGCTGGAGAATTTCGCCGCGTACGTCCACGGTGATTTTACGAGATAGGTCTCCGCTAGCCACGGCTGTTGCGACTTCGGCGATGTTACGCACCTGGCCCGTTAAGTTGCTGGCCATCGAATTGACCGAGTCGGTGAGGTCCTTCCATGTACCGGCAACGCCGGGAACTTGCGCCTGACCGCCCAGTTTGCCGTCCGTGCCGACCTCGCGCGCGACGCGTGTTACTTCAGCGGTGAAAACGCCCAACTGCTGAATCATGGTGTTAACGATATTAGCGGAACGCAGAAACTCGCCTTCCAGCGGCCGGCCGTCGACGTCCAATCGCACAGTCTGTGTCAGGTTTCCTTGCGCGACGGCGGCAATGGCGCGAGTCACTTCCGTAGTTGGACGGAGCAAGTCCCCGACGAGCATGTTGACGGAAACTTCCATCTCGCCCCAGGCGCCTCTCGACTGGTTGAATCTTGTCCGTTCTCGCGTTCGGCCTTCCTTGCCAACCACCTGTCCAACGCGCTTTAGTTCCTGCGCCATCTGCTGATTAGCCGCGGCAATCTCGTTAAACGTGTCGGCGATTTTCCCTTCCACGCCCGTCCAGGCGCCGGGGAGACGCACGGAGAAGTCACCGTCGCGCATTGTTTGCAGGCTCGCCAGTATGACGCTGAGATCGGCGATGCCCGGTGTCCCCTTGCCTCGCCCGTTGTTTTCCGACGCTGTCTGCGATTCCCCGCTGGTGCTGGGAATTGCAGGGTTATGGTCGCTTTTTTTCATGCCTGTCTCCAAAATGCCTCTGCATCATTACGCGTGGAGTAAACATAAATAATGACGGATGCTCCGTTGCTACGCATGCCTGTTTTCGCTAGCGGACTCTCTCAATCCCGACTGCTTCGCTGACAATCTCGATGGCTGTATCTGGCCCAGCTTCAGATAAGGAAGTCTAATTTCGTATCATGAAAGCCGCACGGAGGGCATACAGTAATTCCTGTATAAAACAGCACAGTAGACAAATTTCGGGTCTAGGCATGCCCTCTTCTTGTGAGGTATGCTTGCCGAATGATGGTTTGGCACAGGGCTCGTTTCATCGCATGGTAGCCGTACGGATCTTAATCGCTGACGACCATGAATTCGTCAGGAGAGGCGTGCGCGCGCTTTTGGAGTCTCGCGACGGCTTTGAAGTGTGTTTTGAAGCTGCAAACGGCCAGGAAGCCGTTGAGAAAGCCCGGGAACTGAAGCCTGACCTAATCATTTTGGACATCACCATGCCGATTTTGAGCGGCTTTGATGCCGCTCGAAAGATCAAGGAATTCTCCCCGGAAACTCCCATTGTGATTCTCAGCATGCATCGCGACAAAGAATACATGGAAGAGGCGCAGAAGATAGGCATACAGGGCTACGTGCGCAAATCGCAAGCGGCGTTGACCCTGGTTACTGCAGTGGACGCAGTTCTTCAAGACCAGACCTTCTTTCCTGCCGAGTTGTGACATTGCTCGACCCAACATCCGAAATCGCTGTCTCCTTTAGCAAGTAAGCCCTTTCTCGGATGGATATGTGAACGATGGATGCAGGGGATTCGCAGGTAACAGGTTCACGCGGTTTCTTTCGGCGAAAGGGAGACATTTTCAGCCTCCAAGCTGTCGCCATGAGGAGAACGATCGCCGCGCCTCCTACTGCGGGACGCTACAAATGGCGCAACGGTTCATCGACCGTATCAGCGGGAGTTCTCTTTGCATCTCGCTCCAACGATTTGGTTACCATGTCCTTGGAGCCGAGACCTACAGCAAGAGCCAAAGCGAAAACAATTCCGCCGAAGAGAATGCCAAAAGCAAGCTCCACGATGCCAACGGCGATTCTGAGGTGTACCAGCGCCATTGCGATCGTCAACACCATCACGAGCCATCGAGTGCCAACGCTGAGCAGGCGCGCGTACCCCAAGTTCAGATTGACGGCTCCGATCAATACGCTCCTGGCCACGTAGCGAGCAACTACCGCTCCAACCGCTAGAACAACGATGGCGCCCATCACGTTCGGCACGTAAGCGAAGATGCTTCGCACCAACGAAGAGGTCAGGTCAGAATTGAAGGCCGCGATGCCGATCAGGAATCCAGCAGCGACAATGGCGCAGGCCATCGTTCCCGACACGAGAAGCGTGGGGCTGTTTTGGGGCGACCACTCTGCCAGAGAGGAAAAGCCCCAACGGGATACTCGTTCGTCGAATCGCATACTCGAGAGCAATCGCCGTACGACCATCCCTACAATCCAAGCCAATAGAAGCGAAATCAGAAGTGCCAGGAAGAGGGCTACGAATCCCGGCACCAGACTTGCCAGCCTGGTAACGAATCTAGTCGTCGACTGATACAACGCTTGCTTGACTTGTCCCCACATAAATCCCTCCTTTGCAAACCTACGGATTGAAGCGATCTGGCCAACGCCATCGCGACACGAGGTATGGCTTCCCTATCTCGTAGGCGAGCGAGAGCCGCTCGAGACGGTGTTCGATCGCATTTTCCTCGGCGGTTTCTAATTCGCGCGCATAGGAAGCCACCCATCCCAGATACAGTGGCGTCAGCGACCGCAGAAGATGATCGCGGTTGATCGTCCGCAGACGATGAGCCAGCGCAAAATCGTAGATGATACGCACCCAGAGTTCGTCCGGGATATGGAACTGCTCGATTGGCAGGCGCGCCAGCTTTCTCAGTTCCCACAAACTAGCCGGAGGCAGGATTAAGCCCCATATTTCCTGTAGGTCTCGGATGCCCAACTGGAACGAATTCACCAATCGGTCGATTTCCACGGTTCCCGTCGTCTGAGGCGCCGACACAGGCTCGTTCAACGCCTTCACCGGACTCGATGTTCGCGTTCTTTGCCAACACGCAGCGTTTTTCTCCATGGCGAGAAAAATGGGTCCAAGGATCTCGCTAAGCAGGGAACTCACAGTCGTCCAGTCGCCCGGAGGATAGCTGCGCGCTCCCAGATACGCTTGAGACACCTGGAGGTTGCCGCATAAAACCAGTGGAACAAGTGACGCGAGCAAATGCATTCCGCTCGCGCCTGTCTTGCCATTCTGCTCTCTCTCGAGGAGTTTCTGGAGGAGCTTTTGAGAAACTCCCAAGTCCGGTCCCATCGGATTTTGAATGCGCAATCCGTAAAGGCTTCGCGTAAGCGGGGAGATGATGCTGCTATTCAACAGCCCCTCAAATTTCCGGCGCGCATAACTCGGCGCGATAAAATCGCAACTCGCTTCGAGTAAGGGCGCCGTAAGCTGGCAGACCCACTTCGATGGCGCATGTTCCAGTTTGGAGGCAATGACGCAGCATCCACGAACTCCAAGCCTCTCGCCAATCGTGAGAATGGATTGGTAAGCGGCCAACATGCCCTCAACGGGTGTCATCGGTGAGCTTTGAGTCGGCAAAGCCCAAGGGATTAGAGACAATGATGAATCTTGCGCGAGTGCAGCGGAACCGGTCGGCGTGGAATCGGAGGCAAGACGGTTTTGCAGCACCACGATTCGCGGACTTCCCGGAAGTGTTCGAAGGGCACTGCACACTTCGGCAACGTCTTCCTGGCTCAGATCGGCCACAATGCCGACCACAAGGTCAGCGCTATCGATTTGTCCGAGGTCTTGCACCGCTTGTTGCGGAACGGAGTCCACTTCCAAGGTTCGAACCTCAAGCTTCTGATTTTTTCACACCGACATCGACAGAATCCCCATTAACGGGATTCGTAGCCACGCGGGACGGCTGTCCAGTTCATAGCGCACCTCATAAAGCACCTTTTCAAGGAGAAACGTATCCAGGAGCACGCGGAATTCGTCCGCGCTGCCCGGCACGAAGTCCACACACCCGAGCGTTTGCCGATAAGCCCGCACGAATTCAGCGGAAACCGAGCGCTCCCAAAGCTGCGCCCACGGCTCGAGCGTTTCAAAATCGCCGGGATGTCTCGCAATGTAGGCACTCAGGCTAGCGTACGCGGCGTAGCTGAAGGAACGCACCATGCCGGCGACATCTTTCAACGTGCTTTGCTTGGATCGCCGGTACGCCAACGAGCGCGCCGGTTCCCCTTCGAAATCCAGAATTACGAAATCCGTTTTCACCCGCAGTACTTGCCCCAGATGATAGTCGCCGTGAATTCGGATGCGCTGCGTGCGAAGGTTTGAGCTGCCCAACGCTTCCAGACGCTGCAAGATCCGGCGACGCCGAGTGAGTACGGCGCCCGCGAGCTCGATTAGTTCATCGGACAAGGACGGCAGCCGGTCTTTGAGAATGTCGAAAACACCCGATGCGTGTTGGCGAACGTCAGCCATCAACGCTTTCAGGTCGTCGGCGCTCAAAGGCTCGGGCAAGAATGCCGGATCGTCAGTCGGCGATGCCATTGCCAAATGGAGTTCGGCGGTGCACCGCCCCAGGGCGGCAGCAGCATCCAGATAAATGCCTACGTGATCTCGCGCCAGCTGAGATGGCGGACGCTCGGCAAGTTCCATAATGTCGCGCAGTTCGCCGCTCAAGTTCTCGGGAAGGGCGAGAGGAGCACAGGTTTCGTAGTAGCGGTCCAGCTCTTCGATCGTCCACTTCCAGCCGTCGCCCTCGTTTGCAACCAGGCCCTGCAAAATTCCCAGTGTGGAGGTGTTGCCGTTCTCCGTCGACGTATACTCGATCAAGCCGGCAAAGGGCGGAATTCGATCGAAGCCTACTTTTTCGGTTAGGTGTCTTCCAATCTCACACTCGGGATTCACACCAGTTTCTTGGCGGCGGAACAGCTTCAAAATGAACCGGTCTCCAAAAATGATCGACGTATTGCTCTGCTCCGCGGAGCCGCGCCGCACCTGTAAGGAAGTTTCCGCATGTCCCAAGACATGCTGAAAGGCCTTTCCCCGCACTCCTCGTATAGCACCGTGGCGGGCGGGAATCTGTTCTTCGTTTTCGATCAGTGCAAGCAACGCGGCGCACGTTTCGTCGTCCAACACAGCATCGTGAAGCAAACCAGAATTCTCCTGCACGACAACTGGCGCGATCACGGCGTTCGGAGCTGCGCGGCGCAATTCCTCTGCGCGCTCGCCCAGGGTTACTCCGAGTGTGAGCAGATAAGTGTCGGGTGCTCCGCCGTTGTACTGCACTTCCAGCAGAGCCAGTGCCGATTTTGACGCCTCCAAGACGGCCCAGTCCAGAACTCGTGTTGCTTTGATCTGGCGAGACTTCGCAGCGAACCAGCGCTGCGCCGGCAGATATTCCTTCAGATATGAGCTCTCGAGGCGGCGTCTTTCCACGCCTTCAAAGATGGTTCCCCAGTTGTCCCCGAAAGCCAGCGGCGGATTTTCCGTGAGGCCCACGCCGGCAGCGCTGGCTTCTTGCCTGGCATGCAGCTCCAGCCACATGAAACCGTACGGAGCCAATGTAAGCCGGTAGGGCTGCTGCTCCACTACGGGGAATTCCACATACCCCAGCATCTCAATCGGGAGCATTCCCTCCAATTTCGATAGATCCAAATCCACAGGTTGGGCGAAGCGGGAAAGATTCGCCACGCACAGAATTTGCTCATCTCCATCCCTTCGCAGATAGGCCAGCACCTTGCGATTCGCCGGATCGAGAAATTCAATGCTGCCGCGCCCGAAAACGCGAAAAAGTTTTCGCAAAGCGATCATGTTGCGCATCCAGTTCAAGAGCGACGACGGATCACTCTGCTGAGCTTCCGCGTTGATCGCTTCGTAGCCCCACACCGGGTCCATGATCACGGGGCTGTAAAGTAGCGCCGGAGTGGCGTTGGAAAATCCGGCATTCCTATCGCCGTTCCATTGCATCGGCGTTCTCACGCCGTTGCGGTCGCCAAGATATATGTTGTCTCCCATGCCGATTTCGTCGCCGTAGTAGAGAATCGGGGAGCCTGGAAACGAGAAGAGCAGGCTGATCAAAAGTTCAATTCGCCTTCGATTGTTGTCGACAAGAGGGGCCAGGCGTCGGCGGATACCGAGATTGATGCGCATTCTCGGGTCGGCGCTATACGCCAGATACATATAGTCGCGCTCATCATCCGTCACCATTTCCAGCGTCAATTCGTCATGGTTTCGCAGAAACAGGCCCCACTGGCAGTTTTCCGGAATACTGGGAGTTTCCGCAATGATGTCGGTAATGGGCAGCCGGTCTTCCTGGCGCAGCGCCATGTAGATGCGCGGCATCAAGGGGAAATGGAAGGCCATATGGCATTCGTCCCCGTCGCCGAAATATGGACGCACATCGGTCGGCCACTGGTTCGCTTCGGCAAGAAGCATACGGCCGGAGTAATTTGCATCTATCTCCTGCCGAAGTCTTTTGATGACGGCGTGTGTCTCCGGAAGATTTTCGCAACTCGTTCCTTCGCGCTCCACTAGATAGGGGATCGCGTCCACCCGCAAGGCGTCCACTCCCATGTCCAGCCAGTACCGCATGACCTTGATGACTTCTTCGACCACTCTTGGGTTGTCGTAGTTCAGATCGGGCTGGTGCGAGAAGAACCGGTGCCAGTAATAGGCTCTAGCAAACGGATCCCACGTCCAATTGGATTTTTCCGTGTCGGTGAAGATGATTCGGACGCCGCGGTATTTTTGGTCCGTGTCACTCCAAACATAAAAGTCGCGTTCCGGCGAACCGGCGGCAGCTTGGCGGGCGGCTTGAAACCAAGGATGTTCTTCCGAGGTGTGATTGATCACCAGTTCGATTACAACCTGAAGGCCTCGATCGTGAGCGGCGTTCAGAAACGTTTGGAAGTCTTCGATCGTGCCATACATGGGATGAACGCCGAGATAGTCGGAGATATCGTAGCCGTCATCCTTGAGGGGTGAAGGGAAGAAGGGCAACAACCACAGACACGTGACGCCGAGGTCCTGAAGATAATCCAGCTTCTGGATCAAGCCGGGAAAATCACCGATGCCGTCGCCATTGCTGTCCTTGAACGCGCGCACGTGCAGCTCGTAAATGATTGCGTCTTTGTACCAAAGCGGATCCGCCGCACTGCCGCGCCGTTTCTCCATAAAGCCTTTCCTAAAGTCTCAAGGAGCATTCCCAAACTGTGGCTGGAAAAGGGGAAACTTCCGCTTAGAGGTGGTAATCAAAATCCGGCTCCGTATGAATCCTTTGGCCGCACGCGCAAAACATGCGCCGGCAGACTTCCGGGCGTCAATTCCACGTAATTCCGTGGTCCGTGCCACAGAAATCGCCCATCGCTGAGGAGGTCATGAGCCTGGAATGCCTGATCCGCGTCGAATCCCAGTGAACTGAAGTCCAAATGTACCCAGCCGGACTGTGTGTGAAAGGAATCGAGATTCACAACCACGACAATTACATTGGAAAGATCATCGGTCGACTTGCTAAAGCACAGCAGAAGTGGATTGTCCGTTTCGTGAAATCGCAGCGTGTGCTCGCTTTGCAATGCCGGATTATCCTTGCGGATTCCATTGACCTGGGCGATGAAGTCCCTCAGGCTTCCTTCCGCATTCAAGTCCCTGTGCTTGATTTCGTATTTCTCTGAATAAAGGAACTCCTCGCTGCCGGGCTCCAGCGCGGCGTTTTCGCACAACTCGAAAGCGGGTCCGTAGATTCCATAGTTGGCTCCCAACATGCCCGCCAACACCAGGCGAATCATAAACTCGGAGCGCCCCCCGACTTGCAGGCCTTGCGGAAGAATATCGGGAGTGGCCGGCCACAGGTTGGCGCGAAAATATTCCCGGACATCCGTCTGAGTCAATTCGGTGAAGTATTCAGTCAACTCCTGCTTGGTGTTCCGCCATGCAAAATAAGTGTAGGACTGAGAAAAACCGCTTTTCGCCAGCCGGAGCATGATGTGTGGCCGGGTAAAAGCCTCCGCAAGGAAAATCACCTCGGGATGCTGTTCCTTGATTTCGCCGATGACCCATTCCCAGAAGGGAAAAGGTTTCGTATGCGGGTTGTCGACCCGGAAGATGCGCACTCCTTGATCGATCCAGAATTGAAAAACGCTTTTCAATTCGTCCCACAATGCAAGCGCACCTGAGGTGTCGAAATTAAGAGGATATATATCCTCATACTTCTTTGGTGGATTTTCCGCGTACTGGATCGTACCGTCGGGACGCTTCCGGAACCACTCGGGATGCTCGTGCGCATAGGGGTGATCCGGAGAGCATTGGAACGCGATATCCAGCGCAACTTCCAGCCCGTGTTCTTCGGCCTTGGAGACAAACCGGCGGAAATCCTGCAGAGTTCCCAACTGCGGATGAATCGACTTGTGACCGCCCTCGGCCGATCCAATCGCCCAGGGGCTGCCCACGTCGTCGGATTCCGCCACGACTGAATTATTTTTTCCTTTGCGGTGAGTGCTCCCGATCGGGTGAATGGGTGCCAGATAGAGGACGTCGAAGCCCATGGACGCAATATAGGGAAGCCAAGTCTCGCAATCCTGCAACGTGCCGTGACGTCCAGCCTCTGGCGAGCAGGAACGCGGGAAAATTTCGTACCATGTGGAAAAGCGCGCTTTAGGGCGGTCCACGGTTACGCACAGCTCTTTCTCGTAACGGGTTGCGAGCTTCCGATCTGGATAGCGTTCCATTAGCGACAGCAATTCTTCTTCCAGAGCGATTGATTTGCCGGATTCTTTTTCCGCATTGTCATGCAGGCGGCGCGCCCATTCGCGGAGCAATTCGCTATCCCCGCCCGCGGCGCGTTTGGCTGTATCTGCGATGAGCTCGGCTCCGATCAGCAGTTCGATTTGAACATCTTGTCCGGCGGCGATTCGCTTGCTCAAGTCGTCGCGCCAGGTTTTGAAACGGTCCGTCCACCCTTCCACGGTGTACCGATACGTTCCAATTTTGGTAACGCGAAACTCGCCTCGCCAGCGATCGTTTACAAGAGGCACCATCGGCGACGACTGCGGCTCCTTCTCCGCCCCCTGCCAATACAGGATGCGACATGCAAGCTGGTCGTGGCCATCGGCAAAGATATCCGCTTCCACAACGACGCTTTCCCCGACCACGCGCTTGATCGCGAACCTGCCACCATCGATTTCCGGACGTACTCGTTCGATGGCCACGCGACGTCGAGCATCCATTCGCAGCTGCTCCATCGGTCGAAGTCCCTCTGCGGGTGCAAGGCCAAGCTCTTCCAGGTCGCTCTCCTTCGCTGCTGCAATACGATTTATTCGGCCCATCTTTTTAAAGATACGCCTCTCCATACTTCATACCAAGTGCTATTGGCCCATGTTTGTTACAAAGGAGTTTTTATCACGAAGGCGTCCCAGCTCTACGTCTTACAACGCGCTTAAGCCCGCGAAGATATCCGGTGAACAATATCCAGTGAAGATATATGCTAACCGCGATGGTGCCCCTTTCTCGCCGCAACAGTTTTCCCGGCCATTCCCAATTGACTCGCGGACCGGCGGTGCGTACTTTCGAACGCGTCCAGTTTTTCGCCGGAAAGGATCCTCATGAATAACGCCATGGCCGCAATCATCCTGTTGGTCGTCGCTGGAGTGATGAACGGCAGCTTCACGCTTCCGATGAAGTACACGCGCGAGTGGGCCTGGGAAAATACGTGGCTCATCTGGACGATCTGGGCATTGGTGATCTTCCCGCCCGTAATGACGCTTGCCACTGTGCCAGATTTGCGCGGCGTTTATTCGAGCGTCGCTCCCGCAATCATCATTACGGTTGCCGCGTGCGGAGCCGGATGGGGAATCTCACAGGTCTTTTTTGGCCTCGCCGTTGATTCTGTCGGCATTGCGCTGGCCTTCTCCGTGATTCTCGGCATTTCGGCTGCCGTTGGCGCTCTTGTCCCGCTCTTCCAATCGCAAGCGGAAACCAGGCGTGAAATCCTCGTTCTCGCCGGAGTCGCGCTTGTGGTCATTGGCGTCGGGATTTGTGCCATCGCCGGACGCAGACGCGAAGCCGCTCTCGGACGCGCGCTGGATCCCAACAAAGCTTCCGTGACGCGCGGATTGCTTTACTGCGCAATCAGCGGTGTTGGCTCGGCGCTTGTCGGAATCGGCTTGTGGCTGGGAACGCCGATCGGTGTGGCCGCGGAGCATCTCGGTGCGAGCATCACCTGGTCGCCCAACGCCATCTGGCTGCCGCTTATGTTGGCGGGCGCGATCCCCAATCTGATTTACTGTCTGTATTTGATCGGCAAGAATCACACCGCGAATCGCTTTGCCAAGCCTGCCACCGGCGGTTACTTCATCCTCGCCGGAATCATGGGCATATTCTGGTTCGGCAGCACGCTGATGTACGGAATCGCCGTCAGACCGCTGGGAACGGCTGTCGCCTGGCCCATTTTCATGTCTCTAATCGTCATCGTCGCCAGCATCTGGGGCGTTCTCACGGGAGAATGGAAAGGCGCCGGCAAGCGCCCGCTGCAAATCATGTACGGCGGAGTCGCCGTCCTCATACTCGCCATCATTGTTCTCTCCCGCGCGAGTTAGTAGACTTTCTGCGCGATGCCACCACGCTTTGAATCGAACGTGCCGTACTTTTCTGGTCCGGGCGGCGTAACGCCACCGGGCGGCAACAACGGAAACCCGGCCTCATTCGTTTGCTTGAGTGGATCGGCCGCAGTCTCCGGGAGTTGCGGGTCAGTGGTCGCCAGACTTGCGCAAAACCGAGAACCGGCTGAACCTAGCCATACTTGTGAAGTTCTAACCCATTTTCTCCGGACCTGTACGCGCGGAGCTACGCTGAAACTACTTAGTTGCCCAGAGAACGCATTCAGCATTTTGGTGTAATGTTGTTGTAATACAAGGGGTCTCTCATTCCAATCTCCGTCACAACGCACTCGGCGATCTCTTTGGGGATCTCGATTGGCATCGGGTTGCTGATCGGAGCGGAACGCGAGCGCCGAAAAGGTAGCGGCTCCCGACGCGGCGCCGCCGGTGTACGGACGTTCGCCCTTGCTGCTTTTGCTGGTGCGCTCAGTGGCTATTTCAAGAGTGAGGGCCTGCTCGTTGCCGTGGTAGCAGCGGCTGTGCTCTTCGCGGCGCTTGCTTATCGTCGCACAGCCCCAAAAGACCCTGGCCTGACCACCGAATTTGCTCTCGTGGTCACTGTTCTTCTCGGCGCGTTGACGATGCAGAACCCGCCGCTCGCTGTTGGCCTCTCTGTCATCATAACAATTCTCCTTGCGGCCAGAGAACGTCTGCATAGAGCCTTCAAAAACCTGCTATCGGAACAGGAAGCTCATGATGCGCTCGTGTTCCTGGCCGCCACACTTGTGATTCTGCCTCTTGCACCGAACCGCGAAGTCGGTCCATTTGGCGCATTCAATCCTCGAAAAATTTGGGAGCTTGTGGTCCTGGTGATGGCAATTGGTGCAGTGAGTTACATTGCCTTGCGCGCTCTGGGATCCCGTGCAGGACTCGCCCTGGCTGGCCTTGTCGGTGGGTTTATCTCCGCCAGCGCAACCATAGGAGCTATGGGTAATCGTGCAAAACGTAATCCCGAACTCGGAAGTGCTGCTGCTTCAGGTGCGGTTCTTGCAACGGTCGCAACCATCGTCCAAATGCTCCTCGTTCTAGTTGTCGTCAATGTTGCGACATGCCGTGCGTTGGCAAGGCCACTGCTTTTCTCCGGTCTCGCCGCCATCGGATACTCACTGATTTTTCTTGCGCTGTCCGCAAGAACTCCAACGGCAAATGAGCCCGCTGCGGGAAGGGCGTTCGATCTCCGATTGGCCTTTCTTTTCGCGATGACGATTACAGTGATTATGTTTCTCTGTGCTTTCTTGAACCAGAAGTATGGCAATCGAGGTCTTTTGGTGGGGGCCGCACTGTCGGGATTCGCCGATACCCACGCGACCGCAATCTCGATCGCGTCGCTGGTTTCCGCGGGGAGAATTACACCAGAGTCAGCTGTCTTGCCAATTTTGCTCGGCCTCACTACCAATACGCTGACCAAGGTCGTGGTTGCGTTCGCGGCCGGTGGTCATCGCTTTGCCCTAAGAATTCTTCCCGGCCTGATCGCAGTCATCATGGCAGCTTTCCTCGGGATGTGGCTTGCAACCAAATGAGAATCCCCATCGAGCCAACCTGCCAGTTGCCCGGCCGTTCACGGCTTGAAGTGGGGTAGTAAATTCTGATGTCCACCCTGGCGTGCTACAGTTAGCTAGTGCGACCCGAGATCGAGCAAGTCGTTCAATTGATCCAGCGCAACGACCCAAAGTCATTGGAGGAAGCGCTGGAATTGCTTCAGAAAACAGTTTTTTCCTTCAGCATGAAGGTGTGTGGGCAGCGGCAAGATGCCGAAGACACCATGCAGGAAGTGCTTCTCAAGTCAGTTCCCAACCTTCCAAAGTTCGACAACCCCAAAGCTCTGAGGGTTTGGCTTTATAAGGTAGCTAAGAACCGCTGTCTAATGAGCCGGCGCAAAAGCAAATTCTCTCCCACGGAAGATCTCTCCCTCGAAGAATTGATGCCCGACCGTCGGGAATTCCAAAGGCTATGGCGGAATCCTGATGGAACGCCGGAGACTTCTCTGTTGCGTCGCGAGAATGCGAAGCACCTTCGGGAAGCGGTGCGGAAACTGCCTGCGGAGTATCGGCTCGTTCTTGTACTGCACGACATGGAGGAGCTGTCGGACTCGGACATTGCCGAAATCACGGGCCTCCGGCGAGGGACACTTCGCGTGCGGCTGCATCGCGCACGACTCTACGTGCGAAAGGAACTCGCCAAACAGGCGCTGCATCGTATCCCACGTCAACAGGCGAAATCCTCTCGGGATAAACGACCCCTTGCAGAGGGCCGCCAAAGGCACTGCAAGGAAATGTTCGCCGAACTCTCAAATTACCTCGACGATGAGATGGACGATTCCCTCTGCGAAAAACTGGAAAAGCACATGGACGGCTGCGAGCCGTGCAAAGCGTTCCTGTCGAGCTTGGAAAATTCGATCCAGCAGTGCCGAGTGGCGCCAAATGAAACACCCGACCCAAATGTCGCTGCGAGACTTAGGCGTGAATTGATGGCGGAGTATCAAGGATTAATGGGCAAGATCACCAAGGACCACGCAATCCGGCGAAACCGAGTTTAGTCGCCAAAAGATCCCCTTCTGTTTATTCGCTATTCTCCTGTAACAGATTTCGTACTTCTGCATTTATGTATGTGCCTGTTTGAATTGAGGCTGATGTCTCCGCCGTCACACCGGACTGTGACCTTAATCACAGCAAGCCCAAGAGGTTAGAGCTTAACTGGTTGGCAGGCGCGACCCAATGCAGCCAACCCGCTTCGCGCGTTCGGGTGGGGCCTGAGTGAACCAAAGGAGTTTAGGAGACAAACTATGAGACTGTCCTTCGATTTGCCAAAGGTATCGTTGTTAGCCATTGCGCTCGCTGCCCTTAGTGCGATTGTTGCGTTCGGGCGCGTCGGCCAGGGGCCCAAAGGAACACGTATCTATGATCCAAAGACTGAGACAACCATCACCGGTGTAATCCAGGAAGTGAAGGAATTACCTGGTCCGGGCCGCAGCACGGGCACGCATCTCATCGTCAAGGCCGGAACGGAAGTAGTCGATATTCATGTCGGGCCGACTTGGTACTTGAAGCAGCAAAAGTATGCGTTCGCAAAAGGCGACTCAATAGAGGTGATCGGTTCAAAAGTGAAATATGAGGGAGCTGACGTCATCGTGGCGCGCCAGATCAAGAAAGGCGACAACACATGGAGGCTCAGGGACAAACAGGGCATCCCTTTGTGGTCGCGAGGAAGAAGTCGCTAAAGAGACAGCCGGGGCAAAGTTCAATTCCGGAGACGGGGCGGCAATCATAAAAAGGATCCCCAGGTAAGACTTTTTCTGTAACAGAGTGAAATTCCTCGTGGACAGAGGAAATGCAACGGCTTGCGCAACTCCAGTAAATGTATAGGGATGAAAACTTACAATGAGGATCAGCGGACGACATGCCGGTGAAAAGAGCCAAAGCCTGCAAAGGGCACTTGTTCAATCAGAAGGCACATCTCGTTTTGCAGCGAGCGCCTTGCTGATCTCACTTCTTGTGTTGCCGATTCCCGGGTTGCTCTTCGCACAACAAACACAGCAGCCCGCTCCTATTACTCTCCAACAGGCGGTCACTATCGCGCTCGAAAAGAACCCGGTACACAAGGTAGCGCTCGCTGACACAAGGGCCGCTTCAGCTGACGTCAAAGAAGCGAGATCCTTTCTTCTGCCGCACGTCACTTTTTCCGAGACGGCCGCCCGTGGCAACGACCCTGTGTACGTATTTGGCAGCAAGTTGCGACAGCAGCGATTCACCACGGCAGATTTCGCGCTGAACGTCCTGAATACTCCTTCTTCATTCGGCAACTTCGCGACGCGCTTTGGCGGAACCTGGAATCTTTTTGATTCCTTCGGGAGCTGGCGCGCCATCAACCGCGCGGAGCGTGTGAAGGACGCCTCTGGCCATCAAATGGAACGTACCGACCAAGAAATCATCTTCCGTGTTGTGGACTCATACTACGGAGTGCTACTCGCGAAAAAACAACTGGAGGTCGCTGAACAAGCGATGAAGACCGCCCAGGCCATTCTCGACCGCAGTAAGAACCGCTTCGGAAGCGGAGTGGTCGTGGAATCGGACTACCTGAGCGCCCAGGTACGTTTCGCGACGCGGAAACAGGAACTCATACGCGTCCAAAATAACCTGGCATTGGCGCACGCACAGTTGAGCACCTCCATGGGAGTCTCCGCGGAGAATGAAATCGATCCAGAGGAAGACCTCGCGGAAAGAAGCCTTCCAGCAACACCGCTCGAAGAGGCGGAGAAAACGGCGGTAGAAATGCGTCCCGACCTGAAACGCATCCGCTCGGAAGAAGCGGCGCAGCAGCAGAGCGTCTCGATTGCGAAATCGTCGTTCGGTCCACGGGTGAATGCGTTTGGAGGCTGGGAAGCCGACAACCCAACTTTCGTCGCCGGCGGTGGCGGAAATAACTGGCTGGCCGGCATCGAAGTTCAGTTCGAGCTCTTCCAAGGCGGAGCCAAGCGAGCTCAGCTTTCCCATCAGAGAGCGTTGCAGGACAAAGTTGCCGCCATCAAGGAAACGGCGACCGACGCCGTTCGGCTCGAGGTACGCCGCACCTACTACGACGTAGATGCGGCTCGCCAGCAGATGGAAGTGGCTCGTGCAACCATCGCAGAGGCGCAAGAGAGTCTTCGCATCAATCAGAACCGCTACAACTCGGGCCTTTCGACGATCAGCGACCTGCTCGCCGCCGAGGACGCCGCACTGCGCAGCCAAACGGATTATTGGGAAGCTGTCTATCGTTATCAGACTGGCTACGCCAGCCTGGAACTCGCCAGCGGAACTTTAAGTCCTCAGTCTCCCGTGGTGACGCCATGAGTCGAATGCACCAAGCACTCGCAGCAGTCCCGCTCCTGATTGGAGTTTTGAGCGGAGGTCTGTCCGGTTGTTCCAACGAGCATCGCACGCAGGTCGCGGCACCGGAGACGCTGAGTAACGTCTCAGTGATTGTCGCGCAAAAGTCGATCGTGCCGGACTGGTTGGAAGCCGTCGGAACGGTGCGGGCCGCACAGACGAGCCGGGTTTCCACCCAGATGATGGGCAACATCATCGAGATGCGCGCGCATGAAGGTGACCGCGTGCAAAAGGGTCAGGTGCTTGCGATCATTGACAATGCGCAACCTCGCTCGGCAGTGAATCAGGCCACCGCTGCCGTGACTGCGTCGGAACAGGAAGTCGCCGCCGCCGATTCGGACTTTGCACTCGCCGATGCCACGCTGAAACGCTACCAGCAACTGTACGAAAAGAAATCAGTCAGCCCACAGGAGTTCGACGAGATTAAAGCTCGCTACCAGTCAGCTGTGGCCCACCGCGATATGGCGCGGGCCGGGCAATCTCAAGCGAACGCCGCGCTGAATCAGGCTCAGACTTCGTTCGGTTACACGCGGGTTCGCGCGCCATTTGCCGGAGTAGTAACCGAGAAGATGGCCGATGCGGGCACGTTGGCCTCGCCCGGCATGCCCATATTCACCATTGAAGATACGCACAGCTATCGTCTTGAAGTGACGGTGGATGAAAGTGACATCCGCCTTGTTCGCGTGGGCCAAGCTGCCACTGTAACAATTGACTCGCTGGGAAGCGCCCCGCTTTCCGGCAAGGTCGTGCAAATCGTTCCCGCAGCCGACCCGGCCAGCCGTAGCTTCCTCGTGAAAATCGGATTGCCGGCTGATTCGCTTCTGCGCTCTGGGCTTTTTGGCAGGGCGCGCTTCCCACGCGGCAAGCGGCCTTCGCTGCTGATTCCACGCACTTCGGTGGTGGACCGCGGACAACTGCAGGGAGTTTACGTTCTTGACGCGAACCAAGTGGCTGGGTTGCGCTACGTCACCCTCGGCCAGAGTACCGGAGAGATGATTGAAGTTCTCTCGGGCCTGCAAGCCGGGGAGACACTTGTGGCCGCACCTGGAGATCGTGAATTGGGCGGCAAACGAATTGCAGTACGGCCATGAGCGACACGTCTCCCAAACCGGAAAATCGCACTCACTCCCTGCGACTGGCGGGCCGTCTTGCCCACAGTTTCATTCAATCGAAGCTAACACCTCTGATAATTGTGGCCGCTCTACTGCTCGGGGCTTTCAGCATCCTACAGACGCCGCGCGAGGAGGAACCGCAGATTATCGTGCCCATGCTGGACGTTTTCGTCCAGATGCCAGGGGCGTCGGCCGAGGAAGTGACTCAGCGCGCCACCGTGCCCATGGAAAGGCTGCTCCGGGAAATACCTGGAGTTGAATACATCTACTCCATCAGCCGCCCCGGCTTGAGCATGATTATCGTCCGCTTCTACGTTGGCACCAAGGAAGAAGACGCGATCGTCAACACCTACAACAAGCTCTATTCGAACTTTGACCGTATCCCCCAGGGAGTTTCGCAACCGATCATCAAAGTACGCTCGATTGATGACGTGCCCATTCTCGCTCTCACGCTCTGGGGCAAGAACTACGACGCTTTCCAGTTGCGACGTATTGCAGATGAACTGGAGCACTCGCTCAAGCAACTGGACGACGTTTCCGAAACGGCCATCATCGGCGGGCAGCCTCGTAAGGTGCGCGTTGTGCTGGATACGCAACGCCTCGCAGCTTACGGCCTGACTCCGGGTTCGGTCGTCACGCAACTCGGCGCCGCGAACACGCGCAGTCAAGCCGGCAGCTTTGCGCGCGATAACCAGGAGTTCCAGGTCGAAGCGGGCAATTTCTTCACGCGTCCGGAAGAACTTCAACAAGTGGTCGTAGGAGTTCACGCAGGACGCCCTGTGTACCTGCGTGATGTGGCTCAAAAGATTGAAGACGGCCCGGCAGAACCGGCTAACTATGTCATGTTCGCCAGCGCAAAGGGAACGACCGGCAGCGTAACCAATCCAGATTATCCAGCTGTGACGATTACGCTGGCCAAGCGCAAGGGCGCGAACGCCACTCTGATTGCTGAGAATGTTCTGCACAAGGTTGATTCCCTTCTTGGCAATACGCTGCCAAGCGACTTGAACGTCTCCGTCACGCGCAACTACGGTGCAACGGCCAAGGACAAATCGGACGAATTGCTCGAGCACCTCCTCATCGCCACACTTTCGGTCGCGCTGTTGATCGGGCTTGCTCTGGGCTGGCGTGAATCGGGTGTAGTTCTCCTGGCGATTCCCGTGACTCTCGCACTGACTCTCGCCATCTTCTACCTGTTCGGATACACGCTGAACCGCGTCACCCTTTTCGCGCTGATTTTCTCCATCGGTATCCTGGTCGACGATGCCATCGTCGTGATCGAGAACATCGTTCGCCATTTCCGGCTGCCCGATAATCGCGGACGCTCACTAGCCGATATTGCGGTCGAGGCCGTGGACGAAGTCGGCAACCCAACCATCCTTGCGACCTTCGCGGTGATTGCGGCAATCCTCCCCATGGCATTTGTGCGTGGACTTATGGGGCCGTACATGCGCCCGATTCCGGTCGGCGCTTCGGCAGCCATGGTTTTTTCGTTGCTCGTCGCTTTTGTGGTATCACCCTGGGCTGCTCTGCGGTTGCTCCATCATTACGCCCGGGGTTCCGAATCCAGGCATGATACCGAAAACTGGACCACACGGCTCTATCGCCGCCTGATGATTCCACTGATCCAGAAACCGGCTCGGAGGTGGATTTTCTTTTGCGGCGTAGTCGCCCTGCTTCTTGCGGCTGTCGCCTTTGTCCCGCTTAAATGGGTGCAAGTTAAGATGCTTCCCTTCGACAACAAAAGCGAGTTCCAGGTCATCGTTGACACGCCCGACGGAACCACACTGGAGCAAACGACTCGCGTGGCCCAGGCATTGGGGAGCTACCTCGGCACACAGCCGGAGGTCATCAACTATCAAATCTATGCGGGCACCTCGGGGCCTTACAACTTCAACGGTCTCGTGCGGCATTACTTCTTGCGCAACCAGCCGAACCAGGCTGACATCCAGGTCAACCTTTTGTCACGACATGACCGCAAAGCGCAAAGCCACGACATTGCGCGCAGGCTGCGCCCCGAGTTGGACAAGATTGCTGCTCCCTTCGGCGCACGAGTTAAAGTCGCCGAAGTTCCGCCCGGCCCGCCTGTGCTCGAGACCCTCGTTGCTGAAGTCTACGGGCCGGACTACAAAGGTCAAACCGAGCTCGCAGCAAAAATAAAAAAGATTTTCCAGGAAACTCCCGGCGTAGTAGATGTGGACTGGTACGTCGAGGACCCTCAGCACAAATACGACATGAAAGTGGACTTGGACAAGGCTGCGCTGCAGGGAGTTTCAGCGGCGGAAGTTGCGCGCACAATCCAGATTGGACTTAGCGGAGCCTCCGCGGGGCTGCTGCATGATCCCTCATCTCGGGAAGATGTTCCCATCGAAGTGCGCCTCGCGCGGCCGGATCGTTCCAGCATGGAAGGCTTGGAGAACCTGAAGTTGCCCACTCCAACAGGAGGCCAGGTTTCCTTGCGCGAAGTCACCGGCGTTCGCGAAACCACGATTGATCAGAGCATTTATCGTAAGAACCTGCGGCCTGTGGTATACGTCACGGGGGACGTCGCCGGTGAGATCGAAAGTCCGGTTTATGCAATCCTCAAAATGCGCGATGCCATCAGCAAAATCAAACTGCCCGACGGGTCCGGCGTGAAGCAATACAGCGGCACAACACTGCCAGAGCGGACAGATCGCTACGCGATGAAATGGGACGGCGAATGGCAAATCACGGTCGAGGTGTTTCGTGATCTGGGTTTGGCCTTTGCTGTTGTGCTGGTGCTGATCTACGTGCTCGTCGTGGGTTGGTTCCACTCGTTCAAGACGCCCCTGGTGATCATGGCCCCGATTCCGCTGACGCTCATCGGCATCTTGCCGGCCCACGCGCTGCTGGGGGCATTTTTCACCGCGACTTCGATGATTGGCTTCATCGCCGGCGCCGGAATAATCGTTCGAAATTCGATCATTCTTGTGGACTTTATCGGACTGCGCCGCGCGAACGGAATGTCGCTGGAAGAAGCCGTCGTGGATGCCGGCGCCGTGCGTTTCCGTCCCATCCTGCTGACTGCGGCCGCCGTTGTCGTCGGCGCGAGCGTGATTTTGTTCGATCCGATTTTCCAGGGGCTCGCGATTTCCCTGATGGCAGGCGCAGTGGCTTCCACCGCGCTCTCTCAAATGGCAATTCCGGTTCTCTATTTCTTGAGCGAACGCGGCGGCGCAGGAACTGTCCCGCCCGTAGGCGGCAATCATGTGCCCACGGCAGATTGAAAAGGAGGCAACACCATGACCGTAGACCGTTACCTTAGACTCATCGCAGGAGCCTTCGTTCTGGCTTCCGTCGCATTGGGATATTGGGTGAGCCCGTACTGGTTCCTTTTCACAGCTTTCGTAGGCTTGAATCTTTTCCAGTCGGCCTTTACCAACTGGTGCCCGATGATGACAATTCTTCGAAAAGTCGGCGTGAAGGCATAGGCTGACACCCGAGTACGGCAGCACTTCAGCGGTACAATCGGGTTCTGATGGAACAAAACTGGACGAGTGGAACTGGAATACCGGCGGGTCTGACAACAGCAGAATCGCAAGACCGGCTTCGCCAAGTCGGCCCCAACCGGATTGAGGAACAGTCGCGCCATCCCCTGCTCTCTTTCTTCGCCAAATTCTGGGCACCCGTTCCCTGGATGCTCGAAGCTTCGATTGTGCTGGAGGTCCTGGTTCACAAGCTAGACGAAGCCGTCATCATCGGTGTCTTGCTGCTGTTCAATTCCATCCTGAGTTTTGTCCAGGAAAACCAAGCAAATCGCGCCCTCGCTCTTCTGCGCAGGCGGCTCTCCGTGCAAGCGCGCGTGCTTCGAGACGGCCGCTGGCAGCTCATCCCCGCCGAAGAGCTTGTTCCCGAGGATGTGATTCATCTGCGCTTGGGAGACCTTGTCCCGGCGGACCTTCGCCTCTTCGACGGCGCTGTAGAAGCTGACGAGTCGGAGCTGACCGGCGAGTCGGTGCCCGTTGAGAAATCCGCAGGGGCAATTGTTTACGCTGGCTCGCGGCTTAAACGAGGTGAAGCTAGCGGCGAGGTGACAGCAACAGGACAACACACCTACTTCGGCAAGACCGCGGAATTGGTGAAAACCGCGAAGACAGTGAGCCATCTACAGGAAATCATCTTTGCGATCGTGAAGTATCTCGTGATTCTTGACGCTGTCCTCGTGGGAGCCTTGCTCGTGTACGCTGGCTTTGCACACCTGCCGTGGTCGGAAGTATTGCCATTCGCTTTGATCCTCTTGGTGGCCTCGGTGCCTGTGGCGTTGCCCGGAATGTTCACGGTAGCGACGGCGCTGGGTGCGCTCGACATGTCCCATCACGCGGTGCTCGTGACACGCCTTTCCGCCATCGAGGAAGCGGCGGCGATGGATGTGTTGTGCACGGACAAAACGGGAACGATTACGCAGAACCGACTGGCAATCGCGCAGATTTGTCCGATCGGAAATCGAACCTCGGAAGAAGTGCTGCGCATGGCCGCTCTCGCTTCCGATGCAGCAACGCAGGACCCAATCGATCTGGCCATTTTAGAAACCGCACGAGTGAAAAAGGTACTGAGCTCTGTTCCACGCCTTCTCCAATTCATCCCTTTCGATACTGCCACCAAGCGCTCCGAAGCAACCTACGAGCAGGCGGCAGGCAAACTGCGGGTCATCAAGGGAGCGCCGGATGCTGTTATTTCTCTGGTTCGCGACGGAGGAAGTATTGCAGATGAAGTCGAACGGCTCGCAGGGCAAGGCGCGCGAGTGCTCGCCGTCGCTGCCGGGACAGAACGCTCGCTGGAGCTTGTAGGCTTGCTTGCGCTTGAAGATCCCATTCGGGAAGACTCCAAAGAGCTCGTGCAAAATCTTAAGAGTCTCGGCGTGCGCGTCATTATGGTCACCGGAGACGGACCCGCGACCGCCCGTGCCGTCTCGTTGCAAGTGGGTATCGGCGATCGCGTCGGCTCTGCCGAGAGCCTGCGCAACGGCGCTGGGCTCGCGACGGAACAATACGACGTTTTCGCCGGGGTTTTTCCAGAAGACAAGTTTCGTTTGGTTCAGGCGCTTCAGAGGCAAGGACACGTCGTCGGCATGACGGGTGACGGCGTGAATGACGCTCCTGCCCTGAAGCAGGCTGAGGCGGGCATTGCCGTTTCCACGGCGACCGATGTGGCGAAGGCCGCCGCGAGTGTTGTCCTCACAGAGAGTGGTCTCATGGGAGTGCTCCGCGCCGTCGAAACCGGCCGCCGAATCTATCAGCGTATGCTGACGTACACGCTCAACAAAATCATCAAAACGATCGAAATCGGCGTCTTCCTAAGCGTTGGTGTGATTCTTACCGGCACATTTGTCATCACCCCTCTGCTCGTGGTTCTGCTCTTGTTCACCAACGATTTCGTCACTATGTCCATCGCTACCGACCGCGTGTCGTTTTCGTCCCGGCCTGACCGGTGGGATATTCGCACTCTCATGCTCACGGCCGGCACGTTAGCTGGTTTAGTTCTGATTCTCTCCTTCGCCGTCTTTTTCGCCGGCAGAGACATCCTTCACCTGCCAATTCGGCAGCTCCAGACCCTCGTTTTCCTCATGTTGGTTTTCACTGGCCAGGGCAATGTCTATCTCGTGCGCGAGCGCAATCGCCTCTGGCATTCGTTCCCGAGTCGCTGGCTGATCGTGAGCTCGGCCGCTGACATCGTTGTGGTCAGCCTGATGGCCACGAGCGGCATCCTAATGGCCCCCATTTCCTGGTCCCTGGTTGCTTCGTTGCTTGCCATCGTATTGGTGTTCCTGTTTGTAATTGACGGCGTGAAGGTTCACGTCTTTCATCATTTCGGTGTTCGTTGAGAACCTTAATTAAGGATCACTGCAGCATGAGCGTCGTGTCAGTACCATGGATCTCAGGGCCGAAAGGGAATCCTTTTGGCCCAGTTTCCGAGTAGTCGCCTATAAGTCCGCTGAGAGTCAACGTGTGACATCACTTCAGCGGACAAACCGTTGTTACGACCCTGGTTAACGGAGAACTCTGACGTAATGCGATTAGGTAAGGGTTGCCGACAAACCCCTCACAATGCGGCGGACGGGCCAAGGAATCCCAAATGCAAAGCCGCAGTGTTCGCTGAACGAGGGAAATGTTTCCAGGAAGGGCAACGGACACGGCAACGCCTGCCGTGCCCGCCACCGATGTGTGTCGCAGCTAAGACTATTTCGACTTGCGAACGACGCCGTGGATAGCCTGCGTTCCGAAGTGTGCCGTGGCACCACCAACACCATTATGGAAGGTCAACGTCACGTTCGAAAACTCGACGCTCGTTCCTCCAGTAATATCCACTGTCAACGTAGATGCCGACAAGGGCGCAGGGCTCCCGTCTTTCGTAATGGTGACCGGGCCGCTCACTTCGAACCCGCCAGTTATCGGCGTGACTATGCCATCCTCAATCGTGATGTGGTGAGTATGCGCACTTCGGAGCGATGGATTAGTGGGGTCTTGAAAGTTTGTCGATACCCAATAATCGGAACGCTCCATCGTCAGGACCGCTGAAAAATCAGCCTTGCCGGACTCTCCCTTCAACGTCAAGGTCCACTGGCCGCGAATCTCCCACGGCCCCATCGGGCTGACGTTTGAGGGTGAATAGTCGTTGATTATCCCGCTGAAGTGGACAGGCGTCCCAGTTTGGGCCATAGCGCCAGTCGCTACCGCCAACACCAGCACCATGGCGAAACGTACAGCCCACGAGAAAGCTTTGCTGTTCATGGAAAACCTCCAGGTTTGAGAATCGCGCCTTTGCCGCCGAAAACTCTTGCGAATTACATTTCGAGAGTCACGCTTGAGACGCGCGCACAAGATCGGACATCTTGATACGCGCCGTCAAACCGCAAGGCGCAGAATCGCAGCCGTTCCCGCTATTTGCCGTCGAATACCGTATATTGCCGTGCACGGCCAGCGGAGTTACAATCCGCCTTCCCACTCTAGCGACAACTGTAGACCAATCAGGAGATCACGATGGGCGAACCGCCCTCTGGCACGCCACCATCCGAAAGACCGCCCGAAGATCGGCTGGATTCGTGGAAGGAAATCGCCGCGTACCTTAACCGCGACGTGACGACAGTCCAGCGCTGGGAGAAGCGGGAGGGGATGCCGGTCCACCGCCACGTGCATGACAGAATGGGTTCGGTTTACGCGTTTCGGGCGGACTTGGACGCGTGGGCGCGTAGTCGGAATCTTCGAGCAGCGCAGGAGGACGAGAACAGTATCTCCTCCCATTCCCCTGCGCAAGCGTCGCACTCAGCGATATGGACAGCTCTAACCAAACGGAGGTTCGTCTTGCCGCTGGCAGCGGCGGTAGCCCTATTGGCGATTGGGGCAAGTCTTTGGTTTCAGAGGACCGAGTACTTCTGGCGAAACCCCATTGCTGACGCGCGATTCCAGACAATCACAGACTTCAATGGATTGGAGCAGGCGGCTGCGGTGTCGCGCGACGGTCATTTCGTGGCGTTCCTGTCGGACCGCGACGGACAGATGGACGTGTGGGTTACCCAGGTCGGCTCGGGGCAGTTCCACAACTTGACCCACGGAAGCGCGCCGGAACTCGTCAATCCTTCGGTTCGCACTCTGGGCTTCTCGCCCGACGGCGCTTTCGTCACGTATTGGGTGCGCAAGCACGACGGCTCGAAGGACGGCGACATCAGCATCTGGGCCGTGCCAACACTGGGCGGACAGCCGAGGCCATACCTTGAAGGCGTGGCCGAGTACGACTGGTCGCGCGACAGCTCACTACTCGCATACCATACGCCAGGACCTGGAGACCCGCTGTTCGTGTCAGACGGAAGCCAACAAACGAAGGGCCGGCTCATCTTTACCGCGCCTGCCGGTCTACACAGTCACTTTCCTTCATGGGCGCCCGACATGGCATTCATATATTTCGTACTGGGATCCCTGCCAGACAAATTGGACATCTGGCGGATTGCACCAACCGGTGGGACTCCTGAACGGATTACGTCGCACTTTGGGCGCGTAAGTTATCCCGTGCTATTGAATGGGCGGACGCTGATGTACCTCGCCACCGAGCCCGATGGCTCAGGTCCGTGGCTTTATAGCATGGACGTCGAGCGCCGCATTCCCCACCAGTTGACCTCTGGCCCTGACCGGTACACATCGCTGGCGGCCAGCGCTGACGGCCGCCGTCTGGTTGTCACGCTCGCAAGTCCGCAGAGAACACTCTGGCGCTTGCGGATCCCTGACTCACCAACGGAAGTGTCGACGCCCGCTCGAATCTCGCTGACCACCGGCACGGGGTTCTCCCCGCGACTGGGTCCAGGTTATCTTCTGTATGTTTCCGCGACGGGCACGAGCGAGAGTATCTGGAAGCTCGCCAACGGAACTCAAACGGAGCTGTGGACTGGCCAGGGTGCGCGAATCCTTGGTGGCCCGGCGATCTCCGCCGATGGAAGCTATATCGCATTCTCGGTCCGGCAACGCGGACACTCGCTCTTGTATGTGATGCGGCCCGACGGCACGAATGCTCGGATCGTGACCGACTCGCTCGCCCTGCAGGGCGCTCCCGCATGGGCGCCTGACGGACAATCGATCACCGTGCCGGCAAACAGTCACGGCGTCCCACACCTCTTCCGCGTGCCAATCGACGGTCGCTCTCCCACTCTTTTTGTTCAGGAATACTCGGTCGATCCCGCGTGGGCGCCGGACGGCCGCTTCGTCGTCTACTCGGGGCCGGACATCGGCACCACGTTTTCGGTAAAAGCCGTCACAGCCGGGGCCGCAGCGCAGCCTCTGCCGGTTCTGACCCTGACTCGGGGAGCTAGACATCTGGCCTTCCTGCCTGGAGGACAGGCACTTGTGTTCCTGCGAGGAGAGATCCAACATAAGAATCTCTGGCTCATCGACCTGCAGACGGGCGCCCAGAGGCAATTGACCAGCGTCGCTCCCGACTTCGACATTCGCGACTTCGACATCTCGCCGGACGGCCGTGAAGTTGTTCTCGAACGAGTGCAGGAGCGCTCCGACGTGGCGTTGCTGGATCTCGCCCGACCATAATCCGTCTTCAGGTTTCGATCCGGGGCTGATGGCATCTATGCGGATAACGCCGTATCGGCGTCGACCTGACGCAGCCACTAGGCAATCTGGTTCCAACCGGAACAGGTCAGGGTGATCATCTTTCAATCACTTCACGGATTCGGTACCGCAGTTCGGCGCTCGCCTCCCATGGCGGCTGGATCACGGGGTATCCGGAAGTAATCCCGTGTGGAAAGGCTGTGGTTTGGAAACAGCGAGAACAACCGTGGCGTACAGCCAAGAATCAGTAGCCTGCGAAACCTGTGAGGAAGAACTTTTCGGCACTTGCGCCGAAGCATTTCACTAAAGCGGAAACCGCATCGCGCGTAGCGCTCCCAGCTTGCTCGATAAGGCTGCAAGTCACCTTCGATAGAACCGGACGCGTCATAAGAACTAACGCCGGATTCATTACGGTTCATGAAGGTCGAGGAGAAAATCAAGTCAACATAGACCGTTGGATAAATAACAATGAAACCCTGCACTACATCTTATAATCTGCCCATAGTATTCTCGGGGTTTCGGCCCGGAGACGACTCGGCAATGGACAAAGGAGTTTGCACCCCCGGCCATCAGACGGAGACGAATTATGAAGGCTCTCTCACTATTCGAGCAGGCGCGAAAGCAAAGCCCCAACTCACCACAAGTTCTGCCCTTCTATGCGGGCGTAAGCCTACGCGAAGGATGTAACGGACCTACGCTTGAGGCGGCACGGCAGTTCGCCCATCTGGACCATGCCGAAGCGGAGAATATCTATTTGCTTGGCATCGCGCTGTTTCAAACTCAGGATTACGCCGGCGCACAAAAGACTTTTCAGGAGGTCGTCGGGTTAATGCTCGAAGGTCCTCGCGGTCACCTGGGATTGGGAATTGCTTATCTCGACCGTTCTCTACAACTGGATTCCCGGTTTTTCGGCGCGAAACACTTTCTAGGTGTGACCGCTCGCGAGTTGGCGCCTCGCAATCCCCCGGGCAACCCCCGGCCTGAAGTCGACCATCAACCGAGGCTTTCCGGTTCTCCGCAACCATGAAGCGTCACTCAGAATCAAACACCCCTCATGGTTCAGCGGGCTGGACCGCTCTGTTTCTTCTTCTGGTATTCGCAGCGACGGTGTCTGGCTGGTCCGCTCAACCCTCCGTCAAACCACACCTTCCACAACTGATCGACGTCACCGGCGCGGCGGGAATTCATTTTGTTCATCGTTCCGATCCGCAAAAAAAGTACATCCCGGAATCCATGAGCGGCGGCGTGCTTTTGATTGATTACGATCGTGACGGTTGGCCGGACATTTATTTCACGAACGCTCCACCCGTTGCGATGGCCGTAGCCGGGAAAAAGGCGAAATCCGCGCTCTATCGCAACAATCACGACGGAACATTCACGGACGTCACCGATCAGGCCGGCATCGGCTATCCGTGCGAATTTCCGATGGGCGGCGCGGTTGGGGATAACAATAATGATGGCTGGCCCGACATTTTGGTCACCTGTCTGGGCGGCGTTGTCTTGTATCGCAACAACGGCAATGGTACCTTCACCGATGTCACCAAACAGGTTGGCCTCAGAGATCCGTACTGGGCAAGCGGCGCAGCCTTTGGCGATTACGATGGTGATGGCTGGGACGATCTCTTTATTTCCGACTATGTGGACTTCCACCTGAATGACCTGCCGAAATTTGGGAGCATGCCTACCTGTCTTTATCGGGGGATACCCGTACAGTGCGGGCCCAGAGGGCTCAAAGGGTCACCGGATTTTCTTTTTCACAACAATGGGAATGGAACATTCACTGACGTGTCGAAAGCCGCGGGCGTTGCCAACCCCAATGGGTATTATGGGCTGGGCGCCGTATGGACGGATTTGAATAACAACGGTTTGCCGGACCTCTACGTGGCCGACGATACGACTCCGAACTATCTGTATCGCAACGATGGCCATGGCCATTTCACAGACATCAGTTTCGCTTCTGGAACAGCGCTCGACCAAAACGGCTTGGAACAAGGATCGATGGGAATCGCCGTGGGAGACTACTTGCACACGGGTCTGTTTTCGCTTTTCATCACGAACTTTTCAGAACAATACGACACGCTGTACCGGAACGACGGTAATTTATCCTTCAGTGACTTTTCCTGGCCCTCCGGCGTGGCGGCGGCCACGGTCCCGTTCGTTGGCTGGGGCACTGGGTTTTTCGACTTTGACAACGACGGCTGGGCCGACCTTTTTGCGGTGAATGGTCACGTGTACCCGCAGGTACAGAACGCCAACGTGGGCACGAAATACTTGCAGCCCATGCTTCTCTATTTGAATCGGCACAACGGGACATTTCGCAATATCAGCAAGGATGTTGGCCCGGCCATTCAGGTTCCGCGGGTCAGCCGGGGCGCGGCTTTTGGCGACCTATTCAATGACGGCAACATGGACGTCGTCGTGGAAAACTTGGACGGCCCGCCTGTCATTCTTCGCAATCCCGGCGGCACAGGGAATCATTGGATCAGTTTCCAGCTTGAAGGTACCAAGACCAATCGCCTGGCGCTGGGCGCTCGCGTTCAGGTGGTCACTGGGAAGCTTGTCGAGGCCGACGAAGTACGCAGCGGCGGCAGTTATCTATCGCAAAACGATCTCCGACTTCACTTCGGCCTGGGAAATGCGGAGCATGTGGATCGCGTGGAAATTCGATGGCCCATTGGATTGAAGGGAGAAATGGAAACTCTGCGCAATCTTGCCGCCGATCGGTTCTATACCGTAAAGGAGGGCGCGGGCGTAGTCGCCGTGCACGGCCCCGGATGGAGCAAGGTCCCGCAGCATCAATCCAGGTGAGAGCCGTACGCTACTCGGGGAACTCAAGTCCAAATTGCCGATCTGTCAGAATGAACACCAACGCGTCACGACTGCAACGACATCGCGAACGCTCGTCGAGGCTGCACAAATGCTGACACCAAAACGTTTCGGTGTTTTTACCCAGGCGCTTTGCCCGCAGTAGCACCTCTGCTATGATGCGAAGCGTGATAACTTCCGCCTCCGCCCGAAACAACCAGGGCCTGGTGGTCTTCGGCGAATTTTTTATCGATCTGGTGTTCTACGACCTCCCGAAAGTTCCCCGGATGGGAGAAGAGGTCAAGACCGCAAACTTCGCGAGGTTTCCAGGCGGAGGTCTGGCCACGACGGCATTGGTGGCCGCCGGACTAGGTACCCCGACGAAGGTCATCACAAGGGTCGGACGAGATGCACTCGCGAGCGCGGAGTGGCAGAAGCTAGTCCAAAACCGTATCTCCGTCGAGGGGTGTGAGTTCGACCCAAACTTGCCAACGGCGATAACGGTCTGCGCCGCCTTCGACGGGGACCGCATGATGATTACTCACGACGCCATCAACCTGAAACTGGAAAGACTCTTGGCGCGAGGTGGCGTGCAGAAGCAGATGAGGACTGCGAAACATGTGCATCTGGCGTGCGCACTGCGGCCTCCCAAAACGTGGATGCCGGCAATCCACACACTGCGCGAGCAAGGCTTGACGGTTTCCGCGGATATCGGGTGGAACACCGATGTACTGGAGTCCCCTCGATTGCCCTCGCTGCTGAAGGAATTTGAATTTACGTTTCCGAATGAACCAGAAGCGCGGGCCATGACTGGTGAAAAAAACGTTGAGGCAGCTGCAAGGAAACTGGCTCGTTGGGTTCGCGTGCCGGTGGTCAAGCTTGGTCCAGATGGTTCCTTAGCCCTCCTGAATGGGAAGATCTTGCGCGTGAAATCCGTTCGCGTCCGCACAGTGGACGCAACGGGTGCTGGGGACGCATTCAATGGTGGTTTTCTTCACGGCTATCTCGCCGGGTGGCCGCTCGAAGAGTGCCTGCGGGCCGGCAATGTATGTGGAGCGCTAGCCACGACGCGTCCCGGGGGATCCTCTGCGATTCCGACACTCAGGAAGCTTCGGGAGCTAATGAAAAAGATCCGATGAAAGCTGACTGAAGCAGTGGGAAGGCGAATTCCGAGTCGTATTGGAATCACTCAGCAGGAAATCGTTCCGGAGGACAGAGCGCGATCATGAAGATTACTCTCATCGGAGCCGCAGGGGTTAGGACTCCGCTTCTGGTTCACGGCTTGGCAGGAGCAGGCGCCAACCTGCGCCTAGAAGAGCTTGCGTTTTGGGATACGGACGCGGAGCGCCTCAAAATAATGGGGAGAGTCGCGGAGGCGATGAGCAAGCGGGCCGGGCTCCGTGCGCGCCTCAAAACATTTTCGGATCCCGAGCAGGCCCTCGAGGGAGCGGATTATGTGATCACGAGCATTCGCGTGGGCGGTATCGACGCGCGAGTAAAAGATGAAACGATCGCTCTTGCACACGGGCTAGTAGGCCAGGAAACTGTGGGCGCTGGCGGATTCGCGTGCGCCATGCGAAATCTGGCGACCATGCTGGAGTACGCGAAACTGATCGAACACGTGGCTCCGCAGGCGACGGTCATCAACTTTACAAATCCAGTAGGAATTATTTCCCAGGGACTTCTGAATCATTCCGGCGTGAGTCTGCTCGGCGTCTGCGATACACCCCTGGAAACATTTGAAGCGATCGCCAATGCGCTGGGCCGAAGTCCGTTCGGACTGCGTTTCGACTATCTTGGCCTAAATCACTTAGGCTGGGTGCGATCCATCCGCGATGAGCAGGGCGCAGAACTGCTGCCCAAAGTGTTGTCTTCTCCGGAGATCATCCAGAAATGCTATCGACACGGACTTTTCCCTCCGGAGTTCATTCAACAACTTGGGCTGCTGCCCACCGAATACCTCTACTTCTATTATTTCCCGCATGCGGCATACAAAAATACTCAGCGGAGCGGGCAATCACGCGGCCAGGCCATCGCCACCATGAACGATCGGTTGTTTAAAATCTTGGTGCAGACTCCTGAATCGAAATTGGTCGAAATCTATGAAGATTACCTGCGTGAACGAAACGCTTCTTACTTCAGCATCGAAGCAACCGCGGGTGAGCGACGCAAGGAACATCAGGAACTCTACTCAGAGTTTTCCGGCTATGAGCGAATTGCCCTGCTCGTACTTGAGGCGCTCCATGCGGAGTCGCCCTCACTGATTCCGCTTACCGTTCGCAACGGCGGAGCCCTGGAAGATCTCGAGCCGAATGACGCAGTCGAACTTCCCTGCCAGGTCTCTTCGCGCGGCGTTCAAGTGCTTCCCGTGGGTCGCGCGCCGGAAGCTGTGCGTTCCTTGCTGCTGCAGGTAAAGGAGTATGAGCGTCTCACTGTGCGTGCGTCGGTCGATCACTCGCGTGAGATGGCGCTTGCGGCACTTGAGAAGAATCCCCTCGTCGGCCGCCCTGAAGTCGCCCGGCAGGTGTTAGCGGAATACGTTCAAGCGTTTGGACAGCAAATGAAACTGCAAGCGGCGTAAGTCAGTCAATTCGTAAGAACGGCGGCGACGACTTAGGCTTGCTTTGCCGCGGGTCGGTTTGTGGATTCCAAATTGGACGCCAAGTTTTTTAGATAGCTCAGGCTGGCGCGCATGCTCTCAACGGGCGGGACTACTGTCTTACCGTAGATCACATCTTGTTCGACGACCATCCAGCCTGAATATTGGCTTCCCGCCAGGAATCGGAAGAATCCCCCAAAATCAATGCAGCCACCTCCGATCGGCGAAAATATGCCAGCACCTACGGCCTGTTCGAAATGCAGCTTCTTGCGCCGCGCTTCGCCGAGAACTCGGGCATCGATATCTTTAATATGTACGTAACGCAAGAGCGACCGATATTTGTTCGCTTCTTCCGCAGGATCACCGCCGCCGTAAACACAGTGTCCCGTGTCCAGGCATAGACCCACATGGGTGGAAGCGAGCGAGTCGAAAAGATGCTCGACCTCCGTTGGAGTTTCTACGTAGGTGGCGACGTGAGGGTGAAAAACTAAACTCAAGCCGAATTCCGCAGCCACGCGCTCGACTTCGCCAATCAGTACTCCTACGCGCTTCCACTGTTCGCTGTTCAATGAATCGCGCCCGTCGACGGGAACACGCCCCGCGAGCTGTTGCCGTTTCGGCGTTTGTGCATCGGAGAGCACGAGCAGCTTGGCACCCAAGGCAGAGAGCAGCGCACCGACTTTGCGTATTTGGTCAATCACCTTTCCCTTGGCCAGAGGGTCCGCGATGGGCACGGGGACGAAGGAAGAGAGCATGGACATTTGTCGACGTTTCAAGCTCTCGCCCAGAACCTTGGGATCAGTCGGGAAATAACCGTACGGACCTAACTCCGTTCCCGTATAGCCTGCGGAAAGAATTTCGTCGAGGATGCATTCGTAGGGTTGCTCCCAAGCGGGACCGGGATCATCCTGCACTCCCCAGCTGACGGGCGCCGATGCAAAGCGAATTCTCTCAGAAAACAGGCCCATGTCAGAGTTTCCTCACGGGCATGTCCAGGTTGACGCGAACTCCATCCCGTGCACTCTGGTAACAGGCTTCTATTAATTCCACGACATGGTAACCGTCCTCGGCAGAGACGGGCACAGGGGATTTGCCGTCGAGCGCATCCACAAAGAGGCGATCTTCTTCGATGTAACCCCACTTTTCATGCATGCTGGCCAGAGAGAAGTCGTACGTCGTCGTGCTGGATTCCAAGCCATTCGTGAAGGAGATTTTCTCCATCTCAAATGTCTCGTAGGTCGCGTGCATTCCGTAGACCTCAAAACGCTCAAAGGGAAAGTGCCAGCTCGCGTGCGCAAAGGTTTTCATCGTCGCCTGCAAGCCGGACTGGAAGCTCAGCAAGATGGAAAAATCGTCCAGCTCGTCATGCTCGTGAGCATAAGCGGCCACTTGCACCCACTCAACCTTTCCAAAGAAAAAGGTCATCAGATCGAACATGTGGACAGGTGTTTCATACAGAAAACCACCGGTGAGGCGGGCATTCCACACCCAGGGAGGATTCACCAACTCTCCTCGGTTCATTTTGGCATGGACAGAAAGCGGGCCAAGCTCGTTTCTTTCAATGGCGCCTTTGAGAATTTTGTAGACTGGAGCAAAACGGCGGTTGTGGCCCACTTGATAAATAAGGCCCGAGCGGACAGCTCGGTCGCGTAGCCTCGTCGCAGACTCCAGATTCAACGCGAACGGCTTCTCGCAGAAAACATGCTTGCCGGCCTCCATGACTTGCGAAGCCACATCTTCATGCGTGGTATTCGGCGTACAAACAAAAACGGCATTGCACTCTTCGAGAATCTCCTCCATTGATTTTGCAGCATGGCCACCAAAGCGGCTGGCCAACGTATGCGAACGCGCCGCGTCCACATCAAAAAAACTATGGATCTTGACGCGGGAATCCTTTGCCAGCACGGCGGCATGTACCTCGGCAACCCCTCCCGCTCCAACAAACCCCACCTTGTGTGACATTACCGATCGCTCCTTCCCAATATCCCATTTGCACCGTGGAACCCACCGGTGAAAATTCTCGACAAAATCCATAAACAAGAAAATCCGTAATTTCCAAATTCAAGTACCGCGTTCTGCCTGCTGCGCGTGAACCAAAGGAACTCGTGGATCACGTTCCAAGGCGTTTTTGCGCAGGTGCGCGTAGCGAGGATCATCACTGGCAGCCATAGAACGTGCGCTGCCGGCAAGCACGTTCAGGTAATACACGTCATACCCATACGCTGCAACAACCGGATGGTAGCCGTCCTTAATCAGCACTAGATCCCCATCCACTAGAGTCAAAGTGTCGTCGCGCGTGCCTGCGGCGTCATAGAGGCGCTGGAACGCATATCCTTCAGGCTTGCTAATTCGGTAGTAATAGATTTCGTCGAGATCCACTTCGCCGGGAGGATTGTGAACGTCGTGCTTGTGGGGAGGGTAACTCGACCAGTTGCCGCTCGGCGTATAAACCTCGCAGATCAGCAGTTTTTCCGCGGGAAATTCCGGGCGAATGACATCGACGATTTGACGAGTGCAATTTCCTCCGCCCCGAATTTCTTCGTGGCAGTCCGCAGGAGTAATGAGCCGCGGCGCAAGTCGTGCGGGAGAAGGAGCGCGGCAGTCTGCGAATTCACAAGTCGTGATCGCGGAGATTTCAAACGCTGTACGGCTCGGCAGATACACCGCGTGCGGATAACCGCTGAAAACGTCCTTCCGTCCACCTATTTCGCGGGGCCCTTCGCCCCAATCCACGGTCGCCTTGCCTCCCAAGACTACAATCGCGGCTTCCTCGCTTCCAGTGTTGCTCTGCCGATACTGTCCAGCAATCAGCCGGCGCACGGAAAAGTTGATCGTCTTCCAGCTTGCTTGCTCGCGTGTGACAGACACCAGGACACCGGATTTGTCTTGCGCGACCACAGCTGAGTGAATCAACACCTCCTGCGCATAAGACCTTCCTGTCATGTTTACCTTCTCCGGGAAAGAGCGCCCTTTGCACGAATTCTTGTTACTCCCAACCTGCCGATGAATCCTTGCTGCTTACATCAGAGATGGTGCCGCTCAAGCTTAACGTTTGTTTCATAGGCACGGCGCGCGGCCCGGACGCTTTCCATTTCCGAGACTTCCGCGATGGGCACATCCCACCAAGATTCATATCCGGGCACACGGACATTCCGATCCACCTCGATTACGGTAACGGTCGTTCGCGGAGTTGCTCGCGCTTCAAATAGCGATTGTCTTAATTCGTCGAGGGTACGAACGCGGACGGACGCCGCGCCCAGGCTCGCTGCATTTGCGACGAAGTCCACTTCTAGTGTGGGCCCATCCAGCTTCCCGTCCTTCCGGCGCCGGTAGTGCGTGCCGAATCCTCCGCTGCCGCACGATTCGCTTAAACCGCCGATGCTCCCGAATCCGTGGTTATCGAGCAGGATGATATTAAGCTTGAATCCTTCTTGAATCGAAGTATGGATTTCCTGTGCCATCATCAAATAGGAGCCGTCGCCGAGCATCACGTACACTTCGCGGTCTGGCGCGGCCATCTTCACTCCGAGGCCTCCTGCGATTTCATAACCCATGCAGGAGTAGCCGTATTCCACGTGATAGCCTTTCGGATCCCTGACTCGCCATAACTTGTGGAGGTCTCCTGGCAAGCTGCCCGCCGCACAGACAATCACGTCACGCGGCTCTGAAACTGAATTCACCACACCAATGATTTCGCTCTGGCTTACGGGAGGCCCATGATGGAGTTGAAGGAGCCGGTCGACTTCTCTTTCCCATTCCTCGCGGAATCTCCGAACGCGTTCCTGGAATTCCTCGCCTACACGATAGCCTTCGACCGCTCGCGCTAGTTCTTCGAGCGCGACTTTGGCGTCGGCGACAAGGGGCAAGCCCAAGTGCTTTCCTGCGTCGAACTCTGCCACATTGATGTTGATAAACTTGACTGCAGGATTCTGAAAAGCCGTTTTTGAAGCCGTGGTGAAATCTGCGTAGCGCGTACCAACTCCGATGATCAGGTCGGCGTCGCGGGCCAGGAGATTGGCTCCGGGAGTGCCGGTAACGCCCATGGCACCCATGTTCTGCGGATGATCGTATGGCAGAGATCCCTTTCCGGCTTGCGTCTCGGCGACGGGGATTCCCGTTTGCTCAACGAACTTGGCGAGGGTTCTCGAAGCTTCCGAGTAGAGCACACCCCCACCGGCGATGAGTAGAGGCTGTTTCGCCGCACGGATCAACGCCACAGTGCGCCGGATCGCCTGCGCGTCCCCACGCTGTCGCGGAATCGTCCAAACTCGCTTCTCGAAAAAAACAGAAGGATATTCCGAAGCTTCCGTCTGTACATCCTGCGGCAGGCTAAGCGTGACCGCCCCGGTCTCGGCAGGAGAGGTCATCACTCGCATTACCTCTGGCAGCGCAGTCAGGAGTTGCTCAGGCCGAGTTATACGGTCCCAATAACGAGAAACTGGCTTGAAGCAATCGTTAACGGAAATGTCCTGAGTCTGGGGCGATTCAAGCTGCTGGAGGACAG
>Ga0307373_10001173_pt1 | contig 49356 bp, 47 predicted proteins | sample OX2MG_FD_202534 | JGI IMG/M metagenome (GOLD analysis project Ga0307373, IMG submission 202534) | Soil microbial communities from Risofladan, Vaasa, Finland - OX-2 | ecosystem: Environmental > Terrestrial > Soil > Coastal area > Acid sulfate soil | place: Finland: Risofladan, Vaasa | collected...
GTCACTGAACGGCAAAAATCAGGCCATGAAAATAGGCCGCGACCGCAGAGCGCGCGTGCCACAGCGTTCACCCGCTGCGAAAAACCGCTTTTCAAAGCTCCTTTTGTTCAGTTTCCGAAACTGCTGTGCCGTGCTTCACGCGTTTGCCTGCATCGAGGCGATAGCGTAAGATGTACGCCCTGTGCCGGAGACTTCATCCATTGTCGGCCGCACCATCGCTCACTACGCGGTTCTGGAAAAAGTGGGCGGCGGGGGCATGGGCGTGGTCTACAAAGCCAAGGACACGCGCCTCGGCCGCAGCGTTGCGCTGAAATTTCTCCCCGATGGCATTTCACAGGATGCTCAAGCCATCGAGCGATTCCGCCGCGAAGCTCGCGCGGCATCCGCGCTCAATCATCCGAACATCTGCACGATTTATGACATTGGAGAATTCGAAAACCGCCCATTTATCGTCATGGAGCTCCTCGAGGGCCAGACGCTCAAGCACCGCATCGGCGGGAAACCGATCGAGCTCTCCGAGCTTCTGGAAATTGGCATTCAGATCGCCAACGGTCTCGATGCGGCGCACGCGAAGGGCATCGTGCACCGCGACATCAAGCCCGCGAATATCTTTCTCGTCGAGCGCGGGCAGGCAAAAATCCTGGATTTTGGCTTGGCCAAGCTGACGCCCGTGCTCCAACGTGCCGCCGAGTCGGTGGGCGCCACATCCATGCGCACGCAGACGCACGTCGTGAATGAAGAGCAACTGACCAGCCCCGGCAGCTCCATGGGCACGGTCGCGTACATGTCTCCGGAACAGGCGCGAGGCGAGGAGATGGACGCTCGCTCGGATCTATTTTCGCTCGGCGTCGTGCTCTACGAGATGGCTACCGGGTCGGTTCCGTTCGCCGGCGCGACCTCGGCGGTTATTTTCGATGGCATCCTGCATTCCGCACCCGCGCCCGCAAAAGAGCTAAACGCTCGCCTCCCTTTGGCAATGGAAAGCATTCTCAACAAGACGCTCGAGAAGGACCCGGACCTGCGGTGCCAGACGGCTGCCGAACTTCGCGCTGACCTGAAACGGCTCAGCCGCGACATCGAATCGAGCCGCCGCCCCGCTGCGGAGAAGAACGTTCCCGAGTCCGGGGCGCACGCCGCTCCCGCCAGGCAAAAATCAGTCGCGGTGCTCTACTTTGAAAACCAGAGTGGCGCGAAAGAGGACGAATACTTCCGCGACGGCATCACGGAAGATATTGTCACGGAGCTTTCCAAGATTGCCCAGCTGGAAATCTTTCCCCGCTCGGAGATGCTCGCATTCCGTGACAAGCCCGTCACCGCGCAGCAGGTGGGCCAGCAGTTGAGCGCCGCCTACGTACTCGAAGGTTCCATCCGCCGCGCCGGCAACCGCGTGCGCATCACCGCGCAGTTGGTGGAAGCCTCCACAAGGCATTCCGTCTGGGCCGAGCGCTACGATCGGCAATTGGAAGACGTGTTCGCCATCCAGGAGGAAATCGCCCGGAGCATCGCTCAGGCCCTGCGCATCACGCTCACCCCACAGGAAGAGAAAACCATCGCGCACAAGCCCACGGAAAATCCGCAGGCGTACGATTTTTACCTGCGCGGAAGAAGCTACACGCGCCGCGAGAATATGGATTACGCGCTGCAGATGTTCGAGCAGGCCATCCACCTGGATCCGAATTTCGCTCTGGCGCATGCCGGCATTGCCCACTTGTGCGGGCTTATCTATGAGATTCGCGAGCAGAACCCCGTTTGGATTGAGCGTGGACTGGCTGCCTGCGACCGCGCCATGGCGCTTGCGCCCGATCTGCCGGAAGTGCTCGTAGCCCGCGCCCGCATCTTTTACGCGCAGAAGAAATACGAGGAAGCCGCGCTGCTGGCTCGGCGCGCCATCGAACGCAAGCACGACTGTGAAGGATCCTGGAACATTCTCGGCCGCGCCTATTTCGCCTCCGGCCGTTACGAAGAGGCGGCGGCGCTAACGGAACGGGCCCTCGAAGCCAACGGCGACGACTATAATACTTATATCCCTTATTATGGGGCCTTGGAACGGCTGGGACGTAAAAAAGACGCGGAGAACGTCCGCGAACGCACGATTAAGGTACTCCGTCAGCAACTGGAGCTGGTGCCGGAAGACGTACGCGCCCGTATCCTGCTGGCCGCCAACCTCGCCTACACCCAGCAAGACGCGGACGAAAGCGTCCGGCACTTGCAGACCGCCGTCGCCCTCCGTCCGAATGACGGCAATATTCTCTATAATGCCGCCTGCACCTACGGCATCCTCGGGAAGAAGGCGGACGCGCTCGATACACTCAAGAAGGCGATCAAGGCTGGATACGGAAACTTGAACTGGGTCGCTAAGGATTCCGATCTCGATTGCCTGCACGACGACCCTGAATTCCAGAAACTCGTCGGCCTCGCCAAAGGCCACGCCTCGTAGGAAACGCCCGCAGGAAATATCCGTAGAAAATACTTGTCCGCTGGCTCTCCGTTCCCGTTTGGAATGATTCGCGACACATCCCAATCGAAAAAGTGCCGCTCATCATCTGCACACGTGCCTGTCGGCAAGTACAGTTCTTTGCGCGTTCGGACTCTGCCGCTATAATCCACGCGGAGGCGAAAATGGTCCGGTGACTGTCCCGGCCTTCAAAGCCGGCGATTCGGCTCTTCGCGAGTCGAATGGTGGGTTCGACTCCCACACGCTTCCGCCAAGCCTATATTCTTGAGTAAGTCTGGCGGCGCACAAATTGGCCCGCGCCGGCGCGGCCGACGAATTTTCCGCCGTCGATCACCGCTTTTCCGCGCGAGAACACCATCTTCGGCGCGCCCGTGGTGCGAATGCCCTCGAACATCGAATAGTCGACGCGCATATGATGCGTCTTCGCGCTGATCACTTCCTCGCGGTTCGGGTCAAAGATCACCAGGTCGGCGTCCGAGCCCACGGCGATTGTCCCCTTGCGCGGATACAGTCCAAAAAGTTTTGCAGGCGCGGTGGAGACAAGCTCCACGAACCGGTTCGCCGAAAACCGTTTCCCGTGGACGCCGCCCGTGTAAATCAGGCTCAGGCGATGCTCGATCCCCGGCCCGCCGTTGGGAATTTTCGTGAAGTCATCCTTGCCCAGCTCTTTTTGTTCCTTGAAACAGAACGGGCAATGGTCGGTGGAAACCACCTGCAGCGTATCCTGCGCCAGCCCTTGCCACAGTTTTTCCTGATGCCATTTCTCGCGAAGCGGCGGCGTGAACACATATTTCGCGCCTTCGAATCCCGGCACGTCGAAATTTTCGAGCGAGAGATACAAATACTGCGGACAAGTTTCCGCATACGCGGGCAGGCCGCGGTCGCGCGCCTCGCGCACTTTCTCGAGCGCCTCGTTGCAGGAAAGATGAACGATGTAGACGGGCGCGCCCGCCATTTCCGCCAGCGCAATCGCACGCGAAGTGGCTTCGGCCTCCGCCGTCGTGGGCCGCGTCAGCGCATGATATTTTGGCGCGCGTTTCCCCTCGGCCAGCGCGCGCTGCACGATCACGTCGATGGCGCCGCCATTTTCCGCGTGCATGCAAATCAAACCCGCGTGCTTTGCTGCCTGCGACATCGCGCGAAAAATTGACGCATCGTCGAGCATGAACACGCCGGGATACGCCATGAACAATTTGAAGCTCGTGACGCCCTCACGAATCAGCTGGCCCATTTCTTCGAGCTGCGCGCTGCCCAGATCCGTGATGATGCAGTGGAACGAATAGTCCGTCACGGCTTTGTTGTGTGCCTTTTTCATCCACGTATCAAAGGCTTCGCGGAGGCTTTGCCCTTTATATTGAATCGCAAAATCGATCAGAGTGGTTGTGCCGCCAAACGCCGCGGCAATCGTTCCCGTCTCGAAATCATCCGCGCTCATCGTTCCGCCGAACGGCATATCGAGGTGCGTGTGAACGTCAATTCCTCCCGGGATCACCAGGCATCCCGCCGCATCGATAACCTGTCCGGCATTTTCAATCGGAAGCTGCGCGCCAATGGCGGAGACTTTGTGCCCGCTCACGCCAATGTCCGCGACGCACGTATCCGTCGCCGTCACCACCGTCCCGTTTCTGATCACCGTGTCAAAACGCATTCCCGACCTCCACGCCGCTCCGCAAACTTCCCGTCCACAAAAGCCGCGCCGTTACTTCGCGTACGCAGGCAGCACATCGCGCGAATAAATCTCCAGCGTCTTCTCTTCCTCCCCGCACATCAGATAAATATTGAACTGCGTCACGCCCGCCGCGCGCAGAGTTTCCAGCTTTTTGCGGTGCGCCTCCACGGGGCCAACCAGACAGAAGCGGTCGACGATTTCATCGGTCACGAACGACGCGTTATCGCTGCCCACTTCGCAATGGTGCAAATAATCGTATTTTCCGCGATTGCTCACGTACGAGACCAGCGCCGCCGGCAATTCCTCCGCCTTATATTTCGCAATCAAATCCACCACGTGATTCGAGACCAGCGCGGGAAACCATCGCACACGATCGCGCGCCACAGCAAGATCGTCGGAAACCCATACCGGCGCGGCGGACATAATTTCGATTTTCTTGAAATCACGGCCCGCTTCGCGCGCTCCTTCGCGCACAAATCCTAGGCACCATGCGATCAGGTCCGGATCGGCGAATTGCAGAATCACGCCGTCCGCAATGCGCCCCGCCGTGCGCAACGCCTTCGGCCCGTAGCCCGCGACCCACACGCGCGGCACGCCTCCCGTCGCCCACGGAAAGCGCGTGCTGGTTCCTTCGTAGTCGACCGTCTCGCCACCATTCAGCGCGCGAAAAACTTTCACGAACTCTTCCAGGTTTTCAAGCGTCGTTGGTTTTTTTCCAAGCACGCGCCGCGAGCTGTCGCCGCGTCCAATGCCAAGCTGCATGCGTCCGTGCGACGCCACGTTCAACGTGGCAAACAGGCTCGAAGCCACCGTAACGTCGCGCACCGCCGGATTCGTCACGCATGTTCCCAGCCGCATCGTCCGCGTGTTCGCGGCCATCAGCGTCAATAGCGGAAACGGTTCCATCCAAATCACATGCGAATCGAACATCCAGCCGTACTTGAATCCGCCCGCTTCCGCCTGCTTCGCGAGACTCACGATGCGCTCGATCGAAATGTCCGGTTTGATCGTGATGCCAAAGTCCATGAACCGCACCTCCTCAGTCCACCGCTTCCTTGAGCGGATGAAAACTGCTCATCAAAACGAAATACGCGGCGAAGCTGACTATGAATCCCACGAACCACGCGTAGTTATACAGGACGCGCAGCGGCGGAACAACCAGTCCAATGAACGCCACTCCCACGCCCGCCGCCAGCGCGATGATCGCCTGCCAATTAACGCCGCGCGAGTATTCATACTCGCCGCCGCGCTGATACAGATCCTGCGCCACCAGCGCTTTCCCGCGCAGCGCAAAATAATCGCAGATCAAAATTCCCGCGATCGGTCCCAGAAAACCCGAATAACCCACCAGCCACCCAAAAATATAACTTCCATAATTCGCCATAAGCTTCCACGGCTGCATGGCGATTCCCATCGCGCACGTGATCAAGCCGCCGGTGCGAAAACTGATGCGCCTCGGAGAAAGATTCGAGAAATCGTTCGACGGCGAAACCACGTTTGCCGCCACGTTGACGTTGAGCGTCGCCATCAACAGCGCAATCATCGCCAGCACAACGGCCCAGGGATGCCCCAGCCGCGCCAGCACTTTGACCGGATCCCACAGCGCCTCGCCAAATATAATCGTCGTCGCCGAAGTGACCGCGATGCCGATGAAGGAGTAAAACGTCATCGTCGCGGGAAGGCCCAGCGCCTGGCCCACCATTTGATCGCGCTGCGATATCGCGTAGCGCGTGAAGTCCGGAATATTCAGCGAAACGGTGGCCCAAAATCCCACCACCCCCGTCAGCGAAGGAACAAAGAAGCGAAAAAATTCCGCGAAGCTGTGGAACTTCGAGGGGTTCGAGAGCATTGGCCCAAAGCCGCCCGCCTTGCTCCGCGCCCACAGAAGCAGCGCCAGCCCAATCAGCAGCAAAAACGGCGCCGAGACGCCTTGCAAAAAGCGAATCGTATCAATGCCGCGCAAAATTACGGCGACATTCAGCAGCCAGAAAAATGCAAAACACATCGCAGGCCCGTAGGAAACATGCGCCCACGACGGCGCGAGCGCGATAATCATCGCGTTGATCGCTTCCCCGCCAATCCATGTCTGAATGCCGAACCATCCGCACGCCACCAGCGCGCGCAAAATCGCCGGAACGTTCGCGCCCAGCACGCCAAACGACGCCCGCGCAAACACCGGAAAGGGAATTCCGTACTTCGCGCCCGCGTGCGCGTTCAGCAGCATCGGAATCAGCACCAGCACGTTGCCAAGAAAAACCGTGAACAGCGCCTGCTTCCAATCCATTCCGCCGGCAATCATCGCGCTCGCGAGCATGTACGTGGGAATGTTCACGCTCATCGCGATCCACAGCGCGGCGTAGTTGTACGTGCCCCATGTGCGGCGCGAAACCGCGACCGGCGCGAGGTCTTTATTGTAGAGCCCGCTGCTGCGAATCGTCTCGGCGGCCAGAGGTTCCATTGGGAGTTCAGTCATCTTGGTAATCTGCGGTTTTCACTGAGCAGTGGCCCCTGTTACGCCTTGGCTCCCGCCGTGACGACTTCCTTTTGTGAGTGCCCGGCAATTTCGCCGCGTTTTTCTCTCAGTAGCTTGTTGAAGAACCCTATTCGCTGTCATCCCGAGCCGCCATGCGGCGAGGGATCTGCATTTTCCTTGGGTCTCCGCAAACTGCGGCAGTCTGGCGGCAGCAGAAATGATAACCAATGGCACTTTTTCAACACGCTGTTAGTCCGCCGCTTCCGCGTTTCCAGCCGCGCGTGTGCGCGTGATCTCGCCGTAGGATTCCGGCCTGCGGTCACGATAGAACTGCCACGTGTCGCGGACTTTCTGAATTTCGTCCAGATTCAAATCCGCAACCAGCAATTCGTCTTTGTCGCGGCTGGCCTGCGCCACGATTTTTCCTCGAGGATCGCAGAAATAACTTTTCCCGTAGAATTCCCCGATCTTCCACGGCTGTTCCGTGCCCACGCGATTGATCGCCGCGACAAAATATTGGTTCGCAACCGCGTGCCCGGGCTGTTCCAACTCCCAAAGATATTCGGAAAGTCCCGCGACCGTCGCCGACGGGTTGAACACAATTTCCGCGCCGTTCAGCCCGAGAACTCGAGCGCCTTCGGGGAAATGCCGGTCGTAGCAAATATAAACTCCGACGCGCGCGTAGCGCGTTTCAAACACGGGATAGCCCGCGTTTCCCGGCGTGAAATAGAATTTCTCCCAGAATCCCGGATGGCAGTGCGGGATGTGGTGCTTGCGATATTTTCCCAAATACCGGCCATCCGCATCGATCACCGCGGCGGTGTTGAAGTAAACGCCGGTCATCTCCACTTCGTATACCGGCACAACCATCACCATGCGGTAGCGTTTCGCGAGCTTCTGCATTCGCGCAACCGTGGGGCCCTCGGGCACGCGCTCGGTCATTTCATACCAGCGCGTTTGCTGCTCGGCGCAAAAGTAAGGCCCGTAGAAAAGCTCCTGCAATCCGAGTACTTGCACTTTTCGCTTGGCCGCCGCGGCAATCAAGCGTTCGTGCTTGCTGATCATTTCCTGTTTGATTTGCGTCAGGGAAAACTTCGCTGGCGACCATTCACAGCGCGCCTGAATTAATCCGCAACGAACCATGCGGGGCATGACTCACCTCCCGGAAAAATCTCACGCGGAAGTCTACTCCGCGGCTCTTTTGCCCACAAGCAATAGAACAACGAATCGAAGAATCGAAACGTCAGAAACGCGCGCCGCCACGAACCCACGAAATTGCCGAATCGAAATTTGGACGCGCGCAATTGTTAACCACTGCGATCGCAATTCTATGTGGGCTTCGCCATCGCGATTTCGCCTATCGCGATTTTTCGCACATCATCATCAATGTGTTCGAGGCCAATTCTCAGCACGGGCCAATTTGTGCGCAGACTCATGCGCTCCGGCCATTCGACAATCACAATCGCTGCCTCGGCGAAAAGATCCTCGAGACCCAGCGTATCGAAATCATGGACGCCGGAGACGCGGTAGAGATCAACATGAAAAACGCTCACGGGCCCGGTGAACGTGTGGACCAGGGTGAACGTGGGGCTGGTGATTTCTTCCTCGGCCGCCACGCCCAGGCCGCTGATGATGCCCTTCGTCAGTGTTGTTTTGCCCGCGCCAAGCTCACCAGTAAGCAAGATGAGCAACGGCGCGCGCAAGCGCGAAGCAAGTTCCCTGCCCCGCGCGACCGTCTCTTCCGCGGAGCGGGAAAGGATTTCGAGCGCGGGCATTTCAGAGGGCCTGCATGGCATCGCGAAATTGCGCGCAGGCGGCAGGTATCGCGCGAATGACGTCGCTGGCGATCAGCGATGATTCGCCAAACTCCTCCGCCGCCAAATCGCCTGCCAGGCCGTGGAGATAGACGCCGCGCGCCAGCGTCAGTGGCCAACTGTGCGCGCCGAATTCTGCCGTCAATCCCGCCAGCATGCCCGTCAGCACGTCGCCCGTGCCTCCCGTGGACATGCCGGGATTTCCCGTGGAATTAATCCACGCGCTGCCGTTGGGCGCCGCAAGAATTGTTTGATAGCCTTTCAGTATCACAAACGCCTGCCAGTCCGCGGCGGCTTTGAGCGCCACTTCCAAGCGGCGCGATTGAACTTCTTTCACCGTGCTCCCGAGGAGCCGCGCCATCTCGCCGGGATGCGGAGTCAGCGCAAGCATCTCGAGTGAACCGCGAAGCTCGCCGGCGCGGCCCGCAAAAGCGTTGAGGCCATCCGCATCGAGGATGATGGGAACTTGCGGGCGACTCGCAATGATCGAGCGCACAAATTGCTGCGTTTCCTCGTGCGTGGTCAGTCCCGGGCCAAGCGCAAGCACATTCTTTCCTTCGAGAATTTTTGCGAAGCCGCCCGAATCGAAGACATCGCGCGCAATCGTTCCCGCCCTGGTGGCGTGCAACGGTTCGGTCATGATTTCCGGCGCGAAACCGGCGACCGTGGCGAGCACAGGCTCGGGCGTTGCCACCGTGACCAGCCCCGCGCCCACGCGCAAAGCACTCTGCGCGGCCAGCGCGGCCGAACCCGCCTTGCCCAGCGAGCCTGCGACGATCAGTGCGTGGCCGTAGAGACCCTTATTCGAATCCGCTTTGCGGCCGGTGGAAAGCCCGCGAAATTCCCACGGCTCAAGCCAGCGCACTTTGCTCCGCGAAATTTCGTCGAGCAACTCGCGCGGCGAACCAATATCGGCCACGGTCAACCGGCCAACAAACGGGCGCGCGGACGCGGCGACCATCCCCACTTTCGGAGCCGTAAACGTGATGGTGTAATCCGCGACAACGGCGGGACCCGCGGCTTCTCCGGTATCTCCCAAAAGTCCCGAAGGAATATCCACGGCGATAACGCAAGCGCGCGCGTCGTGCCGATTTACATCCTGAATTACCTGCGCCGGCAGACCGTCGACCGAGCCGCGAAGTCCCGTGCCGAAAAGCGCGTCCACAATAACCGCCGCTCCAGCGAGCAAATCCCGCGAGGCAGTCCAAGCCACAGCATCGCGAATAATTTTCGCCTCGATTGCGGTGGCGCGCAGTCGCTGGAAATTCGCGGCGGCGTCGCCGAGCAATTCCGCAGGATCAGCAAAAAGAAAAATAAATGGCTGCGCGCCGCATTCGCGCAGCTTGCGCGCCACGACGAAACCATCTCCGCCATTGTTTCCCTTTCCGCAGAGCACGACGAAGCGGCGGCGTTCGAGCGGCGAGAAATGCGCCGCCAGAAATTGGGCGACGGCGGAGCCGGCATTCTCCATCAGCGACAGGCTCGCGATTCCGTGGCGCTCCGTGGTGAGCCGGTCAGCCTCGCGCATTTCGCTGGTGGTGAGAATTTTCATGCGAGTTCCAATGGCAGATCAAAGGCCGGAGGGCATGCTCACATCATCCAGCCGCCGGAGACGCTGACGACCTGCCCGGTGACGTAATCGGCGGCATCCGACGCGAGAAATTTAACGACTGCCGCGACATCATCCGCGGAGGGCGGGCGTCCCACAGGGAAACGCGCGTCGCGCATGCGGCGGGCCTCGGCGAGAGAAAGTTCCTTGTCATCGATATTTGGCGGGTTCACGACGTTCACCGTGATGCCGTTCTTCGCTTCCTCGAGAGCCAGTGAACGCGAGAACGCGACCACGCCGGCTTTCGCCGCCGTGTACGCGGAAATCGTCGCCTGGCCGAAGGCGCGCTCCGCTCCGACAGCGCCGAGATTAATGATGCGGCCCCAGCGCTGGCGGCGCATCGCCGGAAGGACGGCTTTGCTCATATAAAAAACGCTGAGCAGGTTCGAATCGAGCACGCGTCTCCATTCCTCGAGCGTAGTTTCCGCAACCGTGCCCCAGTTGAACATGCCCACATTATTGACCAGCACATCCAGCCGCTGATAGCGTTCGAGAACCGAGCGGACCAGCGATTCCGATTGCGCCGGATCGGTGGCGTCCGATTCCACCGCGAAGCATTCGCATCCCAGCGCCTGCAATTGCCGCAGCGTGTTCTGCGCCGCCGCTTTATTCGCGCGATAGGAAACCACGATGCGCGCTCCTTCGCGTCCCAGGCTCAAGGCGATGCCTTTGCCGATGCCGCGGCTGCCTCCGGTGACCAGTGCGACGCTCTTCCCGGGATTCACGCGAAATCCTCCCCGCAAATTGTCACGCGATGAAACAGTACCGAATTCCTGGCGCATTGCCAAGCGGGTTCGCTAGAGGCGTTTAGCGTTGCATGGGCGTTGGCATCCTGGGCGGTTTCGAAAAAACGCGATCTGTTGCGATTAGAATTTTGTTCTGTCGTTCGCTTTGTATAAGTTGCGGGCGTTTCTAATAATTCAGTGTTGCGATTAGAGACAGCGGAAGCCCGTTGCCGGGCGAAGATCGTAACCGCTGATTTGCCGAAACTCGCGGCGAGGCGGTCCGGAAAAACTGAGGCTGTAAACTGAAACTCATTTGCGATCAGGAAATCGTAAGTGGTGTGTTGTGAATCAGTTGCGCTTGCGGGACTGCGCATTCCATTTGCGATTAAGATTGCGCGAAATTGGCGGGGGAAAGCCGGGGAACGGCTTGGGAGGAGGGCTATGCGGAGCGCGGACTCCACCGTAGCTCTCGCTGGGCTTCTTTGGTTGGGGAGCCGAAGATCCATTGCTTGTGTGGCATAACTAATCAATAGATATAACACAAGTTAACAGGGATTGCAAGGGGATTCGTAAAGCAGTGACCCATCCTTCGTTAGGGCAAGCGAGTGGCGGGTGACGAGTGAAGGCGAGTCGATAGTTGATAGTCGAGAGTAGAAAGACTGGAAGGCGCCGCAGAGACGCAGAGAAACGCAGAGGAAAACAGGGAAAGTCCTCCCTACAAAGGCGAGTGCACCCCAGCGAAACGCTGAGAAGAATGCGGGAAGCTACAGCGTGGGCTAACTTTCGGGGAGGACGCCGGTGGTGGCGGCGGCGACGCGGTCGCGTGTGGTGTTCTTGACGAGGTACATGGCCTCGTCGGCAAGATGCAAAAGGCCAGCCTTGTCGGATGAATCGACGGGATAGGACGCGACGCCGACGCTCGAGGTGATGTGGACATTCAGAGCCGCATCTTTCAGCCACGGCGTTTCCTTGATGAGCGCGTGCAAGCGGCGCGCGACGCGGCAGGCGTTGTCCTTTGAGGTTTGCGGCAGGAGCAGGACAAATTCATCTCCGCCATAGCGAAAGGCAAAGTCGATGAGGCGGCAATTGTTCTTGATCATGGTGCCGATTTCGCCGAGCAGTTTCGAGCCCATCAAGTGGCCGTGCGTGTCGTTCACCATCTTGAAGTGATCCAGGTCGATGAAGATGAGCGAAAATTCGTAGCTGTAGCGGTGGGAGCGATAAATCTCCGTGTCCAGCATGAAATTCAGATGCCGCGCATTGTAGAGCGTGGTGCAATCGTCGGTGATGGTCAGCTCATGGATGCGCTGGACGTGGCGGGCGTTCTCGATGGCGATGGCGGCGTAATCCGCGAGGGCTTCGAGGAGAGCGAGTTCGCGCGGGCTAAAACCCGTGTCGCCGACGCAATTGATCAGTTCGATCACGCCGAGGCACTGATCGCGAAAGCGCACGGGCACGGCCACGATAGACCGTGTTTGCGTTTTCGTTTTTTCGTCGACCTGCGAGAAGAAACGCGAATCCTTGCGCGTGTCCGGCACGACGACCACTTCGCCGGTCTGCGCGACCCATCCGGCAATTCCCTGCCCGAGCTTGATGCGAACGTCCTTGAGCGCGTCGGCACCCTCGCCCGTGGCGATTTCGAAGTAAAGCTCCTGCTTTTCCGTGTCCATCAAGAGGAGCGACCAGGTATCCGGGCGCAGCACCTCGTTGATTTTTTCCATGATAGTGCGGAGGACCTGATCGAGCTGCAGGGATGAGGTGAGCGCCTTGCCGAGTTCATGGAAGACAGAGATTTCGCTGCCATAGACAGGCTCGACGGGCACCGCCGGGTTGCGGCGGCGTTCGACCCCTTCGAAAGGCTTCGATTCAGGCACGTTTGTCATAGGCGCGCCGAGAGACCGCACGGCTGGCTGGAATCCACGCTCGGGCATGGTTCGCAGTATAGGGTAACATGAGAGTGCAAGGCGCCGCGCGCGCGCCGTGCGTAAGAGTTAAATTTCAGCCAATGGCGCAGGCCGCGCGGGGCGTAGTACGGGGCATGGTACGGCTGGCGAGAGCTTTGATTGACACTCCTCGGGTGGCCGCCTATATTTTTTATGAAGACCTCTCGATGAGTTCGACACATCTGTTCGGCGAACACTTGAAACGCGAGCGCGAGATGCGCGGGGTGTCGCTCGATGAAATTTCGGCGGCGACGCGAATCAGCGTGCGCTTTCTGGAGGCGCTCGAAAACGAGCAATGGGAACGCTTGCCGGGAGGGATTTTCAATCGCGGATTCATCCGCTCGGTGGCGCGGTTTCTGGGGCTTGACGAAGACGGCCTGGTGGCGGAATACGCGCTGGAGACGCGCGAGCGCCCGGAAATCGCGGTGTGGACGAAAGAGCCGGTGCGCAAGCGCGCCAACTGGGCAGCCATCAGCGGCACTATCCTCGCCGTGATTTTGCTGATCGCGGGCGGGTGGTACGTGCATCAACGCTACGGCCTGGAAATCGATGCGTGGCATCAGAATCATCCGATTTTCAAGACGCTGCTCGCGCGATTCCATCACGGGAACGCTTCGTCGGCAAGCGACCGATCGAGCGCCGCCTCGGCTGGTGCGCCCGGACAGTTGCCGCAACAGCAAGCCAACGCTACTCCGACGGCCAGCGCGCCTGCGGCCGCCGCGCAGCCGCAATCCAGCGGCGTGGGTGCGGCGAATCCCGCGGACACGACAACTTCCGCGGCAAAGAATCCGGCGGCGGCAGCGACATCCGCCGCGCCTACGGGAAAACCAGCCGCGGCTTCGGCGCCGATGGAACTGAAAGTGGAGGCTGGCGAAACGTCGAACGTGACGGTGCTCGCGGACGGCAAGGCGGTTTTCTCCGGCAAATTGGAGGCGCAGCGCACCTTGACGCTGCACGCGCAAAATAGTTTCACGGTATCGTCGACGAAATCGAGCGCGGTGCTGCTCGAACTCGATGGCCACACAGTGCCTCCGCTGGGACCGCCCGGGGAGCCTGGAAAAATCACGCTCACACGCGACAATTTGAAACCCAATCCAGGAGACGAAGATTAGCGACGAAATTCGCGCGGAAATTCTTTCCGGGAGCGCGCGGCCCGAGCGCAAGCTGGCGATCTGCACGGGAGGGGTGTCCCTTTCGCCCGCCGTGCGCGCGGAAGCCTTTACCGTGCTGGCGCTGGACGCGGAAGAAGGCGTGGCGCAACGCGCGGCTTCGGCGCTGCTGAGCATTCCCATTGAAAATTTTATTGCCGCGCTGGAGCGGGCCGACGCGGCGCCGGCGCTTTTCGATTACTGCGCGGAAAATCTGGCGGGCAAGCCTGGAATCGCCGACGCGATGGCGAAGAATGCGTCGTGCCCGGTGGCAACGCTCGAAAAAGTGGTGAGCCATTTTTCCGCCGCCGGAATTCAGGCGCTGCTCGATAGCCTCGAACGGCTCACTTCCTCGGCGACGCTTATCGCCGCGCTGGCGGCGTCGCCACACGCGAATCCGGAGCAGCGAAGCCAGATCACGGAGATGCAAAAAGGAGTCCTCGAAGAAAAAGATCTCGTCGAGGCCGTTGCCAATGTCCCGGCCGACCCTGAGAAGCGCAAGACATTGATTCAGCGCCTGGCGAAGATGAATGTAGTTCAGCGCGTGCAGCTGGGGCTGCTCGGGGGACGCGAGGAGCGTATCGCGCTGATTCGCGATCCGAACAAGGTGGTGCAGCGCGCGGTGCTGCAATCGGCGCGCCTGACCGAATCGGAAGTCGAGGGCTTTGCGTCGATGACCGTGCTTTCCGTGGAAGTGCTGCGGTCGATTTCGAATAACCGGCTGTGGATGAAAAATTACAGCATCGCGCGCAACCTGACCACGAATTCAAAAACGCCGCTCGATATCTCCCTGCACCTGCTGCCGCGGTTGACGGCGCGCGATCTGAAGATCCTCGCGGCCAACAAGAACGTCCCGGACACGCTGCGGTCGATGGCCGCCAAAATGAATACCAAGCGCGACGAAGCGCGGAAGGACTCGTAGGCGCGGTGGCGCAGTAAGCGCAGGCGAGCTACAAACGCTATTTCGCGGGCGCAGCGAGCGACGCCGTAACTCTTTTTGCGTAGTCGCGAGCCTTCGCAAGGATTTGCGGCTCGTCGAGCGTCAGCATCTTGCGATGGTCCATGACGATTTTGCCACCGACGATCACGGTATCGACGTCGCTGGCTTGCAGCGCATAGACAAGCTCCGAATAGACGTTATACATGGGCGTGGCGTGAGGCGCGTCCGTGCGAATTATGATGACGTCCGCCTTTTTCCCTGGTTCGAGCGAGCCAATTTGCTTGTCCATGTGCAGAGCACGCGCGCCGTTGATGGTCGCCATCGCGACCGCCTGCTCGGCCGGTAAAGCGCGCGGGTCCATGCGCGCGACCTTCTGCAGCTTGGCCGCGAGGTCCATTTCCCTGAACATATCGAGGTCGTTGTTGCTTGCCGCGCCGTCCGTTCCCAGCCCTTCCGGCACGCCCGCCGCAATTAAACCGACCACGGGACTTACGCCGTCGGCCAGTTTCATATTGCTGGAGGGATTGTTGACGCAGCCAACGTCGCGAGCCGCGAGCAGGACCATGTCACCCGCGTCCACCCAGACGCAATGAGCGGCGGTAACGTCCGGCCCGAGAAAGCCGATGCTTTCCAGATAAGCGACGGGCGACAATCCATATTTCGCGTGGCTCATGGCGCTCTCAAACGGCGCTTCGGCCACGTGAATCAGGATGGGAGCATGGTATTTGCGGGCCAGCGCAGCGGCCGCCTGCAATGTTTTCGTCGAGCAGGTATAGATCGAATGCGGCGCGACGGCCGGCGTGATCAGCGGATCGCCTTGCCAGCGTTTGATGTAGGTTGCGGTGTAGGCGAGCGCTTGGGGCACGGTTTTATTGTCCGGGGCGGGAAAATCGATAATTGTTTCGCCCAGCACGCCGCGCATTCCGGCCTGTTTGGTGACGCGGGCGACTTCGTCCTCGAAGTAGTACATGTCCGCGTAGGTGGTGATGCCGCCGCGCAGCATTTCGAGGACGCCGAGGCGCGTGCCCCACTTCACGAAATCGGGAGTGACGTTGCGGGCCTCGGCGGGGAAAATATAATTGTGCAGCCAGTCATTGAGCGAGAGATCGTCCGCAAGGCCGCGGAAGAGGCTCATGGCCGCGTGGGCGTGGCCATCGATCAGACCCGGCATGACGATTTCGCCGCGTGCGTCGATGGTGCGCGCGGCGATGTAGCGCGATACGATGGCTTGCTGCGAGCCGACGGCTACAATTGTGCCGTCGCGCACGGCGACCGCGCCGCCATTATAAATGTGGCGCGACGCGTCCATCGTGACCACGGTGCCGCCGGTGATGATCAGATCGACGTGGTGTTGCGATTGGGCGGGGAGAGCGGTTGCGACGGAGAAAAATAGAAAGCCGAGAAAGAATTTTTTCATGGAGCTACCTCGATTGTGGCCAGTCCCGATGAAAAGCATCGGGCCGGGACCTGAACTACAGATTCGAAGAATCGAATGGGCGCGGCAGCAATTTCGACGAACGGTCGTGCTCGACTTTGCCATTCAGGTTCGCGAGAATCACGGGCACGTCGCCGCAAAATTCCCAGATAATCTGGCGGCAAGCGCCGCAGGGCGGCGTCAGCTGATCCGCGTCGGTGACAACGGCGATGGCGCTGAATTCACGCTCGCCTTCCGAGATTGCCTTGAAAATGGCAACGCGCTCGGCGCAAATTGTGAGGCCGTAGCTGGCGTTTTCGACGTTGCAGCCGCCGAAAATGCGGCCGGATTTCGTGCGCACAGCCGCGCCCACGCGAAACTCGGAAAACGGCGCGTGGGCATGTTCGCGCGCCTGGCGCGCCGCAGCAATCAATTTTTCCTCTTCGCTCACGATTTCCTTCTTGCCGCGATCAATTCAAATCCGCGGCGATGCGCGGAAGGACGGCGCGCAGAAGCGCGATGAAATCGCCCTTCACGCGCTCACCCGTAGCGAGCACTTCCGCGTGGTCGAGCGGCTTATCCAGAATTCCCGCAGCCATATTTGTGATGCAGGAAATTCCCAGGACGCGAATCCCCATGTGGCGCGCGGCAATCACCTCGGGCACCGTGGACATGCCGACAACGTCCGCGCCGATGGCGCGCAAATGGCGGATCTCGGCAGGCGTTTCGTAACTCGGCCCGGGAAGCGCCGCGTATACGCCTTCGACAACTTCGACGCCCAGGCGGCGTGCTTCCTCGAGGGCGATGGCGCGATAGTCTTTGTCGTACGCGTGGGTCATGTCGGGAAAGCGCGGGCCGAAGCGCTCGTCATTCGGCCCAATCAGCGGATTCGATCCTTGCAGATTGATGTGATCGCGCATCACCATGAGCGTTCCCTGCTTGAAACCCAGATTGATGCCGCCGGCCGCGTTCGTCAAGATGGCCGCGCGAATTCCCAGCCTGGCAAAAACGCGCATGGGAAAAACGATATCCCGAAGCGGATAGCCTTCGTAAAAATGCACGCGGCCCTGCATCGCGGCGACCGCGACGCCACCCGCTTTGCCAATCACGAGACGGCCCGCATGGCCAATGGCGGTGGAACGCGGAAAATGCGGAATGCGTTCGTACGGAATGCGCGCCGCATCTTCGAGTTGATCCGCAAACGCGCCCAGCCCCGACCCGAGGACCAGCGCGATTTTCGGCCGCAGCTTCGTTTTGGAGCGAATGAATTTCGCCGCTCGCTCCGCGCGCGCGAATTCTTCGCTGGCCCCCGATTTTGCCGTGGCTTTCGCGCTCACTTCAGCATGATTCCCACAATTGCCGCCGACATTAAATTCGCCGCGGTTCCGGCGAGCATGGCGCGAATGCCCAATCGCGCCAGTTCATCCCGCTTATTCGGCGCGAGGGCGCCGATGCCGCCAATCTGAATGCCAATGGAACTGAAATTCGCGAATCCGCAAAGAGCATAGGTGGCAATCGTGAAGGAGCGGGGCTGCAGCACGCCCCTCATGGGCCCCAAGCGTCCATAGGCGATCAATTCATTCAACACCATGCGCGTCCCGAGCAGGCTGCCGACATTCCCCGCATCGCGCCAGGGCACGCCGATCAGCCACGCGACGGGCGCAAGCAGCCAGCCGAAAATTTGCTCGAGGCTGGATGGAAAATATGCGAATCCGTGCGGCGCAAGCCAATTGTGCAGGCCGCCCAAAATGCCGTCGCACAAATAAATGATGGCGATAAAGGAAATCAACATGGCGGCGACGTTGAGGGCGAGATGAAGGCCGTCGATTGTGCCGCGCGAAAGCGCGCCGAGAGCGTTTGGATCTTTCTCGAGATTGGCCATTTCGACGCGGCCTGCGGTTACGGGCTTCTCCGTCTCCGGCACGAGCATCTTCGAGAGCAGAAGCGTCCCTGGGGCGGTCATGATGACGGCGGTGATCAAGTGTTTTGCGTCGACGCCGAAAGCGATGTACGCGGCCATGATTCCGCCCGAAACGTGGGCCATGCCGCTGGTCATGATGCACATCAATTCGGAGCGCGTGGTTTCCGGCAGGTAGGGGCGAATGGTCAGCGGCGCTTCCGTCTGGCCCATGAAAATGCTGGCCGCGATGTTGAGGGATTCCGCGCCGCTGGCGGCCATGAGTTTCGTCATTACTTTCGCGGCCTGCTTCACGATGAAGGGCATGACGCCGTAATAATAGAGCAGCGCAAAAAGCGCGGCGATGAAAATGATCGTCGGCAGGACCTGGAAGGCGAAGTAAAAGCCCATGGGCGAGTTTTTCTGGCCCAGCGAACCAAAGATGAACGTCGAGCCGTAGAAGGAATAATCGAGCAGCTTGTTGACCGCATCGCCGATGACGCCAAAGGTGGCGCGGCCAATACGCGTATCGAGCACGATGAATGCAAAGCTAATCTGAAGCACAAGGCCCCAGATGACGGTTTTCATGCGGATGGCGCGGCGATTGGTGGAAAACAGATAGGCGAGGCCAAGAATGGCGGCCATGCCCAGTAAGCCGGTCCAGTGGCGATGCATGCCCCTCCCCCGAAAACTTCGGCTACGAAAACGCTACGCGCCGATGACCTTGCGAATCAGCGGCGCGCGCGGCGGCGCTTGCGCGCGAATCACAAAGCTCTCTTCGAGCATTTGCAGCGCTTCGTGCAGCCGCGCGGCAGCGTTGTAATGCACGATGCAGAGGGCTTCGCCGGCGGCCACGCGGTCGCCGATTTTCTTTTCGAGCACGATACCCACCGCGGGATCGATCGCGTCGTCCTGCTTCTCGCGCCCGCCGCCCAGAACCACGCTGGCGACGCCCACGCGTTCGCAGGCAATCTCCGCGACGAATCCGCTCTGCTTGCTCCGCAGCGTTTCGAGATGCCGCGCGCGGGGCAAGCGCGAGGGGTGGTCCACGACGCCCGGATCGCCGCCCTGCTGCTCGATGACCCGACGGAATGTATCACGAGCGCGCCCGCTAGCAATCATTTCTTGTGCGAGAACCCTGCCATCGGCCACGTTCGCCGCGCGGCCACCCAAGAGGAGCATCCACGCGGAAAGCTCGATGCACAGCTCGCGCAGATCTTCCGGCCCGCGGCCATTGAGAACGGCGAGGCACTCTTCGACTTCGAGGGCGTTGCCGATTTTCCCGCCGAGCGGCTGATTCATGTCCGTAATCAGCGCCACGACGCGCTTGCCCATGCGCGTTCCGGTGTCGACAAGCAACTCGGCGAGCGCGATGGCGTCTTGTTCCTTCTTCATGAACGCGCCGCCGCCGGTCTTGACGTCGAGGACCAGCGCGTCAATTCCTTCCGCGAGCTTTTTGCTCATGATCGAGGCGCAAATCAGCGCCGGGCTTTCGACCGTTCCGGTGACGTCGCGGAGCGCGTAGAGGCGCTTATCCGCCGGGGCAATTTCGGGCGTTTGTCCGCCGAGGGCGCAGCCGCACGCGGTAAGCGCCTGGCGAAATTCCTGCAGCGAGAGATCGACGCGGAAGCCGGGGATGGATTCGAGCTTGTCGAGCGTGCCACCCGTGTGGCCCAGGCCGCGACCGCTAATCATGGGGACGAAAAGTCCGGCCGCGGCGACTATCGGCGCGATGACGAGGGAAGTTTTGTCGCCGACGCCGCCGGTTGAATGCTTGTCCACTTTTGCGGCAGGCAGATCGGAAAAATCCACGACGTCGCCGGAGCGCAGCATCGCTTCCGTCAGCGACGCGGTTTCCGCGCGCGTCATTCCACGGCACACGACGGCCATCAGCCAGGCCGCGAGCTGGTAATCGGGCACGGTTCCGCGCGCCGCGCCTTCGACAAGGAATGCGATTTCTTCGCGGGTGAGTTCGCCGCCGTCCCGTTTTTTGCGGATCAGGTCAACTACGCGCAAAGGCGCACGCATCAGGCTGGGCGGAATGCCAGCGTCCAGCATCGAGTGACCGGAAATCTTCGTGGATGTGCCCACGACCGGGTTCGAGGACAAAATGAGGAATTTCGGAAGAGCAGCGATAGCGCACGGGAAGAACGACCGTGCCGATGCCGCGGCTGACGTAAATTTGCGTGGGCCCCAGGGAATCGCGGCCGTTTTTGTAGCGCAACTGCCGGTCCGAGCGGCCATAGAGGCAGCTGACCACGGGCAGCCGGATTTGGCCGCCGTGCGTGTGCCCGGACAATACGAAATTGATTTTCATTTGCGCGGCCTCACCGATGATTCCGGGGTTATGCGAAAGGAGCACGGTGGGCGCGCCAGCGGGTATGCCGCGCATGGCGCGGGGAAGATCGGCGCGATAGAGCAAATCGTCGATGCCGGCCAGATAGCATTTCTGGCCCTTTCGCCGCAGCGTGACGTGGCGATTGCGCAGAACGTCGATTCCGTGACGGTTGAGCGCGCGTCCAATTTCCTCCGCGCCCACGCGAAAGTCGTGGTTGCCCAGGACCGCGAAAACGCCCGAGCGCGCGCGCAGGCCGCTCAACATCTCCGCGACCGGCTCAATATAATTGCGCGAGCGGGTTACAAAATCCCCGGTGAGGGCGACGACATCGGGATCGAGTTCATTGGTCAGCTCGACGACCGCGGCCAGCGCCTCAGCGGGAAAATAAAGGCCGTGGTGGAGATCGGTCAGATGGACGATGCGGAAACCGCGAAACGCCTCGGGAAGATTTTCGAGGCCCATGCGATGCTCGGTGAGTTCAATTCCCGCGCGCAGGCGCAGCCGCCGGAGCTGGCGCATTCCGTGGGACTGCCCGAGCGAATATTCCTCGACGCCGCCGTTGCGCCACCGGCCCGTCAGGCGGTGCCACGGCTCCGCCAGAGTCTGGCTTCGTCTAGGTTGTTCTAATGCGTGAGCAAAGGGCATTCGAAGTTTTCTGATTGCGAAATAACAGGCTAACACCCGGCCTTCGCGAGAGTAAAGCGGCAATTCGGCCGCGGTGCGCGAGCGATTATCTGTACGCCAGGCCAGCCACATCGGTCTGGCTTAAATTGCCGCCGCTTGGTTAGGTGCGGGAAAGCTACCCGGGGCTGCCTGCGACGTTCGCAGGAGCCTGCGCGGCTACATTGGCCGCAAGCGCCTGCATCTCCGCATGCACCAGGCCGTTGGACGCCAGCATTCCCGCATCGCCGGGATGATAGAGCTGACCCGCAAAATCGGTGACCATGCCGCCCGCTTCGCGCACCAGCAGCATCCCCGCAGCGGTGTCCCACGGCTTGAGGCCAAACTCCCAGAATCCCTCGAACTGGCCGCACGCCACGGAGCATAAATCCAGGGCCGCCGAACCGGCGCGGCGAACGCCGTGCGAGTGGAGAGTAAATTCCCAGTAATAATGGATGTTCGGATTTTGCACGCGCTTATGGCTGGGAAAGCCGGTCGCGAGCAAACTCTTTGAAAGTTTTGCGACGCTCGAAACGCGGATTCGCGCGCCATCGCGGTACGCGCCTTCGTTGCGTATCGCCGTGAACATTTCGCAGGTGACAGGATTATAGACCGCGCCAATCAGCGGCTCGTTATTTTCGAGCAGGCCGATAGAAACGGCAAACATCGGATAGCCGTGGGCGAAATTGGTCGTGCCGTCGAGCGGGTCCACGTACCATTTATACGGCGACGGTGCTTGCGGCCCCGATGCGCCGCCTTCCTCGGCGACAATCGCGTGCGCTGGAAAATGGTGACGCAGGCGCGCGAGTATCGCCGCTTCGGATTTGTGATCCGTCTCGGTCACCAAGTCCACTTCGCCTTTGTACGAGATATTTTTCGGGCGATTGGCGGCCTGGGCGATGATCGTGCCGGCTTCTCGAGCGGCCTCGACCGCGACATCGAGGAAATGAACTGGGCTCCGCGCCTCCTGACTCATTCGGCGGTTCCCGCAGCGAAATACCCTTTGCGGTAGTGCAATGTGTAATGCCCACCGGACACCCGGACTTCGATGCGGCAGTAGGTTCCTGGCTTGGCCTTGGGCACGGGATAGTAGCTAAGCAAATACTGCGTGCGCAGCTCACGGCTGATTTTCTCGAACATGTCATTCAGTTGCGACAATGCATCGGGATAATACATCGCGCCGCCGGTCGAGTCGATGATGGTGTCGATGGCGTGTTCGCCCGCGGTATTGCGCCCGTTTTCGTTTAGCACGGGACGGATCAGAATGGTGTAGAGCAGCGCTCCCGATTGAATCGCCGCGTGGCGCGCCATCTCAAAAGTAGACTTGCTCGTTGTTTCGCCCGCGTCCGTCACCAGCACGATCACGCGCCGCCGATGCGCCGGCAGCTTGGCGAGCTGCCGCGAACCGAGCACAATCGCGTCATACAACGAGGTTCCCGCTCCCGGCGAGATTCTTACCGCCGCTGCTTCGAGCTGGGGCACGTTGGAGGAAAAATCCGAGAGCTCGTATACGTCGTCGGAAAATTCGAAAACGGAAAGCAAATCGCCGGGCCGCACGACCAGCCGTATGAACCTCGCCGCCGCTTCGTCTTCAAATTTCGTGTCTTTCAGGGTGCTGAGGCTCGAATCCACCATCAAGGCAAGCTCGAGGGGCCGGTTCGTCTGCGTCTCGAAGCGCGCGATCTTCTGCTCGACGCCGTTCTCGTATACCTTGAACGCGGTCTCGGGCAGATTCGCGACCGGTTTGCCATTCGCGTCGAGGACGCTGGCCGGCACGCTGACGAGATCCGTCTCCACGCGGATGCGATCTCGACTACGGGCACGAGACTGCGCGCTCGCGATGGGCACAAACGAAACATAAGCGGCCGCGAGGGCCGCGCAGAATTTTGCAGGTCGAATCATCTAGGGTGTAGATGACGTTCCGGGCAAAAAGGCTTCCGCGGAATATTTTTCGCCCTCGGCCCAGACCGCTCCATCGGCGAAATATTCTTTCTTCCAGATCGGCACCGTGCGTTTGAGTGTATCGATGCCGTAGCGGCAGGCATCGAGTGCCGCGCCGCGATGCGCCGCGCTGACGGCAATGAGGACGCTTGTTTCGCCTATTTCGAGCCGGCCCAGGCGGTGCACCAGCGCGAGGCGGTCAATCGCAAATTGCTCGCGCATTCTCGCGCCGATCTCGTACATCTTCGCCAGAGCCATGGCTTCGTACGCTTCGTATTCGAGATACAGGGTTTGCTTCCCGCCGGAATGGTTGCGGACGATGCCTTCGAAAACGGCCACGGCGCCGTCTGACGGCGCTTTCAGCGAGGCAACGATTTCGTCGGTGGGAATCCGCTCGCGCACAATTTTGTAAATGTCCTCGAAAACGTCCGATTGCTGGCCGCCGCTCACGGGCGGCAGAAACGCCACTTCGTCTCCCGCGCGCACCGGCGCATTCCACGGCGCGTATTCTTGATTGATCGCGGCGGCAATCGAATCGCGAAATTCCGCGAGGCGCGGAAATTCCGAAGCATAGCTCGCGAACAAATCCTCGAGCCGCGAGCCCTCGGGAGCCACGCAGCCATCCTCCGCCTTCCCCACGATTTCCTTCAATTGTCCAAAGAACAGCACCCGCACCAGCATCGCTGCATTCTATCGCGCCTGGGCGCACAGAGCTATCCTGATGCAAGAACGAAGCATTGCAAGAGACCATCAGGAGAACGCGACGACCAATGGAAACTCAGTGCACGACCTTGCTGGCGGGCTCGAGGCTCCTTGGATAGAGCAGCATTATCTTGCGATTTGGCTTTCCTCGCGTGTCTACCAATTCGAGGTCGATTTTTCGCTTTTTTTGGAGGGGATTTTCGAACGATAGTTCCACTTGATAGGTATTCTGAACGAGCTGGGCGGTTTCTGCCATCATCCTGTCCACCGAGTCCGGATTGAATGCGTCGGAGTATGGGCCTAGCGGCTCCGCTTCAATCGCTACGCCCCCCGTGGCGAGCGCGAACTCCGCAGAGTACTCCAATTGCTCGCTTTCCGCGAGTTCCCGGCTATCTGGGCCTCCGTCGAAAAGCAGGGAAGAAAAAACTGACGTGTGTCCAACCGCCAGCCCGCGGGATATTGTCAATTGGGGATCCGCAGCCACCAGAAACACGCGCATTCCTCGCGCCAGAAGCGGTCGCAGTAATTTACCCATCTCGACTTTGCCCTCGCTCCCAAATTCGCCGTCCGAAAACACCACAATGGAATCGCCGAACGTGGCGGGTTCATGGTCCGCGGCGAGAATGGCCGCTATCGCGTCACCAAAATAAGTCATGCGCCCATATATACGCTCTACTGGCTTAGAATCCGGGTCCGGCAAGTTATCAATTGCTTTTTGAATGGAGTTAAGATTGTGGGTGAAAGGCACGATCTCCTTCTCGTTTGTGGCGAACAGGCACAGCGATACCCAATCGGAAGCGGGAAGATGCACAAGGAATGCCTTTGCCATTTGCCTCGCGTTTTGCCACTTCGAGTTTTTCGGTTCCTCATTCAGCATGCTGCCGCTCATGTCCAGAAGCAGAACAATTCTTCGCGGAGCCGCGTCGAGAGTCATGCCTTTCACTGCCGCCGTCCCGTACTTCACGCGGAAACTCTGCGCCTGCAGGCCCGCCAGAATCTGGCCTTTTTCTGCCACGCCAGTGAGGGGCACACTCCGAATTTCATTTCTTTGCTGAGGCAGGAGAGGAGTAGCGACACAAAGCGCCGCGAAAATCGCAGCACCACGCAGCGCGACGCTAAACGAAGATGCGACCAGTCGCTTCACGGCAAGAAGGCTCACCGATGGTCATTTACTCGGCAGAGGATATCTTGTTTCTTACTCCTGTGCAACTCAACAGCTCCGACCGCAATTTGCACGCTTGCGCACACACCGTCGCGCGCTTGACGCGCCGCCGATGACGCCGTACCGTAGCGTTAATATGCTCGGCGGATACCAAGTATGAGCGGGCGATATTGATTCGGGAGCGGCCGCGAAGGAGCGCGTGGTGAAAATTCTCATTTCCGGCTCGTCGGGGCTTGTGGGAAGCGCGCTGATCGATTCACTGCGCGCCGAGGGACACTCGATTGCGCGGCTGGTTCGTTCCGGTTCGCCCTCGCAGTCCGGCCCCGCCGCTGAAAACATCCGCTGGGAGCCGCCGACAGGGTCAATGGACATTGCAGGCATGGAAGCGGCCGACGCGGTCGTGCATCTTGCTGGCGCGTCGATCGCGGAGGGCCGGTGGACTCCCGCGCGCAAGCAAATCCTTCGCCGCAGCCGCGTGGACGCAACGCGCCACCTGATCGCCGGGCTCGCGCAACTGAAACAAAAGCCGCGCGTGCTGGTGGCCGCCTCCGCGGTTGGCTACTACGGCGACCGCGGCGATGAGACGCTCACCGAATCCTCCGCTTCCGGCGACGATTTTCTGGCGCAGATCTGCCGCGACTGGGAATCTGAAACCGCGCAAGCCGAGCGGATTGGCATTCGCACGGTGATGCTGCGCTTCGGAATCATTCTTGCCGCGAAGGGCGGCGCGCTGAAGCGCATTTTGGTTCCGTTTCGGCTGGGCGTGGGAGGCAGGCTCGGCACGGGCCGCCAGTGGATGAGCTGGATCACGCTCGATGAAGTTGCCGCCGTGATTCAGTACGCCATCAAAAACGATTCTCTTCGCGGCCCCGTCAATGCCGTTTCTCCGAATCCCGTCACTAACTCAGAATTTACGAGCGTGCTCGCCGGTGTTTTGCACAGACCCGCGCTGTTTCCCGCGCCGCGCGCGGTTCTACGGTTCGCGCTGGGCGAAATGGCGGACGCGCTGCTTTTTTCGAGCCAGCGCGTGGCCCCGCAAAAATTGCAGTCGCACCTCTATCCGTTCCGCCATCCGGAATTGAAGGAAGCGTTGCTATCTGTCCTGAAGTAAAATTATTTTCCGGGATGAATTCCCGGTACTTTTTCCTCTCATCCCCTGCTCCCTCTTTCTGCCCGCGCCAATGATTGGAATTTCGAAATGGGAGAATTCCCGGCGCGCAGTTCCGTTATGAAACAGCCGTGCGAGTTTGCGGCGAATTATTTTCACTGGTCGATGCGCTGAGGGCTGATTCTTTGTAATGCATCACCAATGGCTTCATTGAGATGGAAAGTCTCCGCTGCCATTCGCTCACCGCTGTCTAGTCTGCACCGATGTGGAACAGTTCGTGCCTTTAGTCCGTTCGCTCGTAGGTTGTTCTTGGGTCGTGAACTGGTCGTTAGCAGGGCCGAAGGCACATGTTCCGCTTTTCGCGCAAACGGTTTACGCGCCGAGGAAGGCGCAAAAATAATTCTGTCGCGGGTGAACCGTCACCGCGATTGCGCCGCCAAAGCCACAGGCGATTCCTGGCCGCGCTTTTTTGCGCCGCGCTCGGTGCAACGGTCGCGCTCGTTTCCGGCTGCGGCCTCACGAGCTCTGCGTCGTCGAATTCACAGACCTCCAATGTGAGCGTCACAGTTGCGCCCGCGACGGCGTCGGTGCTTCTCGGGCAAACGCAACAGTTCACGGCAGCGGTCACGGGCGCGACTTCGAGCGCCGTAAGCTGGAGCGTCAACGGCATCGCGGGAGGAAACGGTGTCGTCGGCGCAATTTCATCCTCGGGCCTCTACACCGCGCCGCAATCGCTGCCTTCGCCCGCCAGCGTCACGATTACGGCCACGAGCGCGCCGGCGCCATCGGCCAGCGGTTCGGCCAGCGTGCAAATCCAGAGCGGGATCGTGGTCAACATTGCCAACTCCGCGAGCCTTGCGCCCGGTGGGTCCGCGAATTTCAGCGCGACAGTCACGGGCGCAGGCACGTCAAGTTCCGCCGTAAGCTGGAGCGTCAACGGCGTAGCCGGCGGAAATTCATCGCTGGGCGCTATCGCGGCCACTGGGCTCGGTTCCGCGACATACACTGCTCCCGCAGCCGCGCCATCGCCGCCCAGCGTGGCCGTCACCGCTACGAGCACCGCCGATCCCTCGAAATCGGCGAGCGCCAGCGTCACAATTTGGTGCGCGAGCGCAAATTCGATTTCGCCGCCGTCGGCGAATGTCTCCACCAGCGCAGACCTTCTCCGCTTCGCTGTGCGTCGCCGCAGGGACCGCGATTGCATGGGACGTCGACGGCGTCTCCGGCGGCAACTCCACGCTCGGCACGATTGCGGGCAGCGGCGCAAACGCGGCCACGTACACGGCTCCCGCCAGCGCTCCGGGAACAAATCCTGTGACGATTGATGCGACGGCTGGCTCGCAAACGGCTTCGGCGACGATCACGATTGTCAACAACGTTCCCATCTCCGTCGCGGTCGCGCCCGCGTCTGCGTCCGTCACTGCTGGCCAGCGCGCGAGCTTCGCGGCGACGGTCACAGGAACAACGAATCCGGCTGTGACGTGGACCGTGAACGGCATTCCCAACGGCAGTTCCACGGTCGGCCAGGTCTGCGCGCCAGCGTCGAATCCTTGCGCGCCGCCCTCCAGCAACGAATCTGGCGTTGACTATATTGCTCTTCAAACCGTTCCGCAGCCGAACACCATCACGCTCGCGGCGACCAGCCAAGCGGCTCCGGCGCAGAGCGGCAGCGCCCTAATCACCGTCGCACCTGTTGCGCAACCGGGCGTGAGCATCGCGCCGTTCTACGCGTTCCTCGCGCCATTGCAGCAATTTCAATTCATCGCCAACATCACGGGAGTTTCCAGCACAAACGTCACGTGGACGATCGCGACCGCCGTGCCTGGGCAGGGCTGCTCGGGCGCGTCGTGCGGATCAATCGACAATTCCGGGAACTACATCGCGCCCGCCGTGGCGCCGTCGCCGAACGCCATCGCGATCACCGCGACCAGCGTCGCGAATCCGCCACTCGCCGCAACAGCCACCGTCGCGCTCACTTCCGCGCCCGTGATCGGAACCATCCTGCCGTCGAGCATCGTTGCGGGCCCGCAAAACAGTTTTCTGCTCGCGGTGCAAGGCCTCAATTTCCTCGCCAGCACCAGCAGCGGCGCGTCGCAACTGCTCATCGATAATTCTCCCCGCGCCACGAATTGCCCCACGCCCAATCGCTGCACCATCACGCTGCAACCCGTCGACGTCGCCACTGCAGGCGCGCTGTCGGTGGAAGTCGAAAATCCGGGAACGCCGCCCGCGCTCTCAAATCCTGTTCCGTTTGTCATTCTGCCGGCCGCGAATTTCCCCAGCGCAATTTCGCTGACCGCTGCTTCGCCGTTCGCGTCTGGCCAAGACATCCTCGTCCCCGAAGAAACAACCGCGGGTACGACAACATCTCCCGTGAACGTCGAATTCGTCGATATGGTCACGGCGAATGGCACGACGTGCACGATTCAAGCCTCGCCACTTGAGGTCACGCGGCCCGCTTCCGGCACCGCGACCGCGAGCATCTGCGTGCAGGGGAATTTTCTCGATCCGACCTTCACATATACATTCAGTTCGCCGCAAACCGGCGACATCGGCATCAGCACCGCATCAATGGCCAGCCTGTTTCCGAACTTGATCGAGCTGACGCTCACGCTTTCGAGCCAGACCGCGCCCGGCGTCCGCTCACTTTTCATTACCACTCCCAACGGCGACGTTGCCGTCGCCACCGGCATGCTCGAGGTGAAATAGCCATGAAACCAGCATACGCAGACTTGCTTTCCGTTTTGTGCGTGATTGTATTTGGAATTTTTCTCGCGCCGCTGGCGCGATCCACCACCCTTGCGCGGCTGTTTCTTGCGCAGCTTACTTCCGCCGCCACGGCCGTCGTCGACGTGCAATGCACGGGCAGCCAAACGCTCTGGCGCGGCGGCGAAATCTGGAGCGTCACGCCATTTCGCGTGCTGGAAAATTGGAAAGGAACTTCGCCGCGCGACATTCAAGTCTGGATGATTGGCGGAAGCGTTGGCCCGGTGACCAGCTACGTCCCCGGCGCGCCGCGTTTCCGCGCGGGCGAAAACGCGATCCTCTTCCTCGAACCCACGCGCACGGGCGTTCTTTCGATCACTGGATGGGGCGAAGGCACGTTCCGCATCCGGCGCGACGCGCGCACGGGCGAAATGCGCGTCACGCAGGATACGGGCGCGACGCCGGGCTTCGATCCATCCGCGCGGGCATTTCGCGCAACGGGCATTCGCAACTGGCCGCTCGCGAAATTGAAAGCGCGCGTCATCGCGGCGGAAACTTCTGAACGGAGGACTCCGTGAAGAAAAACTATTTCGCAAACGGCGCGCGCCTCGGCGCGGCTTTCTACGCGATCGCGAAGAAACTCGACTACTGGCGCTTCGTTGCGCGGCGATCTTCGGTGACCAGGCGTCACGCGCCACTCCTTCACGCAAAAAGGCGATGGGTCACGGTTTTCGTCACGCTTTGCGCGCTCTTGTTTCAATTCGCTGGCGCGGCGCGCGCGGGCGCGTACGTTCGCGACTTCACCGTTCCCGCAGCGGGCGGATGTCCGCAGCCGCAACATCAAAACATCGCCATCGGCGCGCCCCCGCTCGCCCGTCAGTGGAGCACGTCGCTGCCAAACATCAATCCCTCCACGATTCTCACCGTCGCGCCGCAGGGCACGGCCGCGCAACTTGACGAAATCGAAGCCACGATCCAGCAAACCTATGCGATATGGAGCGGCGTCTCCGGCACGCTGGTTAACGCGAACTCGTACCCCAACGCGCTTGGCCCGCTCGGTCGCACGTCCGCGCAGAACGCCTGTTCCAACGATCTGCAAACCAACATCGACGGCATAAACACAATTTGCTTCAATCAAAATTCCGCCGCGTTCACAGCGGGCGTGCTCTCGTTCACGCGCGTCATCGTCGCCAACGCGCCCGCGCAAACTTTTGGCTCCGCGCCGCCTTCGGTCTTCGCCGGCCAAATCATCGACGCGGATATTTGCTTCCGCAACGACGGCCACGCAACGTTCGCGACTGCTGGCGCTCTCGCAACGGCGCCGGGCGCGTACGATCTGGAATCGCTGCTCGCGCACGAGCTGGGCCACGTTTTCGGACTGGATCATTCCGGCGTATGGCGCGCGATCATGTTCCCTTTCGCGCCGCCGCCCGGCACGTTTTTCGGCGACCGTCCCACGGTCTCCGCGCCCGATGCTCCGCTTGCCGACGACGACCGCGCGGGCCTCCGGATGCTCTATCCCGATCCCGCCGACGCCACCGACACCGGCTTCATCTCTGGCCGCATCCTGCCCGCGAATCCTTTCGCGCTTGCGGATTTTCCGGCCACGTCGCCCGGCGAATACGTCACGGGAATTTTCGGCGCACAAGTTGTCGCGGTCGACGCCGCAACCGGCTCCGTGGTTGCCGCCGCTTTCGGCGGCTGGACGTGCGACGCCGCGAATCCGCCGCCGCGCTTCGATGGCTCGTACACGCTGGGGCCGCTTCCCATCGGCCACAGCTACGTGATTTACGCCGAGCCTTTCGTCGGCCTCGTCCCGCCCCGCGACATGGCCGGCGCCGCCGCGGGCGTCTGTAGCGCGAGCGCGTCAGCGCCATGCACGCTGCCCGCCATCAACGCAAACTTCGCCCCGCGCCTCGGGCCCTGAGCCAACAAAAACATATTGTGCCTATCGATTGTCACTCGCTTGCGCTGCGATGTTTAGAACCAGGTCTGCCTGCGATACTCGCGATACACGTCGCCGAATTTCTGCTCCAGCACTTGGCGTTCCTTGCGGATGCGCAGCCATTGCATGGGAATCATAATCAAGAAGATTAGGAACAGTTGCGGCCGCCAGAAAAACACGACCAGTCCGGCAAAACACATCCCGCCGAAAACGTAAACCGGATTTTGAATTTTCGAATACAGCCCGTGCGTGACGAGCTCTTTGGCCTTCGCCTGAATCGCAAACGACCGCCCAAGTTGCAGCCGCGCCAGCGCCCACAAACAGAACGCCGGCACCGCAATTGCGATCCCGATAACCTGATGCGGAGTCCATGCCGCGCCGCGGCTTTGGTAAAACACAAAACCCCAAACCGCGCTGGCCGCCAGAATCCATATCCACGTCTGCCACGTTTTCATGCGTGCAGTCTACACGCCTCTCCCGCAGTTCTCCACTCGATCCCCGACCAGGCGCGTATGAACGCGCGCCTCGCAAAGAATTCTTTCTTATCCTTATTCGGATTCTGGTTTTGCAGGCTTGCAGGCGGTCCAAAGGAACTTCAATCCCAGCAGAGAAAAAAACGCGGGGCCAACCAAGACTGGAAGAACAGAAACCAACCACATGATTCCCATGAAAAACAATTCGGAACGCTCAATACCATTGCGTGGGCGTTTCGCCCGAGTCAGCAGGCCGTAAGACATTCCCACGTTGAGGGCGGCATCCATCGGCAGGATGTTGCTCTGCCGGAAGGCTACTTGAGCCTCGAAATGCCGGGGGGTATTTTCTTGCGCAATTTCTTCGGGAGTTGCGTCGCGAGGTTCGTCAGCCATAAGAAATCATGGTAGCGCCAACGGGAGTCGAACCCGTATTACCGCCTTGAAAGGGCGATGTGCTAACCATTGCACCATGGCGCCACGGAGTGCAGCACGGAAACGTCCATCGATTATCGAAGATGCCGGGGGAATTGACAAGGACGACTTCGGCGCGCTCGGAGGGTGAAGCTCGAAGACCGGAAATCGAAATTCGGACGACGCGTACTTCGCGGAAGCTTCGCGCCTATGTAATTCGTCGCTCCGATTTTCGCATTTCGAGTTTCGGCTTTCGACTTCTCTACTTCCATCCCTTGCGCTGGCGCAGTCCGGTGATATGCGCGACGTGATGGTGTCCGTGCCACGCGTACATTCCCAGCGCGTCGTCAAGCGACATAGGGCCGCGCTCGGGATGATTCATCTTGCGCGCAAAATCCGCCGCCGTCATTCCGCGCAGCAGATGGAGCCAGCGCTCGTGCAGCGCGTCGAACATCGCGAGCGACGTCTCGATGGGCGTGGTCTTCGAATCGCTCAGCTCCGCCCAGCGCGTTTCGTTGTAGGGCTTGATCGTGGGCTCGTCTTCGGTCAGCGCCAGTTTGAATCGCACGTAGGCGTTCATGTGGCTGTCCGGCAGATGATGCACCACCTGCTGAACCGTCCAGCCGCCATCGCGATAGGGCGTCGCGAGCTGTTCGCGCGTCAATCCCGCCACCGCCGCGCGCAGGCGCTTTGGCGCTTCTTCGATCTGCGCGATTAGCTTTCGCCGCTCTTCTTCGCTGGGGGTCGCGCTCGGTTGAAATTTTCCAATCGGGTACCGCAAATCCGCGTCGCTCATTTCGTTTCCTCGTTTCGCGCCAGCGAAATTCAGCTCTGGCGATCCTGGTATTCCTCGTGCCACGCCATTTGAATCGCTTCGAGTTTCCCCTCGTTCGACTGCGCCGCGTCGCCGGTGAATCCCTCGAGCTGCGTCACCCACTTATGCAAATCGGTGAACCGCACGGCCAGCGGATCCGTGTCTGGAAATTTTTCGGCCAGCCGGATTCCAATTTCCTCGGTATTATCCCAATCAAAAGTTCCCGGCATCGTTGCTCTCCGTTATGTTTTGCCATTCCAACCGCAAACCTCGAACTTCCACTCTCTAATTTAGTGCTCCGCTTCCTTCGCGTAATTTTTATTCCACGACGGAATTTCAACCACGATGTCCTTGGTCCCATCCGGGACGCACTGGCAGCCGAGCCGCGACTTCGGCGTCACGCCCGGCGCTTCGTCCAGTTGATCCAACTCCGCATCCGTGGCTTCGTTGCACGATTCGAGGCCTTCGTGAACGATCACGTGGCACGTCGAGCAGGCGCACACGCCGCCGCATGCGTGGTCGAGACCCATGTGGAATCCCGTGGCGATGTCCAGAATGCTGCCGGGCAAACCATCGTGCCCGTAGGGAAATTTCGCCGGGTCTACTTCGACGGTCTTGCCGTCCTTGGCGAACGTCACCTTGAATTTCTGCGTCGCCGTTGTGTACTTGGTCTCTTCGATATACGGATTCTTGCCGCCCATCGCCGCGCTCCCCCTGGAAAATCGCAGGCTAAATCTCGTCGATCCTCTTCCCGCCCACGGCCGCCTGCAACACTCTGTTCATCGTCAGTTCCGCCAAATTCAGCGTCGCTTGATTTAATTCGTCAATCCGCGTGCGTATCAGCTTGTAATCTTTTCCCGCGTCCGCTTCGCGCAGCGCGGTTACCGATTGGTCAATCACCGCGCGCTCTTCGCGCGAAAGCCCAGCGGCATGCGCGCCCGAGAGCGCTTTCTCCGTCGCGCGCAGAATAATCTCCGCCTCGTTGCGCGCCTCGATCAACTGCCGCTGCTCGAAATCCTGCTCCGCGAATTCGATCGACTCTTCGAGCATCCGCTCCATCTCGGAGTCCGTCAATCCGTAGCTTGGCTGCACATCAAGCGTGCTCTGCTCGCCGGTGCGCAAGTCGCGCGCGGCAACCTGCAAAATTCCGCTCGCGTCGATCAGGAATTTCACTTCCACGCGCGCCAGCCCCGCCGGCCCCGGCGGTACTTTCAATTGAAATCGCGCGAGCGACCGGCAATCGGCGGCCAATTCACGCTCGCCCTGCAAAATGTGGATGTCGATTCCCGTCTGATTGTCGACGCCCGTGGTAAACAATTCCTGCGCGCTGGCTGGAATCGTCGAATTGCGCGGAATCAGTTTCGCGACCACGCCGCCCATCGTCTCGATGCCGAGCGAGAGCGGCGTCACGTCGAGCAGCAGCATATTCTTCACGCCGCTTTCCAAAATATCGGCTTGCACCGCCGCGCCCAGCGCCACCACTTCATCAGGATTCAATTCGCAATGCGGCGCGCGCCCGAAATAATCTCCGACGGTCTGGCGGACCAGCGGAATCCGCGTTGAGCCGCCCACTAGCACCACTTCGTCCATTTCCGAGGGCTGCATTTTCGCGTCCGCCAGCGCCATTTTCACCGGCGCCATGGTTCGCGCAAGGATCGGCGCGATCATTGCGTCGAATTCGGCGCGCGTGATTTGGCGGCTATAAATCCGGTCATCCGACAGCGCGAAGCGAATCGTGGCGCGCTCCGCGTTCGAAAGCATGTGCTTCGCGTGAATGATCGTTTTCCGCAATTCCTGCACCGCTTCCGGATGCCGCTCGAAATCCACGCTATATTTTTTCTGGATTTCTCCGCGCACCATCACCGACAGCGCGTTGTCAATGTCGTCGCCGCCCAGATGCGTGTCGCCATTCGTTGCGAGGACTTGATAAATATCACCGTCCGCCGTCGAAATCAGTTTCAAAATCGAAATGTCAAACGTTCCGCCGCCGAAATCGTACACGGCGACGCGCCCGCGCCGCTGCTTGTGCAATCCATACGCCAGCGCCGCCGCTGTCGGCTCGTTCACCAGCCGCAACACTTCCAAGCCCGCGAGCCGCCCTGCGTCTTTCGTGGCCTGCCGCTGCGCGTCGTTGAAATACGCCGGCACGGTGATCACCGCGCGATCCACCGTGTCTTTGAAGAAATCCTCGGCCCACGATTTCAATTCGCGCAAAATGAACGCCGAAACTTCCGGCGGCGTGAAATACTTGTCGCCCAACTTCACGCGAATCATACCGCGGCTCTCTTCGTCGATGCGAAACGGATAAAGTTTCAGGTCGTTGCGAATATCGTCTACGCCGCGCCCCATCAGCCGTTTCACGGAATAAATGGTGCGGTTCGATTGCGTCAGCAATCGCCGCCGCGCCGGCTCCCCGGCGACAACCGTCCCATTCGCGTCCAGGCTCACCACCGACGGGCACAGCGTCTCGCCATATGGCCCCGGAATGCACCGCGGCTCGCCCGTCGCCGGATCGACGAACGCGATCAGGCTGAACGTCGTCCCCAAATCGATTCCGACTGTCTTCCCCATGAACTTTTTAAGCCTCTAATTCCTGCGCGACGTTACGTACTAAATTTCGAATGTAGGAGCGGCGATTGAGGACCTCATTCATCTTCGCCATCAGCGTGCGGCGCGCCGCATCGTCCGCGCCCGCGTCCAGTGCACGATCCCACTCGGCAAAAACGCGCTGCAATTCCGCGTCAACTTCTTCGAGTTTCGCCTGAAAATTCTCCTGCGCCTCGGCGAGCCTGCCGCGCAAGGCGCTCAAATCGCCGCCTTCGCTTTTCGCCTCGCGCAATTCATCGAGAGATTCATTCAGCTCGAAAACCTCCTCGAGCAATTCCGGCGGCGCCTGCTGCTTCGTCGCGCCCTCCTTGCGCACGCCTTCGCGCAACAACAGATATTCGACGCGCAAAACCGGTTCGCGCAGCGTCCGGTAGGCGTCATTCAATTCCGAGGAACGCTCCAGCGCCAAATTGCGCTCGAATTCGGACGCCTTCACGAAATTATCCGGGTGCAGTTTCCAGCTCAGTTGATGAAATCGCTGCTCGAGAACCGTTTCGTCGATATTTAGTTTCTGCGGCAATCCGAAAAATGCGAAATAATCGGCTCCGCGCGCGAGCGGCTGAATTTTCCCGCACGCCGCGCAGAAATGGTTCCGGCCAGCCGCGCTTTTGCAACTCCAGCAAACCTCAGCGGGCGCGGTCCCGGCCGGTATCTTCGTCGCAGTCATTATTTCTCTGGATTTCCCAGTCGATTCTTAGGAGGCGCTCAATCCCCGCGGCAGCAAACGCCATCAAATCCCCCGCCGCGAGCGCGAAAAAGAAGCAGGACAAAAATCAAGCCGTGAACGAGCTGCCGCAGCCGCAGCTTCGCGTCGCTTGCGGATTCTGAAACACAAATCCCTGGCGCACCAGCGTTTCCTCGAAATCGAGCGTCGTATCCGCGAGGTACAGAAAGCTCTTCGGGTCGACGAAAACACGCGCGCCATTTTCCTCGATCACTTTGTCGCGATCCCGCGCCTGCGTTTCCAGCCGCATCGCATACGACAGTCCCGAGCAGCCACCGCCCTGCACGCCCACGCGCAATCCGCCCGACTCAGGGGGCACGCCTTCCTTTGCGAGCAATTCGCGGATCTTCTCCGCTGCTTTTTCCGTGACGTGAACCATCGGTCCTCGCCTCCCGCGCCGGTAAGCGCAAACGGATCGCTGCCGGCGTAGTGCGAATTTCGTTAGTGTGCTTGCGCCGCGTTCGGCTGAGCGGCGTGGTCGCCTTCGCCAGCCTTTGTCTTCCAATCGGAAATCGCGGCCTTGATCGCGTCTTCCGCCAGCACCGAGCAGTGAATCTTCACCGGCGGCAGCGAAAGCTCGCGGACGATGTCCGTGTTCTTGATTGACAGCGCCTCTTCGACCGTTTTCCCGCGCACCCATTCGGTGGCGAGCGACGAGCTTGCGATCGCCGAGCCGCAGCCGAACGTCTTGAACTTCGCTTCCTCAATCACGCGCGTGTCGGGATTGATTTTCATCTGCAGCTTCATCACGTCGCCGCATTCCGGCGCGCCGACGAGCCCCGTCCCCACGTTCGGGTCTTGCTTGTCGAGCGAGCCGACGTTACGCGGATGATTGTAGTGCTCAATTACTTTGTCGCTGTAAGCCATGATTCCCTCCGCCAAATTTGATCAAACTTTTTCCCTGCCCCGCTGTTTCCCCTGCCCTGCAAAAATCTTAAGCCGTCTTCCAATTCATCTTGCTCACGTCGGTACCTTCCTTCGCCATTTCGTACAGCGGAGAAAGCTCGCGCAAGCGATTCACGGTCTCGACCACGCGATTCGCCACGTAATCGACTTCTTCCTCCGTGTTGAACCGCCCGATCCCGAATCGAATCGACGTGTGCGCCAAATCTTCTCCAACGCCGAGGGCCTTCAGCACGTAGCTCGGTTCGAGCGTCGCCGAAGTGCACGCCGAGCCGCTCGACACAGCGACGTCGTTGATGCCCATCAGCAGCGATTCGCCTTCGACGTACGCGAAGCTGATATTGATGTTGTGCGGCAGATGATGTTCCATCGTGCCGTTGATGAACGTTTCGTCGAGCTTCGACATGATGGCTTCCCTCAGCCGGTCGCGCAACGCGCTCAACTTCTTCGTTTCCTCGACCATCTCGAGCCGGCACAATTCGCACGCCTTGCCGAATCCCACGATGCCGGGAACGTTCAGCGTGCCCGAGCGCATTCCGCGTTCGTGGCCGCCGCCATCGACCATCGCGGTCAATTGCACGCGCGGATTCTTGCGCCGCACGTAGAGCGCGCCCACGCCTTTCGGGCCGTAAAGCTTGTGCGCGGAAATCGAAAGCAAATCGATGCCGTCCTTCTGCACGTCCACGGGAACTTTGCCCACGGCCTGCACGGCATCGCTGTGAAAGAAGACGCCTTTCTCTTTCGCGATCTTGCCAATCTCCGCAACCGGCTGAATCACTCCGATTTCGTTGTTCGCGTACATGATGGAGATCAGAATCGTCTTGGGCGTGATGGCGCGGCGCAGGTCGTCCAGATTAATGCGCCCGTCTTTCTCGACCGGCAAATACGTCACTTCGTAGCCTTCTTTTTCCAGGCGCTTGCAAGTGTCCAACACGGCCTTGTGCTCGGTCACTTGCGTGATGATGTGGTTGCCCTTTTCGCGGTACATCTCGGCGACGCCCTTGATCGCCAGGTTGTCCGATTCGGTGGCGCCGCTGGTGAACACAATCTCCTTCGGCGTCGCGCCAATCAACTGCGCGATTTGCGCGCGTGCGTTCTCGACCGCTTCTTCGCCGGCCCAGCCGAACGCGTGGTTGCGGCTCGCCGCGTTCCCGAATTTCTCTGTGAAGTAAGGCAGCATGGCGTCCACGACGCGCGGGTCCACCGGAGTGGTCGCGTGATTATCCATATAAATCGGTAGTTTAATTGCCATTCCTCGCTCTCCTAAACTCGCAGCTCGACTACCTCGGAAGCCGGGGCGTCGTCGGCCATCTGTGAAATTGTGACTTTGCTCAGCATCTCAAGAATGCTGTGATTCACTTTACGAAGCGGCTCTTTGATCGTGCACGTGTGCGTTTGATTGCAGTTGCCGTGATGCGTGACGCAGGACGTCAGCGACACTGGCCCGTCAATCGCGTTGATTGCTTCAAGCGCCGTGATGGTTCGCGCGTCGCGCGCCAGCGTGTATCCGCCGCTCGACCCGTGCCGAGCCGCCACCAATCCGACGCGTGCCAGCTTTTGCAGCACCTTGGCCATCAGCGGCGCGGAAATGCCGTATATTTCAGCGATCTCCGCGGCGCTGCACGAGCCGTCATCGGGATGCGTCGCCAGATGCTTCAAGGCGATCAGCGCGTAATCCGACTTTTTCGATAGCTTCAGCATGATTGAGATATACGACCCTGTAAGTCGCATATGGATATTAGAACCTAAGTCCTAAGGTTGTCAAGTGGAAAGTATGGAGTAAATCCTATGCTGCCATACAGTTAAACTAGGACTAAGCAGGTCGGCATGGCGGCTAACCGGCCAAGCAGCAACCTGCGGAAAATCAGTGCTGAACGGCGTTTTTGTCTCGCCGAACGGGGAATCAGGCGTCGGAGTCCCGCTCGCGACCGCCAAGCCACGGACAAAAATTCCCGGCCGGCGTCTTGCCAGGGGCGGAAATTTGGGAATTCCAATTTCGCCGCGAATGGGAATAGAATGCCGTTGCGCGGATGATGACATGATGATCGGATTGCCGAAAAATCGGAAAGTCATGGATGGCGCCGGCGGAGCTCTCCAACAATCCGTGCTCGGCCGGCTAGAAGTGCGCGTGATGGCGATTCTGTGGCTACGCGGCGAATCGAGCGTGCGGGATGTGATCCAGGAACTCGCGCGCCCGCTAGCATATACCACCGTGATGACCACACTCGATCGGCTGTACAAAAAGCATCTGCTTAGACGCCGCAAATCCGAGCGCGCATTTTTGTATTCGCCGCGGCTGTCGCGCGAGGAATGGGAACGCAAGCGCGCCGGCGATCTTGTCGCCGGGTTTCTCGCGGGCCCGCAGCCGTCTCGCGATTTGCTGATTTCGTGCCTCGTCGAAGCCGTTGGGCAGCACGACAAAGCGCTTCTCGACGAGCTTGAACAGAAAATTCGCAGGAAGCGCAGGGAGCTTTCCCGGCGAGGGCAGCCATGATTCTTCCCTACATGGAGCGGCTCCTGTGCCTGTGCTTCGCATTGTTTTTTTTGTTACATGTGGCACTAAGTCTGGCCGCGCGGGCCGCCGCGCCCTTGGCGATCCGCCTGGGCGAATCGATGAAGCCGCGCTTTGCGGCCCGCCTCCTGCTCGTCCTGCGCCTGTCGCCAGCGGCGATTTCCGCATTCGTCGTGGCCGCGCTTTGCGTGCCCAGCTATTTGTGGTTTGAGCCGGACGCAAGCGCGGAGCGCGTCGGCGTCGCGTGCTGTGCCGCTGCTCTCCTTGGTTTTGCGCTGTGGGGGGTATCGCTTGTGCGAGTTTCGCGCGCGTTGTTCGTATCGCTTCGTTACCGCCGGCAGTGCGAACGTCAAGGCCGGCTAACACGAGTTTCGTCTGGTAAGGCGCGCGTCTTCGTCGTGGAGGCGGAGCGCCCGCTGCTTGCGCTCGTCGGCATCTTCCGTCCGCGCGTTATCGTCTCTCGCGCCGTCCTGCAAGCGCTTTCGCCCGATCAGTTCAACGCGGCGCTCGATCACGAGCGCGCGCACTCGATCTCGCGCGATAACTTCAAGCGTTTGCTGCTGCTTTTCGCGCCGGACATTTTGCCGTTCTCATGCGCCTTTGCGGCCCTCCATCGTTCGTGGGCGCGCTGCACGGAATGGGCCGCTGACGACCGCGCCGCCGCGGGCGACGCGCAGCGGTCGCTATCCCTCGCTGCGGCGCTGGTGCGTGTCGCACGGTTGGGCGCGGCCACCCAAATGTCCATGTTCGTCAGTTCCCTGATCGAAGACGGTCGCGATCTCTCCATGCGCGTCGACCGCCTGTTAACCTGCGAGTGGCTTCCCGAAAATCCTCGTCGCGGACTGCGCATGCTCCTGGCGGCCGTTTCGCTCGTGACTGCCGGGATTCTGATGGCCGCAATGATGCGCCCCGCAACTCTCTATTCCGTTCATCGCCTTCTCGAGCATCTCATCCGCTAATCCCTCGTTTCCATAAAACGAAATACGACCTGTGGTAGTAGTTCCGCCGGCGCGATAGCCTCCTTGCGTTTATCGAATGGATTCGCGCGCCACGGACGGGCGTCACGAAATCAACTTGAGGCGAACCTTGAAAGTTTCGCGAATTATCATCCTCTTGGTTGCGGTTTTTATGATTTCTCCGCTCTCACGTCCCCAGGATTTTCACGGCAGCATCGTTGGCGAAGTCGCCGACGCGACCGGGGCGCGCATCGCGTCCGCGAAGATCGTTGCTCGCTCGCTGCAGACTTCCTTCGAGCGCCAGGCCACTACCGACGCGCAGGGTGAATTTCGCATCGGCGGCCTTCCGCCGGGTCCCTACCGCTTGACCGTCTCTGCCCCGGGTTTTGCCGACGCCACCTCCGAGGTCTCCGCCGTCGTCAGCTCCGTTCAGGACGTCAGGGTCACGCTAAAGCCCGCACCCATCGAACAGAGCGTCACGGTTCAAGGCCAGGCTTCTTCCATTACCACCGAGCCGATCGACATCACCAGCGCGGTTCATGGTGGTGCCATCTCCGCGCAAGACCTCGAAAACATTCCCCTGGCTCACCGCACGTTCGCCAACATCGCTTTTCTCGTTCCCGGCACCGAACCCGTCGAGCCTTCTGATCCCAGCAAAGCGCGCATCACCGCTGTTTCTTTTGGCGGCAGTTCAGGATTGAATGACGTACTCTCCGTCGACGGTGGCGACGATTCTGACGACTACATCGGAGGCTTCCTCCAAAATTTCTCACCGGACGCCATCCAGGAATTCGCCGTCGAAACTTCGCAGGAAAATGCGGACACCGGCCGCACCGTCGGCGGCGCCGTCATCATCACCACCAAGCGCGGCTCCAATCAATGGCATGGTGACGCGGCTTTTGATGAACGCGCCGCTGCTCTCAACGCGCGCTATCCCATCGAAAATCCCGCCCCACTCCCGAAGCAGCCTTTCTCCGCCCAGACTTACCACGCCACGCTTGGCGGTCCCATCGTAAAGAACAAGCTGTGGTTTTTCGCATCCTTCGAATACACGCACGAAAATGCCAGCGTCGCCTATAGTCCCGCGAGCCTCACGCAATTCAACGCTCTCGCTTCAATTGCTTCGCAAGGCCTGATCCCCGGCGTCAGCTCCATCGACGTACCGAACAGCGTCCCCGTGCCGTTTCGCGACGCGCTGGGCTCGCTTCGGCTCGATTGGACACAGGCGAATCGTTCGCAATGGTTCCTGCGCGCCTCCGAGGACAATTACACCACCGACAATTTCGCCGTCCAGCAGGCGACGCTCCCTTCCACCGGCGCGACCTGGCACAGCAACTATCTGAATATGGTCATCGGCAATCAGTTCACGTTCAGTCCCACTTGGCTCGGCTCATTCAGCTTCACCGCCGGCGGCTTGCATTTGACCGAAGTTCGCAATTCGGATCATGGTTTCGCGCTGGCGTTTCCGTTCAGCTCCACGTTTCAGACCATTTCCGGATTTGAAACCTTCGGCGACAATCAATTCGTTACGCCCATCACCGCATTCCCCGTTTTGCGCAATCAGGAAAAGTACCAATTCAAGTATGACGTGAGCCACGCTTCGGGAAGGCACGCTCCGCACTTCGGAATTGACTTCATCCACGAGCCTGTCCTGGGCGGCGCTCTTTCAGGCACCGCCGAAACCCTGCTGAGCTATCCGCGCGACCCGGGCTTTTACTCCGCCAGTCCTTCGCAATTCTATTTCAGCCCGCAGTGCGCCACCCCTCCCCCTGCGGCTTCCGGAATCACTTGCACGTTCACGCCCGCAAGCAACGGCAGCTTTTCGCAAGATGTTCAGCGCCTCGGTTTTTACGCGGAGGATTTCTGGCGCGTGACGGCGCACCTCACGATCGATCCCGGAATTCGCTACGACACGACCTTCGGCCTTTTCGCCGGCTCGGGCCAATCGCAGCTGCAGAATCCCGCGTTTCTCACCTTGAAAGCGCTGCAAATTCCGCTGATTAACAGCGCGCCGCATGACTATCGCGGGCAGATTGCCCCGCGCCTCGGCATCGCCTATTCGCCCGGAACTTCCGAAAACACCGTGATTCGCGCGGGCGTCGGCCTGTACTACAACGACCTCGCGCAAAATGGCTGGGTCACCGCCCTGCAGGCCGTGAACACGGCGCCCGGTCCCTGCACGAATCCGGTCGCGGACCCAACTCGCAGCAATCCCAACGACGCCGGTTGCATTCCCGGCAATTCCGAAGGCTCGATCATCGCTCCGGGCTACAAAACGCCCTACGCGCTGCATGCCAGCGCGGGCATCGAGCATGCATTCAATAAAAACTGGCTCATCAGCGCCGATTGGACGCACGAAGAAGGCAATCACGGATTTCGCCGCTACCAATATGAGGCCGGCTGCACTTTATTTACTCCGCTGATCCCAGCTTCCGATCCCACTTACCGCGCCGACCAGCAAGCCGTCGTCCCGAACGTGCAGGTCTTTCGCAGCGACAATCGTTCGCGCTACGACGCGCTGTCCATTCACCTCCAAGGCAACGTCACGCGCCGGTTCAATTTGATCGCGAATTATACGCTATCGAGCGCCGACACATGGGGCTGCGTGCTGGCCGAGCTTTTTGATTACGTCAACGGAGTTTGCAATCCACTCAATCCGTTTGGTCCGGGCGATTACGGGCCATCCGGCGAAGACGTCCGGCATCGCGCGGTGGTTGCGGGAATTTTCCATGCTCCCGGCGGATTCGAAGTCAGCACGCTTTCGCAATTTGAAACCGCGCGCCCGTTCACCATCACCACGCCGGTTGACGTCAACGGCTTCGGCGATCCGGCCAACGACCGCGCCGTCATCAACGGCGTGCAAACCACGCTCGATCAATTTCGCGGCACTCCGTACATTCAAATCGATATGCGCGTCGCCCGGCCATTCAAAATCGGCGAACGCTTCACGGCCGCGCCGTTCGTCGAATTGTTCAATCTTTTCAACCGCAACAATCCCGGCGCCAATTACGTCACCAACCTCGCCGCGCTACCCACGCCCGTGAACAGCCTGGCGAACGCAACCGCACTGTGCATGGATCCGCCTGCCTGTACCAACATGCAACCGATTACCAGCCTCAATCAGTTACGCGCACCGGCTGGCGCGCTCGGCGATTTTTTTGGCCCCGGCACAACGGTCGGCATCCCCTTCGCCGCGCAAATCGGCGCCCGCCTCAGTTTCTGAACCGCAAGGTTAACGAAGCACGCGAACATCTCGGGCCAGCGTGTCGGTCAAACGCGCTGCTAGAACGGAAGTGACAGGGCGCGCCGGAAAAGTTATTCTTGCGCGTGTCTTTGGGTGAGGTGGGATTCCTCTTTAGTGCTGCTCTTGTCGCGGGCGCGCTGAACTCGGTCGCGGGAGGAGGCAGCTTCATTTCCTTTCCGGCGCTGCTATTCGTGCGAATCGCGCCGATCTCCGCAAACGCAACAAACACCGCAGCCATGTGGCCGGGGACCATCGCCAGCACGGTGGCCTACTGGCGCGAAATGAAAACGCCCGAGGCGCGGCGATTGTTGCCGCCGCTGCTCGTGACCGGCCTGCTTGGCGGCGTCATCGGGGCACGCATTTTGCTGCGCACGCCGGAAGCAACGTTTATGCGCCTGGTGCCGTGGTTGCTGCTGGGCGCAACGCTGTTGTTTGTCGCCAGTGGGCGAATCACCAAGTGGGTGCGCGGCAGGAGCGGGCACGCGCATGGCCAGCGGATGCTGTTCGCGGGCGTGCTGCTATTGGAATTGGTGATTTCGGTATACATCGGATACTTTGGCGCGGGCGCGGGGATTCTGGTGCTGGCGATGCTGGCGCTCTTGGGCGTTGAAAATATCCACGCGATGAACGGAATGAAGACGCTGCTGGTGAGCGCGGTGAACGGCGTGGCGTTGGTGCTTTTTATCGCCGCGAAAGTGATTGCCTGGCCGCAGGCGGTGGTGATGCTGGTGGGCGCGGCGGTCGGCGGTTACGCCGGAGCGTATTTCGCGCAGAAGATTGACCCGCGGCACATACGCAGGCTGGTGATTGTGGTGGGGTTTGGTATGGCGGCGTATTTTTTTATTCGGAGGTAAAAAAACGGCTGTGAGCGATCTGTGGTCACCGAAGACTATTAGAAAAACAAGAGGCTAAGGTTTGGCTTCCTCGAGCGCACGGCGGAAACGGACGGTGTCGACCTGATGCCGGGCGACTTCGCGGGATCCAAGAAAGACGACCGGCACGTCGTTCGTGTAGAGTTCGCGCAACTCAGGATCTTCGTCGATATTCACTTCGCGCAGCGGCGCGGCGAATTCGCGGAGGATGGGAAGAATCGCGGCGCGCGCTTCATCGCAGAGGCAGCATTTCGAACGCGAGTACAGCGTAGCGTCCCGCGGCTTGGCGACGGCGAGGCGTCCCTGTTCACTGCGCCGGTAAACGTCTCCGCCGCCCGCGGGATCCAGATCGCCCGCGCGAACCAGCAGTTCGACGGCGCCGACAACGTTGTCGCGGCGCGCGGGATCACTTCCGCCGGCGATTTCCATCAGGGCATGCAGGTCGAGCGTTTCCCGGCCCAGCTCGTCAAATACCGCGAGAACGCAGCGCGAAAGTTCGTCCATAACCAAATTCCGAATTACGGGTTGATTGTGTAGCCTTTCTGAAATGGCCCCATGCTCGGAAAGAAGGCGCGCGAGCGAAAAAGCTCGGCGATCTGGCGAATGTGGCCGAGATCGTGAAACGCCCACTCGTTCATCAGTGGCGCGACAGTGATGGCGCCAAATTCAGCGTGCTGGCCTTTGCGCGCGAGAATGCTCTCCGGCAAATAGCGCAGCCAGGAAAGGCTGCGGTCGCGTTCGTGGCAGAAAACTTTCAAATGTTCGCGCGCGCTGCCGCTTGAATAGCGCCCGGCTCGGTATTGGGCGTTTTGATCGTACGCGGCGAGGTGCGGAGTGTCCGACTCAATCATGCGCTCGATGCGCTCGCGAAAGCCGGTCACTTCGACATCCGCCAAGTGCGCGAGGACTTCGCTGATCGACCAACGCTCTATCGAGGGCTTCCACTGCAACTGATCGTCGCTGGCGAGTGCAACGAGCTTCTCGATGATGATGGGCGATTGCTCGAGCACGGCCACTCCCGGCAGGGTTGCGGGACTCATCGCGGCCTTCATCTTTGCCTCCGGTCGGCCTCCGGCGAATTTTGCGGCAATTCCTTTATACCGCAATTGGCGGCGCGGGAGAAATGCCGCGGGGCAAATTCCGAAAAGCCCTTTGCTCGCGCGGGGCATCCTAGAAATCGCAGGACGGGAACGTGTTGTTCGCGAGCACTGACGCGTGATAAATCGAAGAGGACGGCTTAGCAGCTTGTCGAAAAGAGCCGCTTGTTGTTATCCCGAGCCGCCATGCGGCGAGGGACCTGGATTTTCCTTGGGTTTCTGTAAATTGCGGCTCTCTCGCGGCGGCAGGAATCAAGTAGATTTTTCCACAACCCATTAGGAGGAAATGAGTGGCTCAGATTTTTGCTCTCGAGGATGACCTATTTTTTCAGGCTAAGATGACGGAGACGGCAAAGCAACTCGGAGTCGAGGTGAAATCGTTTGCGACAGCGGATGCGTTGCTGGCAGCATTTGACCGGCAGCAGCCGAAACTTGTGGTGGTGGATCTGAACGCGCGGCAATCTCCGATGGAGACGATTAAGACGCTGCGCGCTCGCGCGCCGCAAATTCCCGTGCTCGCCTTTTTTTCGCATGTGCAGACCGAATTGTCGAAGCGGGCGTGGGAGGTGGGATGCACGGACGTGATGCCGCGGTCGAAATTCACAAAGCACTTGCCGGCGATTTTTTCGCAAACGAAGGACTGAAACCGTGGCGGTGCTTTAAGGAGCGAACTCGCATGAGGAAAATGCGCGCGGCGGGAGGATTTTTGGCGGCGCTGCTATTCCTGTTGGTGCGGGCGCCGACTCTCGCCGCGCAAACCGAGCCCGGCCCTGCGTCCGCGCTGAATGCGGCGCTCGCGGCGGCATGCACGGAAAATGCAGCGGACTTCACGAATTATTTGACCAAGGAAAATGCCGCGGCTTTCCAGAAGCTCCCGCCCGATGAGCGCGCGGCGATGATGCAGCATCTCGTTCTCGTGGACACCCTCGGCCGGCCGCTGCTTTCGAACGATGATCAGGGATACCGGATCCTTCGCTGCGAAGGCGCGGATGCGAGTTCGGAATTCCATTTCGGAGTCGCGCGCGTGCAGGATAATCTCGCGTTCGTTCCGATTTCCGTGACGGGCGGAGACACGATTCAGTTTGGCCTGGTGCGCGAAAACGGAATGTGGAAGCTGCTGTCGCTGGGCTTGCTGATGATTGACATTCCGCAGCTCCAAAAACAGTGGAGCGCGCAGGATATGCAAAATCGCGAGCAGCGCGCCATCGACACGCTGCAGAATTTGGCCGAGGAGATCGACACGTACCAGCGGGCGTTCGGCAAGCTCCCCACGACGCTGGCGCAGCTTGGGCCGTCGAAAGACGGTGCTTCGCCCGATGCGGCGAAACTGATTGACGCCCATCTTGCCGCGGGAAATAAAGACGGCTACAAGTTTCGGTACCGCGTCACCGCGGCTGCCGATGGCGGCGAGGCCGGATTTGAAATCGCGGCGATTCCGGCAGTGTACGGGAAGAGCGGCAAACGGTCGTTCCTACTCGACAAGAACGGGAAAATTCACGCCGCGGACAAGCACGGCACCGTCGCCACCGCTGATGACCCCATCATCGCCGCGCACAAGACCGCCGCTCCTTAAGCGTCTATTGACTTTGGACTCTTGCGGGCATAGTTTCTGGGAAAATCGCGAAGTGCTCTAACACCTCGCAAGGAGGCGCACCGTGTTCTCGCGTATCATCACCTGCAACATCACTCCGGCCAAGATAGACGAGTTCAAAACCAAGCTCAACGATGAGTTCCTGCCGCGCATTCAAGCGCAGCCCGGATTCCTTGAGAATATCGAGTCGCTCGACCCCGCCACGGGCCAATACTGTTGCGTAACGCTCTGGAAGAGCGAGTCAGATGTTAAAAATTACGACAGTGGACTTTTTCCTGAGATCGCGGCCAAGCTCGGTCCACTTATGGACGGCAGTCCAGCCGTGCAAACTCTTCCGGTCGAAAACTCTTCAGTCCATCACGTTCGTGACGGCAAAGCGGCGGCGGCAGCCTGAAATCTCATCTCCAAGGGCAGACGGGCCTTTTGTACGGCTTGCCTGCCCTTGCTATCCGCCGACGGTCTGCGCTTGCGCCGCAAATCCCTTATGTTATTCTATCGCCTGTCTGAGACGGCGCCCCAGCCGGCCGGAATTCACTCCGCAAGATACCGCAGGGCTCTGTGAATGCCGCCCGCACAGCCGCAAGCCAGGCCGGAGGAGCGCGCGTCAATGTCTGCCGGAGACCTGAACGCCATGGCCGCACGCACAGCAACGACGCAAACATCGGAAATTCGCATCGCCCATTCGCCCGATAGCGACGACGCCTTCATGTTCTACGCGCTGGCGACCGGCAAGCTGCGCGTGCCGGGAATCAAATTCACGCACGTGCTCTCGGATATCGAGACGCTGAACCAGGCGGCGCAGGAAGAAAAGTACGACGTCACGGCCGTGAGCGTTTATGCGTATCCGTTCCTCGCGGACAAATACATTTTGCTCGATTGCGGCGCGAGCTTCGGCGAAGGCTATGGGCCGATTGTGGTTTCATCGCGCGCGATGAAGAAAAGCGAATTGAAGGGCTGCAAAGTCGCGATTCCCGGGACGCGGACGACTTCGTATCTGGTCCTGAAGCTTTTTGAGGCGGGCGTCGAAACGGTAACCATGCCTTTCGACAAAATTTTGGATGCCGTAAGCGCGAAGGAAGTCGAAGCGGGATTGCTGATTCACGAGGGGCAGTTGCTCTACGCGGCGGCGGGACTGCATCGCGTGGTCGATCTGGGTCTGTGGTGGCAGGAGCAAACTGGATTGCCTCTGCCGCTGGGCGCGAATGCGATTCGACGGTCGCTGAGCACCGACGTGGCGCGTCAAGTGGCGCGCGCGATTCGCGAAAGCGTTGGCTACGCGCTCGATCATCGCGAGGAGGCGCTGAATTACGCGCTGCAATTCGCGCGCGATATGGACCCGGCTCTGGCCGACAAATTCGTGGGCATGTACGTGAACCGCTGGACGCTGAATTTCGGCGAAGAAGGCCGCAAAGCCGTCGACGAACTCATATCCCGCGCCAAAGCCGCTGGCCTCATGCCCGCCTCCGCGCGCGTGGAATTCCTCCGCGAAGACGCTTCTTCGGATTCCTAACTGAGCCGACGGTGGCTCGATCTTTTGCTGGCGTGCTTTATGCTCGCTTCGCGCCAATTCGCACGCAGCACCAAATAAACGGAGAGTCACACTCCCTCCTGTGGTAAATGTCTCTTTTTCTACGTTAATGATACCGCTATGGGACATTCGCTCGCTTTTCTGCCGCTGCTTGCCGATGCTGGCGTTCCGATGATCGCCTTTACCCTCCCTGCGATGCTGAAGCTTTTGATTCCGATCGTTCTGATCGAGAGCTTTCTGTGCAAAAAATGGTTGGGACTGACACCATGGGAAGCAATTAAGTCCAATGCTGTGTCCAACCTCGCTGCAACGATTATTGGCGTCCCTGTCGCATGGCTCGCCATGGTTGGGGTGGAGTTTGCGGCTGCGGGGTTCGTAGGTCCGAGCCCGATCGAAAAGTGGCCCAGTCCCATTGCGAATGTGATTCTCTTTTTGTTGAGCTCGGCGTAGATCGGACCTGACGCCAACAGCGCATGGCTAATCCCCGCCGCAACGATGGTTCTGTTGGTCCCTTTCTTTCTTATTTCCTACGGCATCGAATATGTCATCGTCAACTTTATGAACGGAGTGCCAGAAGGAGACCCACCACGCTTCGCATACCCCAAGGTGAGGATCGCTGTTCGCAATGCCAACTTCGTAACCTGCGGAGCCATGTTTATCGGCACAGCCGTATGGCTACTCCTATCCTTACCACGTCATTAGCTGTCCTGAAGTCACGCGGCACACGTTCTTTTCGCCTGCTGCGCCTTGACGCTCCGGCGCGAATCGAATAGATTCGTGCCTCTAATGCGGATCAAACTACAGCTCACGCTTATCGCCCTGAGTTTTTTCTGCTGTGCTGCGATTGCCTCCGCGCAGGCCAAACCACAGCCGCCGAAGCCGCGCGAACATGCCGCGGCAGCCAAAGCTCCGCAACCCAAATGGCCCGCTGCCGCGGTTCGCGGCGCGCACGCCATGGTGGTGAGCGACGAAGCG